>Ga0160422_10003038_pt1 | contig 10406 bp, 8 predicted proteins | sample Fk160mmetaG_FD_108192 | JGI IMG/M metagenome (GOLD analysis project Ga0160422, IMG submission 108192) | Marine microbial communities from the Central Pacific Ocean - Fk160115 60m metaG | ecosystem: Environmental > Aquatic > Marine > Oceanic > Photic zone | place: The Central Pacific Ocean... | reverse complement strand
TGGTTTATATAAGAAAAATACCTACTTCTCCAATGAAACTGTTAATAACATTGGTAAATCAGATTTGACTAATATCCTAGAAGCTTTTGTGATGAATTTCGATATTGTTGCTGAGCAAGACGGCAGAGTAATTATTGAAGCTGATGATTTATTTATGGAAGAAACCCTAAATAACGTGTCACCAAATCTTCCACCAGAATATAGAAATTTTGTTGCCTTAAATTTAGGTAGATTAGATTCGGATAAAACTTTTGTCGAACAAGTTAGAAATTATCCAAAAAATACTGCAGTCGAAGTAAATTTTGCTTTCGAAAATAATAATCCTAATCAAAGAAGAGCCGTTTATGCTGTTTCAGATGCAAGATACACCTCTATTTCAGCCAGACATCTTTTTGTAGAAATGCCAGACGATCAGTTTGAGCCAAGAGTAGCTGATCAAAGAGTGGGTTATTTTTCTCAAAGAGTAACAGATATGTCTACCTACGATAATTATCCACAAAGAGATTTAATTAATAAATGGAGGTTAATTAAAAAAGACCCAACAGCTGAATTATCAGAGCCAGTTGAACCTATTGTTTTTTGGGTCGATAAAGCGACACCAGAAGAAATTAAACCTATGGTTGTCAAAGGTATAGAAGTTTGGAATTTGGCATATGAAAGAGCGGGTTTCAAAAATGCTGTGGTTGCAAAAATCCAGCCAGACGACTCAGAATGGGATGCGGGTGACATTCAATATAACGTGGTTAGATGGTCGTCGTCGCCTGAGCCAGGATTTTCTGGTTATGGTCCTAGCATTGGTAATCCAAGAACTGGTGAATTGATAGCCGCAGATATAGTCCAAGAATTTAATGCGATCAAAAGAGGTTACAACTATAGAAAACTTTGGGGCTGGACTCCTGAAAATGATCCTCTTGAGCAGTGGATCATAAGCCTGACTATGCATGAGGTAGGCCACACTATAGGATTGCGTCATAACTTCAGTGCAAGTTATCTATACGGTCCAAGAGAGGTGCATGATAAAAGCATCACCGGTAATACCACAATTGCTTCAATCATGGATTATGACCCAATCAATATTGCACCTCCGGGGTTAGAGCAAGGAAATTACTTTCCAACAGAACCCGGTGAATACGATCGATGGGCTATTGAATTTGCTTATAAACCAAACTTAACAGATGAAGAGAGAGCAAAGTTGTTAGCATTATCGGTATTGCCTGCATACAGATATGGTACTGATGGCGATGCAATGGGTACGCCAGGTAGAAATATAGATCCAAGAACTAGAAGAGGCGACATGTCTAATGATGTTGTGACATATACAGCTGATAGATTCATTACATTAGATAATAAGATAGCTGAACTGCCTGAAATTTATGCAGATGAAGGTGAGACTAAAAATGATTTCACTAATTCTTTCTATAGTCTTGTGAGTGATAAAGGCAGATTTATGGATATTGTTGCTGGGCAGGTAGGTGGCGTTTATGTTACAAGGCTTGTGAACGGCCAAGATGACGTGAGTGCTTATGAACCTGTACCTTATGAGAAGCAAAAGGCAGCAATGAATTTAATTACCACAAAATTCTTTGCCAATGGTATTTGGACTTTCGATCCAAAAATTCTCAAAAATTTACAAAGGGAAAAAAGAGCTACAAGTTACTCAAGTAGTGGGAATGAAGACCCTCAATTACATGATATGGTGTTAGGCATGCAGGGTAGAGTTTTGTCATCACTATTGCATCCAAACGTTATGACTAGGCTCGTAGATTCAGGTCAATACGGTAATACTTACATGCCAGCCGAGGTCCTTCAAGATCTATTTGATGGTATTTTCGTCAAAGGAGAAACTCCTGATACTTTCAAAAGAAATCTACAATCTGTTTATGTCGATGGTTTAATCAGTGTGTTTGCGGAAGACAGCACATATGACGATATAGCAAAAGCCTCTGTCTTTAGCTCACTTGTTGATATACAAAAATTTACAAGAGGCACATCAAGAGACCCTGGAGTGAAAGCACATTATCAATATTTAAACTGGAAAGTTTCAAACTTTTTAGATGGTAAAGTATTTAATCTTCTAGAAGAAGAGTAGCTACTTAGAGACCCGTAGCTCAGTTGGCTAGAGCGCTGCCTTGACATGGCAGAGGTCGTTGGTTCAAGTCCAATCGGGTCTACCATTTGACATAATATAAATATCTATTATATTACTTCATAAATATATCTTATATTTATGAAAAAATTAATATTTATTATACTTATAACGTTTTCAAAATTATCATTCGCTGCGGAACATGAGGTAAAAATGCTCAATTTTGGCACAGATGGTGGAATGGTATTTGAGCCAGGCTTTCTCAAAGTTAATGTAGGTGACACAGTCAATTTTAAAGCAATTGATTTATCACATAATACAGAATCTGTAGCAGGTTTAATTCCTGAAGGTGCTACTGGTTGGAAAGGTGAAATTAATGAAAATGTAAGTGTTTTGATAGATAAAGAAGGTGTCTATGTCTATCAATGCACACCACATGTAATTCTTGGCATGGTTGGGGTCATTCAAGCTGGAAATCCAGTTAACAAGGAAGAAGTAATATCTGAAATTGGAAATATCACAATAGCGGTAAACGCTGAAAGATTAACCAATTACATAGCTCAGATTAATTAGTTAGAATAATTTCAGCAGCAGCTTTAGACATTCTAGAGTTGCTGTGAGCTACTCCTTTTATTATTTGAAAGCTCCAATTAAATTCTAAGCCATTTTGTCTAACAATCCTTTCGGTATAATTATAAAAATTATTAGCTCGTTGAAATCTATTCAATCCTTGATTATTAGCACCTTTTGACTGATTTACAGAAGATGTAATATCCGTATCTGCTGAACCTATTAGTACATGAAAATCTATTTTTAAAAAGTCTCTTACGTTGGATGAGTTTAAATTTATTGGGGGATTTGAAAGGCCATATGGAAAATTCGATCCATCTAAAAATGTATACCATCCTGCATTTGCAGCTATAGCAGTATTAACTTTCGGATTATCTGACATAAGTAGATAACGATGAACAAATTGCGCACCAGCTGAATGTCCGTAAATATCATAAAACTCTTGAGATAGTAAAAATTTTGACTTTATATATTTAAAAAGATCATCGATAGAATTATGAAGGTATAAATTAGTATCGGTACGTATTCTGCCACTAGAAGTAGACATTTGAAGGGTATTAAAACTTAAAAATGAAGTTCTCTCAAAATGTGGAGCAAAAATAGCTATATTTTTATCTTCAGCCAGCTTAACCCACGTTTTCAAGTAATTATCTGCGTTTCTAGAATTCCCATGAATTACAAACAATACCTTCGTATCATTATCGATTTCCGAAGGTAGGTGATAAAAAACATTTAAATCAGGTTTACTCCAATCAGTAAAAGTAAATTTTTTTAAATTAGATGAGTTTAAATTTTGTGCAAAGAATAAAAAAAATATTAAGTATAAAAGGTTAAATCTCACTTATAACATTGTAACAAGTGAAATTTGATAACGAAAATATAGATAAATCAGATTAAGAAAATATCAAAAAAATTCTAAAAGTCGACTAAATATGTGATTTAGAACAATAACATAAGTATGGAAATTAAAAGTAATAAAATATTTTGAACACTAGATTATAAAATTTGAACATTTTTTTATTTTGAACACTTTAATAAAATTTTTTGAACACTTTTTTCAAATTAAAACATGTAAATAAATAAAATATTTTATATAATTTGGATATGTTTAAATCTTTAAAAATCATATTTATAGCTTTTATATTCAATAATTTTTTGATTTCATCTGATGATGAATATGGATGGGTGCAAGATATTGTAGGAATTGACAATGATGCGTTTAATTATAGTGAAGGCACTGATCTGGACTTAGAGTTATATTTGAAAAATAGTTTTTTTTCTTCTGTTAAACTTTCTCCAGATGGTAAACACCTAGCTTTTCAGAGTAAAAGTGATGAATTTACTGAAGGAATATTAGTAGCTAAAACTGATGAATTTTTAGATCCAAATAAAGGATTAGAAAAAGCTACAGTTGCCAAAGCGGCAATGAAAAGTAGCTCAGACCCGGTTCTTGGTGTGCCTGCTCTATATTTATGTAGTTTTAATTGGGTTTCAAATTCAATTATCCTTGTTGAGGTCTGTGGTAAACGATTTGATAGATTGCAAGGTGAAATCTTTTCAAACTTAGGAATATTTAAGCTTTTTAACATTAAAACGAAAGAATTTAAAAATTTTATTTATCCTGTAGAGCCGCCTCCCAGGAAAGGTAGTACAACTTTTGCAGATAGGTATAAACCTGTAACTTTCATTTCAGCTTACGACGATGAGGGTGTTTTAATGTCTGTAGCTGAAAACAAGAGAGGTTTTAGATATGCATTTTTGAGGAAAATACCATTTGACAAAAGAGGAACTAAACCTACAGGTCAGAATATTTATGTTTCAAAAGAGCCTTGTCAGTATAAAGCGTTTGGTAAATCCAATAACTTTTGCAATACACCATTTATTTATATTCTTGGCAAAGATAAGAAACCAGCCTTAACTTTCTCGAGTGATTCTCAGTCTATATATGCTCATTATGCTGATGAAAATACTACAAAAATCGATATAGATTTAGAAGACTATACTCCTTTTGCTGTTAAAGGAGACCTTCTTTACTTAACGGAAACGAGCGGTATTGGTGCTCATGGAATGAGTGTTTTGAATCTAAGAAATAAGAAAATAACAAGCATTATTCCTGAAGACTGCCACTCTGTAATTAATACAATATCTTCTTTAAATGATCCTATTCCATACGCCGCAAGCATGGAATGTGATGGCAAAAAGGAAATTATTTATTTTGATCAAGATAATAGAGATGCACAAATATTAATTCAGTTGGCTCCTAGCTTCCCAGATAAAAATATATCATTAGGAAATTGGACCGACGGTAATGACAGAGCACTGCTTATTGTTGAGGATTCATCAGTTGTTGCTGAGGTGTTTCTATTGGATTTAGCAAAAGGTTCCCTAAGGCCGATTGGTAGAACTTCAAATGTTCCTAAAGACAAACTACATAAAATGGTTTCAAAGAAATTTAAAACTCGAGATGGTCAAGATATTTATGGATATTTGACTCTTCCGAAAGGAGAAATACAACGATTGATTGTTTACATCCATGGTGGGCCTTATGGTATTAGAGATTTTGATTCTTATGATTTTTCAGAACAGTACCTAGCATCAAAAGGAGCTGCTATTCTGAAAGTGAATTTTAGAGGTTCTGGTGGTTATGGAAAAAACTTCATTGAAGACTCCTATAATGAATGGGGAGGGACGCTTTTAAATGATATTGCAGATGCAACTAAATCAGTTCAGGCAGAGCTGGGTATAGGTAGAGAAAAAACATGTGCTTTCGGAGCAAGCTACGGAGGTTATGCAGCGATAGCTATGGCTTACAAACATAGTGAGTTATACGAATGTGTTGCAGGTGGAATGGGAGTTTATGATCTAAAAATTCTAAGAGATGGCACTGACGGAAATATTTATACTTACAACGACGACTATGAGGAAATGGCAGAAGATTTTTGGGGTAACGATGAAGCACGTCACATTGATTTTTCACCAGTTTACAACGCTGATAAGATGAAATCGAGAATCTTAATGTGGCATGGTCTTCAAGACCCAATATCTCCAATTCTACATATGGAAAAAATGAAAGAAGAATTAGAAAAAAATAATATTCCATATCAAGCTTTTACAATGTCAAAGCTTGGACATACTTTTGGTCAAAAAGAGGATATTAAAGCACACTTGCCAGTTTTAAAAGATTTCTTATTCGATAATCTTTAATTAAAAATTGCGTTGAGTCTTATTTTATCAGATTGATAATATTTTCCTGCAAAATAGTAAAGTGGTGGACCTAGAATAAGAAACATTACGCTAAATCCAACTAGTAAATTGGTATAAGGGTTTTCATAACCCTGAGCGACAGCATAATCTGCCATTTTGCCAAATACTATTGATCCAACTGCAATGCCTAATAGATTTAAACATAGCAGGTTAAAGGCAACAACTGTTCCCTTTATTGAAGAGGGTACAAGTTCCTGAATAACTGCAAATATCGGACCATAAAAGCAACCAAGACTGAATGCAGAAGAACAAATACCAACCCAAAAAAGAATGTTATCTGTTTCAAGATATCTTGTAAAAGCTAGAGGTACAAGCAATAAAGTTAATATCAAAAGAAACCAAGTTCTTGGTAGATTGTATCTTTTAAGAGCCCAATCACTTGCAATGCCACCAAATAAACTGCCAAGCACACCAAAAACTACAAATATCCATCCATTAATTTGTCCAAAAGTGTTTGGGTTAAAACCTTTATCAGCGACTGCCCAAATAACTTCAAATTGTGCTGCACCAAGTACAAGGTGATAGAGTGTGCCTGCTATTATTGTCAAGACAAGTGATTTTGATGTTGAAAGTGCTTTATACAATATAGAAATTATTTCAAAAAAGGGTTTTGACTCGGGTTTGTTTGAGATATTTTTTCGAGGTGAGTCTTTCACAAACAACATCAAAAAACCAAGCAGTAGTCCAATCAATCCAAGCAAATAAAAACACCCCCTCCATCCAATCATAGGTTCTAGATAGCCAACAATCAGCAAACTTATGCCCACGCCTACTGGTACGCCTAAGTAATAAAAACCAGCAGCAAAACCAAGTCTTTTTTGATCATATCTATCTGACAAAATTGACATTGTAGAAGGAGTAATTGTTGATTCTCCAACGCCAATAAAAAGTCTAGGTGCTGCCAAAGTGAAAAAGTTTTTAGCAAGTCCTGAAATTGCAGTAAAAGCACTCCATAAAATAACTCCCACACCTATGATCTTCGTTCTATTGTATCTGTCTGCAAGTGTTCCAACAAATAACCCAGCCACGGTATAAAAAAAGATAAAAACTATGCCAGTTAAGAGGCCAATTTGCGTATCAGAAAGGCCTAGATCGCTCTTTAAAATCGGTGCGAAACTTGATATGAACTGTCGATCGACAAAATTTATCACATTCAGTAAAGTGACAAATAATAGAAAACTTTTATTACGTAAATTAATAATATACCCCCTAAGATATTATGAACTTATTTATAAGATAATGCCCTTTTAAACGCTTTTCTTTCAAAAAGATTTTCGGACCATCTTTTGATATTTGGCTTTAGTGCTTGATGTATCTCTAAGTTTTTGGCCAAATGGATTGCATAACTTACGCAAATATCAGCAATGGTGAATCTATTCGAGCATAGATACTTTTTTCCCTCTAAAGAACTTTCAAGTAACTTTAACCTCGATACAAACCATCTACTGTATCCCTCTACTGCACCATCTGCTACTCCTGGTTCTTGAAACTTGTATCTTAAAACAACAGTTTGCGGGAAAGTTAAAGTGGCATCAGCATGAAATAACCAATTTAAATAATGTGGATAATCTTCTTCGTCTGGAGCAACCTCTAAATCTGTAGGCCCATATCTATTTACCATGTACTTACACATGGCTACTGATTCAGTCATTTTTATATTTCCATCTATTAGATAGGGCACAGTTCCAAGCATATTTATTTCTAAATATTCTTTTTGAAATACTCTTGGAGGGAAGGGCATCATTTTCAATTCATACCCAAGGCCCATTTCCTCGGCAGTCCATATAGGCCTTAACGCTCTTGAGCTTTCTGTTCCATAAATTTTCATAGATTTTAAATTGTAACACTTCAATTTTTTAAAAATATTCTATAATTTATTTAATAATCACATTTATATTAAGGAGATTATGAAAAATTTATTACATTTATTTTTAATAATAGCTTTTACGATTTTAATGATTTCTTGCTCCTCAGGAGACAACCAATCAATTACAAACAAAACTAAAGTAAAAGCTATTTATGATGCCTGGGACACAGGAACAAAAGAAGAGTGGATGAGCGCCTATCTAGATGTAATGTCAGAAGATTTTACTCGATGGAACGGGAGATATGTAGGTTTAGGCTTTACCATAAATAATGAAGATATGACTGTATTGCGGACTACTGGTTCTCCAGCAAATGAAAATCTTAAGGTGGGAGATAAGTTTTTGATGGTAAATGGAATGCAAGCTTCACCAGAAAATTCAGATGAATTGCCATTTCAAGGTCAAGTCGGAGGTGACGTTACAGTAGTTGTAGAAAGAGATGGAGAAACTATTGAAATTACCATGCAAAGAGCTGCTCAAGTAAATATTTCGAATCAGTCTGAAATACGTGAAAATCTCGAAAATTGGACAGATTACGACACTAGGCCAAGAATGTTGAATGTTGGCCCAATGACCGCTGAAGGAAATGAGGTATGGGGACATTTTGAGCTTGGATTTGAGTCCCCTGATGGAAATTTAGTGAGATGGTGGGTTATCGAGAGGTTTATTTTTAGTGAAAGTGGTGAAATGACAAATCATTACCAAATTCAAGAAGATCTTTTTAGAGAAGCTCAGTTAGGAGGCTATATTACTTACGATTAATATATATTAAGATCGCATTAAGATGTGCCCCATCTGGGGCACTTTTAATTTAAAAGATCAATATAAACCAATTACATTAATCGAGCTTTCATGGATAGTTGTTATTTTGCCTTTAGAATTTACTAGTAACGCTAACCCGTCCTTATTAATCCCATTAAATAAAAATTCCTCCTTAGAAGATGGAACTTTAACCTTGCTTTGCATATGTACACAGATGCTCTCCCAATCTGATACCCAATTTTTTTTAGAGAAGTTCTCAAGCTTTTCTAATTGACTTACTAGTTCGTTTATAAACGATAATTTTTTTTCTATATTTCCTAAATTTTCACCTAAATCTCCCCAATGTGACTCAGATGCTTTAATTTTTAAATTTATGCCTATACCTATAACAATAAGAAATTTATCATCGATATTCTCTGATTCTACTAGAATCCCACCTATTTTTTTTGACTTATAAATAAGATCATTTGGCCATTTAAGCTTTACACTTTTACCAAATATCTTATCTATTGCAATTGTTGTTTTTATTGCAGCTAGTAAAGCTAGAGCAGGGTGTGGTTTATCACAAAAAAAACCATATGAAAGCGAAATATTACCTTCAGGGCTTTCCCATTTTTTTTGATTTCTTCCTCTGCCGTCAGTTTGCTTGTCTGCAGTGATCAATACAGGCTGGAGTCTTGATATGCATTTAGATTTACAAAGATCATTGGTTGATCCTGCAACCTCATAATGAAAATGTTTGTAAGCTTTAGGCATTCCTATCTTTCAATTGATAAGGAACATAAAGCAAATAAGTTAACAACCAAGCTACTGGTATCAGAGCAATTATATGCATTGGAGCTTCTGGCATAAAACTCATAATGTTATCACCAGTTGGTTTTTCCAAAATATACCAATAATTAGTATCAAGTAAAAAATTTACGCCATACATAGTTGGCAAGAAAATAAAACTGGTAAACAGCATGATGGTGAAATAATCTTTCAAAAATGGTCTCTCTTTAGTCAATATAAGGACTACAGATACGCCCAACAAAATAAGAGTATGGCCATACATATGGTTAAGATAATCAAAAGAGGGAAAGCCTGTGAGTGTATCTGGTGTTAGAACAGACATGCCAGCTCCAGCTATTCCCCAAAAATATGCAAATAAAAAGAATATCCTGTGACCACCTAACAGATAAATTGATATACACCAAGTAGAGAAAGCACACATATGCAAAGGCAAAGAATCTTTTACCAGCTCATCAAAATAAGTAATTTTAAAAAAAGGATCTATGATCTCATGTGAAATCATTAAAAATGCTAAAAAATATTTCAGATTCTTAATTATTTTCTCGCTGCTGCCAATAAAAAAACGAGGTAGGTAAACAACCAATACTATACAAGCCGTTGCAAAGATTAGATGAGAGGGAGCTAATAGGTAAAAGGGTTCAGCTTGCATTTTGCTTTATTATATCAGCAGCTTTTTCAGCAATCATTATTACTGGAGCATTTGTATTACCACCTATGAGGGTTGGCATTATAGATGCATCAACTACTCTCAGGTTTTTAATGCCATAGACCCTTAAATTACTATCTACTACAGCCATATTATCTGTTCCCATTTTGCATGTACCAACTGGATGATAAATTGTGTCTGATCTAGCCCTTATAGCAGACTCAATAGCTTTGTCATCATTAATATTTATGGGGTTCCTTATATTCTGGAATTTAGCAAGTGGTTCTGTATTCATAATTTGCATCATCTTACGATAGCCCTTTATCATTACTTTCATATCTTCATTATTTGAGAGATAGTTAGGGTCAATATGAGGATCATCATTAGGGTCTTTAGAACAGACTTTAACTGTGCCTACAGA
>Ga0160422_10003037_pt1 | contig 10409 bp, 10 predicted proteins | sample Fk160mmetaG_FD_108192 | JGI IMG/M metagenome (GOLD analysis project Ga0160422, IMG submission 108192) | Marine microbial communities from the Central Pacific Ocean - Fk160115 60m metaG | ecosystem: Environmental > Aquatic > Marine > Oceanic > Photic zone | place: The Central Pacific Ocean... | reverse complement strand
GACGGACACCATCGGCACCGGTGAGGCGATGAGCACCCCATTGTCATGGGTGACCGCGACGATGGTAAATCGGTCTGACCCAATGGCGAGCCCTTCTTGAAGCGATGCCTCGAGGGCTGGCTTAGCGATGGCTGGGGCCCCAAACAGCAACGACAGCAATGCAGGCTTCACTGTCCCCATACAACCTCGGCGGCCTCGATGACCGGCGCCGTCGTGTCGCGATTGAGGGCCTGCCTTCTTGATGCCTCTCGCCCCGTAGCATCGCGCGCGCGCAGTTCGATATCGTTGTCTCCCTCTAACAGGGGCACCATGGCCCTAAATCGGCCGTCGCGATCCGCCCGGACGCTGACTGCGTCTGGTCCGACTCCGAGGGTGACGGTTGCGTATGGGTCGGTCGTTCCCGTGACCTCTACCGAGGATTCCCGGGTGAGGCGGGCATCGGGCCACTCGACTTCAAACAACAGGCTCTCGGCTACCGGGAGGGCCGTCGCCTTGTTGTTTTGGTCGATGTGAAGCGCCGTCGACGGTTCAAGTTGCCTTGTTCCATCGACTCCCACCACGGTCGCAGACCCCCGTGTAGTGGCCGCGGACATGGGCCCTCTGGCTCCGACCATCACCGTAAAGTCAGCATCGGTTGCCCCAATTGCTCGCCCTCGATTGCTCACCCGAAGCGGAGTTGCCCCTTGCCGAACCCGTGCCGAAACGGTTCCAGATTCAAGTTCAACTCGAAGCCCTGTGGGATCAGCGCCCGTGACCTGAATGGCGGTTCGATCCAGGACCACCAATTCTGCGTTGTCGCCATATTGGAGCAACGCCTGTCCAGTTGGACCAGTCTCCAATCGAGTATCAACCGGGAGGACCGTGCCGGCAACCAGATCAACCCGTTTCTCGCCGTCAATCTTGGCCGTTGCATCGTTGGCGGAAACAACCACCAACTCGAAGCCGGGTCCGGACCCGAAGAGCACGCGATAGCCGGCAATGCCCAGCGCGACCACCAGTGCGATCAACAGGAGTAGTTGGAGTTGCTGCCTCATTACACCAAGGGTATCCGAATGGTCCACGTACCGGATCGAGCATCGGGCGCCAAATTTGGCTCAATCAGTTCACCACCGTGATCGGCAAAAACCTTTCGCGCGAGCCAGAACCCCATACCGGCCGCTTTCCAGTCGTCGCTTTGTCCGTCGAGTGTTTCGCCGCTGAGCGTTAGCTCGATGTGCACCTGTCCGGGATGGCCCGTGGACGCAATTTTAAGTCTTCCAGACCCTTTGCATGCACTCCGGAGACTGTTCAGCAACTGAATTAGCGCTGCGCTCAGCGCCTCAGCATCCCCGCGAACTTCAAACGCGGGGTTCACGGCTTCAAGGATTTCGATTCCTGCGGCGCCAAATGGAACGCGAAGCAGTCCGCAAACATCCTCGACCACGGCCTTAATGCCGACGCGGCCCCAGGTCTCGGGCTGCGTCCCGATTGCACGCTCCTTCGAGGGGGAAAATTTGAGCAGTTCTTTGACGATTCGGCTGCACCGCAACGCCTGTTCTTCAATCTCGGACAGCTGGCTCGAGGGTGTTTTGATTTGCAGCACCTGAACAAGGCCTAAAATACCGGCCAGCGGATTGTTGAGTTCATGCGCGAGGCCCGCGCCCATCTCACCGACTGCCGCCAAACGGCCCGATTGAAGCACGGCTCGGTTGGCCGCAACAAGGCGCTCTTCTTGAGCAACAAGTTGCCGTTTTAACTCCTCGTTAAAGGCTTCGATCTCTCCTTGCTGTTCAGCGATTCGGCTCTGGTTTGATGCAAGGCGTCGACTCATGAAGTTGAATGCTCTCGACAGATCACGAATCTCCGAGGCTCCCTCGAGTTTTACGGTTCGCCCCAAATCTCCTTCGGCGACTGAAAGGGCTGCATTCCGGACCCGGGTCAACCGAGTGGCAATACCCCCGGACACCAACAACCCCAGCAGAAGCGACAATATCGCTGCAACAAGGCTAATGAATGCGGTTCGATTTCGGATTTCGTCACCCGCGTCCGTGATGACCGACATCGGCTCCCCAACGGCAACCAGCCAGCCGGTTCCCGGGACGGGAGCGCACGCACCGAGCACCATGTTCCCGTCTTCGCGCGTGTAAACAACTTCAGCGGCCGCAGTGCTGGGTTGAAAGGGACGGAACTTACTGGCCTCAATGATGGGCGCGCCGGTCGACAGCGTCACCTCTCCTGCGGCGTTGAGGAGTGCGACGCTTAGGCCGTCTTGCGCCGCCCGTTGAAACCGCTGCCCGAATCGCTCCATGGACAGTTCAACCGCAAGATAGAGAGGAGATTCCGGTCCATCGGGAATGACCACTGGCAGGACCGGATTCGAGCGGCCTTCCGGCGTGTAAGGGGTTCCCACAACTGCAGGTCTGGACTCTCCGCCGCTGGCCCGCCATCGCTCCCGCTCGCTCTCCATGCGGGTAATCGGTAACGCCTCTCTAAACGCAGTGAGTCTTGCGATATCCACCACGTCTTTGCTGGCCAGTGCCCCCGGTTGCTCCCCGTCAAGAAACAAGCTGGGAACGAGCTCTTGGCCATCTGAATTCACGATGGCAACAATATTCACGTCGCTAAGTTGCTGAAAAGCAAGCCGCTGAAATGCCTTTAGCTTTCGTTCATCGAGGCGGCCCAATCTAAACGCATCCACCTGGTCCGCTACGAGTGATGCCTGCAACTGCAGCCAAAGATCGATCTCCGATGCGAGCTGGTCGACCGACCGTGCTTGGCTGTCTGCAACCTTCTCGGTCAACCGTTCAACGCTGACTTGGGTGGCCCCTAGACCGAGAATGACGAGCGGCAGCAAGCTGACCGTAATGATCAGCACAATCAGCCGGCTTCGAATCCGCAAGGATTAGTCCGCGAAGGGGAACTGGACGCGAAACACCGAACCCAGCGCACCCTCGTTGTTCTGCACCGACACCTGCCCTCTATGCTTGGTAACGATGCGATAGACCACATTCAGTCCAAGTCCCGTGCCCTTTCCGGGTGGTTTGGTTGTGTAGAACGGATCGAAAACCTGATTTTGTTTGTCGTTGGGTATCCCGACGCCATTATCCTCCACGGTCGCCCAAATGTGGTCGATTCCTCTTCCTGCCGTGATCGATACCTGCCCTCCGGTCGCGCCGTGCTGATCCCGTACAGCCTCAATGGCGTTCTTCGTGAGGTTGACGAAAATCTGCTGCAACTCGGTGCCAATCGCCCTGCAAATCAATCCCGCAGGAGCCTCTTCGCTAATTTCAACCCCGGAGATGTCGATCGTTCGCTGCACAAGCCGCGTTGCGTCACGAATGGCATTGCCCAAATCCACCGTTTCGCTTCCATCGCTGCTTGACCGAGAGTACCCAGATAGGTCCACTACAATTGACCGGATCTGTGCGCAGTAGGACACGATCTCCTGTGCGTACTCGTCGACCTTTCCGCGATCACCTTCATCGGGAATTGCCTCGGCAAGGCCCAAGATGCCAAACAAGGGACTGGATACCTCGTGCGCCACGCCTGCGGCAAGGGTCCCGATGCCCGCCAACTTTTCCGACTGAATCAGGTCATTCTGAAGTGTCTTCAAATCGGTCAATGCCGACTCAAGAGAGGCATTTTTCGCCTGCAGATCATTCAATAGACGCTGATTGTCGAGCGCAAGGTCCTGTTTTTCCAGAGCGCGGCGAACTTTTTTCCGGATATCGAACACATTGTTCAGCGGCTTCACCACGTAATCGAATGCATCATGCTCCATCGCTGAGAGGGCGGTCTCGAGGCTCGCATATCCGGTGATTACAATCACCTCGGTGAATGGATTGAGTTCCTTTGCCTTTTTGAGCAACTCAAGGCCGTTGATGTCGGGGAGGTTCTTATCCGTGATGAGCAGGTCGCACCCTTGGTCCTCAAGCACGCGCGTGGCCTCCCTGCCAGTTCCAACGCAGGTCAACCGAACCGGCTCGTCTTCAAACACGGCTTTAAGAATTTGGAGGATGACTGGCTCATCGTCCACGATCAACAGGTGCTTTCTGCCAGCCGACTCAGGCATTGCGTTGCTCCAATCAACCGTGAGGCTATCATGTCGGGTTTGAGGCCGGCATCACTCAGCAAACGATTGACAGTCGAGATACACACACTAAACTCCACTGGCAAGCCTACCGTTACCCGAAAGGAGGCCGAGTGTTTCGATACGCACCCACACTAATACTCATCGCAGGTTGCGCATCCAGCCGTGCGCCGACCGTTACCACAGCAGCCCTGTTAACGGAGCGCCCCGCCGACAACGGTCTGGTCGAGCAGCAAATCGACCTCAACGGTGATGAGGTAGCGGACGTGTATAACTTTTATCGCGAGCGTGCCGAGGCGAGCCGACTTCTCGTTCGAAAAGAAGTGGATTTGAATTGGGACAGCAAGATCGATGTCCGAACTTGGTTTACCGACGATGGCGCCATTGAAAAAGAAGAAATGGACGGTGATTTCGATGGCCGTGTGGACTGGGTAGACCACTATAAGGGTGGCCGTCGAGTCATGAGTGAAGTCGATACCGACTACAACGGGGCAATGGACCTATTCAAGTACTATGAAAACGGAAAATTGCGTCGCAAGGAGCGCGACGCCAAAGGTGACGGACGCATCGATTTCTGGGAATATCTCGATGAGAGCGGAAACGTGCTCCGCACCGGTCGCGACCTCGACGGTGACGGAATCATGGACGTTCGCGAGGACTGATCAGGCGCCACTCATTTCGCGCATTGTGTCGGCCAACGTAAAGCGCGGCCTCCAACCGGCTGCCATGGCTTTGCCGGGATTGCCGACTAAGATTTTCGTCTCGAAAGGACGCAGGCGGTCATCGTCGACAACGACTTGAATCGGTCGAGTCCCGATCGCGGTCATAAGGATTTCATGCATGGAACGGCCAACGCCTGAACACAGGTTGTACACCTCTCTCGGGTTGCCACATTCCGCGAGAAGTAGATAGCCGGCCACTATGTCCCGAACATCGCTGTAGTCCCGAATTGCGTCGAGATTCCCAACTCGAATAATTTCTTTTCCCATTCGAACGCGCGAGCACCAATCTGCAATCGCGAAATCAGACCCTTGGTTTGGACCCGTATGATGAAATGCGCGCGCCCGGATGATTGGCAAAGAGGATCTCACGATCCATTCCTCTGCCGCGAGTTTGGTCTGCGCATAGACACCAGAAGCTCGAGTTTCCGCGCTTTCATCTATCGCATTAGCGTGTCCCGAGCCGTACACGTGACACGTGCTTACGTGTACGCCTACCGCACCAGCGGGCATCGCGGAGAACACGTTCACGGTCCCCTCAACATTGGTCCGTAAGGCATCGTCCGGGTCAGATTCGCAGGAACGTGGATTGGCGTTAGCGGCAAGGTGAAACACAACGTCCGGACTGGCCTCCTTCATGAAACGTTGGCACTGTAGTGCGTCACGCACATCCACCGACCGATGAACAATGGTCGGCGCATCAAAGGTCGGCGGCCGTCGACTCCACCCGACCACGTTGTAGCCCCTCTTCGTAAGTAAGGCCGATAGCCACGAACCGGCAAAGCCGCTGACTCCAGTTACTACAGCTCTCACGGCGCTTCGCGTTTTAAATCGGCGCGGACCATCCGCTCAACCAGTGCGTCAAAACAAACCTTTGGGCTCCAGCCCAACTCTTCACGCGCCTTTGACGCGTCACCCCGCAACACGGGTATCTCCGCTGGTCGGAGCAAGCTTGGGTCGTGTTCAACGTAGAGGCGGTGGTCGAGCCCCACCGCGGAAAAAGCCCGATCGACAAAATCGGAGACCGACCACGACTCGCCCGTGGCGATCACGTAATCCTCGGGTTGGTCGCGGCACAACATTGCATGCATGGCCTGGGTGTAGTCACCGGCGAATCCCCAGTCTCTCCGAACCGTCACATCGCCGAGCTTCAAGACCTTTTGTCTGCCGAGCTTAATCCGTGCGGCCGCCATTGAGATCTTTCGCGTGACGAACTCGGGTCCACGCCTCTCGGATTCGTGATTAAACAGAATCCCTGCGACCACGTGCATCCCATGACTCTCGCGATAGTTCACGGCTAAATGGTGAGCGTAGGCTTTGGCAACGCCGTAAGGAGACCTCGGGTGAAACGGCGTGTCCTCTCGCTGCTGATCGCCTTCTGATGTCCCAAACATCTCCGAACTTCCGGCTTGATAGACACGAGCATCAGGGCTTGCGATCCGTACCGCCTCAAGGAGTCGGGCCGCGCCCAAGGCGGTGACTTCGCCAGTGAGCAGTGGCTGTTTCCACGATGTGGCCACAAAGCTCTGCGCCGCCAAGTTGTAGACATGATCAGGCTGCGCCGTAGTGACGGCTTGGACCAAGGACCCCAAGTCGAGAAGGTCGCCATCCAGCAGTACAATTTTCCCAATCAGGTGTTCCAGTCTCCACAAGTTACCGCTAGCGGAGCGCCGCACAAGACCAAACACCTGCCAGCCGGCATCCAAAAGTTGTTCTGCTAGAAAACTGCCATCCTGACCGGTAATCCCCGTTATGAATGCGGTTTTAGGACGCCTCATGTCAGCTCTTCGTCTGGATGGTTGGTTTCGATTTGCCGGACGATATCGCCAACTTGCTGGGACATGTCCGACCGCATGACCAACAATGCATCCTCCGTGTCGACAACCACGACGCCGTCCACGCCGATGAGGGCGACCGTCTTACCGGGCGCGTGAATAACGCAGTTCGAAGAATCCCGTTGAAGTACGGCGCCGGCAACTCCCCTGCCGCCTGGGACTGGAGGCATGACCGTTCCGGCGGCCGCCCAGGTGCCAACATCCGACCATCCCACATTCAGCGGGACGGTCAGCACGTGCCGACACCGCTCCATGATTCCATAATCGATGCTGGTGGCATCCATGTTTCCCCACTCATCATCGATCGCGCTCCCAGAAATGGCCAAACGCTCGAGGGCCTCGGCCGTTCGAGGCAGGAATGCGCGGTACGCGTCGCGCGCAGCACCGACAGTAAAAACGAACATTCCTGCATTCCACAGGTGCTCTCCGCTTTCAAGGTATCGCTTGGCTGTAGTCGGATCTGGTTTTTCAACGAATTTGGCTACCGAATGCACTTGCTGCCCTTCCCAGGTACCTAAAGCCGCGCCCACCTGTAGATAGCCGAAGCCGGTCTCGGGTCGGTCAGGTTGAACACCGAGCGTGACAATGTTGTTCGTCGACACAGCCGCGGCTGCTGCGCCACGAATGGCGTCGCGTAATCCTTTGCTGTTTTCGACCAGATGATCAGAGGGGCATACGACGACAACACCGTTCCGATTCCTCCGCTGAATTTCAACGGTTCCCCAACCGATACAGGGTGCCGTGTTGCGCCCCCAAGGTTCAACCAAGATATTTTCCGACGGGATACCTCGGGCAACCGATCGGACGGAGGATTCCATGTCTCGCCCAGTCGCAACCAAAACTCTCTCCGCAGGCACCAAGGGAGCAAGCCGATCGATGGCCTGACTAAGCAGGGGCTGGTCTCCCCCGATGGGTAAACATTGCTTCGGTTTTGACCTGCGGGAGAGGGGCCAAAATCGAGTGCCTCTGCCGCCCGCTAAAATCAAAGCGTACAGGTCGTCCATCGTAACCTCAAAACAGCTCGGGCTGGATATCGCGGAGGGCAGAATACCCTACAACTGCAACGGCATTCGCCAGATTTAGACTACGGATGGGCCCATTCATGGGTATCGTGAACGTTGAGTGTTGACGAAACAGGTCTTCATCGAGTCCTTTGGATTCCGGCCCAAACACAGCTATGTCCCCTTTTGCCCAAGACGCCTCGGTATATGGTCGCTCCACCTTTGTGGAGAACAACCGCACACGCCGACCGCTGGCCCACAGCCAGAACGCGGTGGCATCGGCGTGCTCCACTACGTCCACGTGTTTCCAGTAATCAAGCCCCGCTCGACGAACCGCCTTGTCGTCCGTGGAAAAACCAAGCGGATGAACGAGATGAAGCCTTGCATTCAATCCCAAGCATAGGCGACCGATGTTGCCGGTATTGGGTCCAATCTCTGGGTTAATCAGAGCAATGTGGAAGGCGGCACTCACTCTGCAGTATCCGTCTCCTCAAAGCGTCCGATAACAACACGGGCCGGCTTCAGGAGTCTCGAACCAACTCGGTAGCCCGCGCTGAAGACTTCGATGACCACATCGGACTGAGTGGGGTCCGTGACTGGCACAACACTGAGCGCCTCGTGTTCATTCGGGTCGAATGGGGCACCATCTGGGCTCAGCACTTCTAAGCCCAACTCGCTTAGTGCCGTCATAAACTGATGAGCCACCATCTTAAGGCCCTCTTTGGTGTCTGAGTCATTAACCGAATCGATGGACCGGGTGAGGTTGTCGACCGGGTCGAACATCTTCGCGACCGTCTCCCCTCGCTGTAGTTCCCGTTGGAACTCTGCCTGTCGATTGAGGCGCTCCTTGGTCGCCTCAACGTCTTCTTGCAGCTGCCGGTAGGCGGCGCTGACTGCCCGCAGTCTCGCCTGCAGCTCTTGGACCTCTGCCCGAGCAGCGGTCAGTTCGGGGTTTGGGTCCACCAAATCAACCAAACCCTCATCCACTGTGGATTCAACGTCATCCACTATGGATTCACCCTCACCCCGAGCATTCTGAGGACCACTCGACTCCATGGTTGGGTTGTTGTCGTGTTCATCAGCCTTTTCAGTCATCACGCCTCCGGACTCTCGCTAACCAACCGCCCAATAGAATCAAGCGCCAGCGAGGTCCTACTGGTGGGAATTTATGGGCCGTTCATCCATCAGGACGGCACTGCTCGCCAGCCTCATTCGGTGGGACGACCCGCCCGCAATTTGGGCCGTCAGTTGACGATGCCAACTCTTTATGACCATTCGCCACAGCACTACTCCAGCAACCACAAGCAGGATTCCAATGAAGCTCCATCCGGAAACTGCGGCGCAGACACCCAAGGCGGCTGCCCCAAGGCTACCTGCAAGGAGGATATCTCTCGCCCACTGCTGTGCACGAACCCACCGGACAATGTTGCCTAGGTGAGGGTCGTGGGCAAACTGTTCTGCACGAATCAAACGAAGTGCAGCCCGCCCTGCGCTGAGTTGATGATCCGCCAATAGGCACAAACACACCATCAGGCGTAGGGGGTATTGGCCGCTGCTCCACTCCCCGATTGACCGAAATATGTGGAGCGCTTGCCCAAACTTGCGTTGCCGCATCAGACATATTCCACGATGGTATTCGAGTGCAGGGTCACCCGGAAAATACCGGCAACCCATCACGGTGGCCGTCTCGGTTTCATCATCGAACCCAAGTTGGTCCGCCACAACCGCTGCACCGAGGTAGGCGACCCGTCGGAAATGGTGAATGGTGTAAGCGGATGTAAACTGACTTAGAGCCTCCTCCAATCGTCCCTGCCCCAGCATCCGCATTCCAGCTTCAACCGGGTCAGGTGGTGACTCAGGTGCCCAAGAGAGCTCCTCGCTGTCGGTGTCCGGGTCATGCCGAGCAGCAGCAGTTTGCGCCAGCGACCCACTTCCAGTGAGGATAAGCCCACAGTCGTGGGTGTGGAAAAACGCAACCATGGCTTCTACAGACTGCCCACCGGTCACCCGCACGCCATCGAGAACTTTCACCATCTCAAAAAATGCTTCCCGACTCGGCGATGTGCCAGAGGTCGTAAAGGGGAACACATAGAGAAGAAAGTGCCCTTCGATCGGCGCATCAGCCGTCAGCGACGCCGCTGGAGGTTGGACGAAATACACCCGATGGGTTTCAGCGGTGTCCAGTAGCGAAAACGCATAGCGCTCAGGCATGGGTGCAACGGTGGATAATACGCGCCGCAGAAAGGCTGCGACCTCTGCCGCGAGTACGCCTGGAACTCCGCCGACGTGGTCCACAATTTCAACAGCAGGCCAGCCGTGGTGGGCAAAAAAAGAGCGCCGAAGTTGCTCGATCCGGTGTTTGCAATGCTGTTTTTCCGCTTGGATTAACTCGCGGTCATTGTACCGCAGGTCAGCGCTAACGATTCGACGCTGGTACAGACGAATGGATTCTTCAAACGAGTACCGTCGCACCACTCCGTCGCGTCCGATGATCTCGACGGGAAACTCGACCATCGAAGAATAGTCCTTCCGTTGATACCGTCGAATTTTATTAGCCTTACCCATGACCACCCACCCAAATTTATCACCTCACACCTAAATTCGAAAAACTTTTCGGGAGTTTCAAATATTTCACATCCTGTGGCCGTCTGACCGGCAACCACAAGGAGGTTTACTCTGACATACAGTCCCGGCGCTTTGCTCGATGACCCCTTACCTGCACTGCACGATGCAAAACTCGGCTGCCCTGCGGCAGCCGATGCTCTGGTGGAAGCCATACTTCCCG
>Ga0160422_10003036_pt1 | contig 10413 bp, 6 predicted proteins | sample Fk160mmetaG_FD_108192 | JGI IMG/M metagenome (GOLD analysis project Ga0160422, IMG submission 108192) | Marine microbial communities from the Central Pacific Ocean - Fk160115 60m metaG | ecosystem: Environmental > Aquatic > Marine > Oceanic > Photic zone | place: The Central Pacific Ocean... | reverse complement strand
TTTCTTTTTCCTTTTCCGATGAACAGGTCAACGGCTCCCCGTACTTCCACCTTATCGAAAAAGAAAAGAAGCTCCCGGCGAAAGGTAAGTTCGGCATTTGTTGAAAGCCAGGGGAATGACAAAGCCAAGAGCAAGAAGACCCGTTTACTTCCTTTTGCCATATTTTCTCCTGCGGAAGTTTTTTTTGGGGGAATGGCCTCCTTGGTTCATCGTTTTCAAGTGGGAGTTCCCATCACCTTTTAAAAATACGATCTGGTCCCGCAACAGGGCCGCCTTTTCGAATTCGAGCTTTTTGACCGCATCCAGCATGTCCCTTTCGAGCTCACGGATCATGTTTTTCAGCTCTTTGGCCGAGACTTTTTCGGAAACCGCAAGCTCATCCTCTTCCGCTTTTTCCTTTTTTTGACTAAGGCTTTCCTGTACGGGCCGAACCACGCTTTGCGGTTCGATTCCATGCTTTTGGTTGTAAGCCAATTGTTTTTCTCTTCGGTAGGAGCAGGTTTCCCATGCTCGGGTAAGTGATTTGGTCATTATGTCCGCGTAGAAGATGACCCGCCCATTGACGTGGCGGGCGGCCCTTCCCGCAGTCTGGATGAGGCTGGTTTCACTGCGAAGAAAACCTTCCTTGTCCGCGTCCAACACCAGAACGAGAGCAACCTCCGGAAGATCCAATCCTTCCCTGAGAAGATTGACCCCGACCAATACGTCGAAAGAACCGGCTCGTAAATTCCGAAGAATTTCCACCCGTTCGATCGCGTCAATATCCGAATGCAGGTACTGCACCTTAACCTGATGATCGCGTAGAAAGTCGGTGAGGTCTTCGGACATTCTTTTCGTAAGGGTGGTGACCAGCACCCGATTCCCTTCGTTCACCGTCTTCTTGATTTCACTGATGCTGTCCTCAACCTGTCCTTTGATGGGTCTTCGCTCCATTTCCGGATCCAAGAGGCCAGTCGGTCGAATCAATTGTTCCACCACGATCGAGGATTTTTCCAATTCGTGCTTGGCAGGGGTGGCCGAAACGTAAACCGTCTGCTTGGTCACTTCCTCAAACTCATCGGGCTTGAGGGGTCGGTTGTCTAGGGCCGAAGGGAGCCGAAAACCATAATCTACAAGTCTTTTCTTGCGAGAGTAATCGCCGTTGTACATTCCACCGACCTGTGGGATCGTGACATGGCTTTCGTCGATGAAGAGCAGAAAGTCATCCGGAAAAAAATCGATCAGGCACCAAGGACGCTGTCCGGGTTTTCTGCCGGACATGTGACGCGAATAATTTTCAATCCCATTGCAGAACCCGATCTCTCGAAGCATTTCCAAGTCATACTCCGTGCGCATACGAATGCGTTGGGCTTCCAGAAGCAGTTCGTTCTTTTCAAATTCCCGAACCTGACTCTCGAGTTCAGATTCGATTGCCTTGCACGCAGTCCCCAGTTTGTCCTTGGTTGTGACATACTGGTTGGCGGGGTATACCCGGTAACGTTCCAATTGGTTTAGAGTCTCTCCCGAAATGGCGTCCAGTTCGCGGATCGATTCCACTTCATCTCCCCAAAATTCGACCCGAATGGGGTGATTGGCATAGGCGGGGAAAATATCAACGACGTCTCCCCGAACCCTGAATTTGCCCGCCTTCAGTTCGACGTCGTTTCGGTTGTAGAGTCCATCCACCAATTTCTCCAGGAGAAAGTCTCGACCGCTTTCCTCTCCACATACGATTTCATGAGAAAGAGCCCGGAAATCGTCGGGGGAACCCAATCCGTAAATGCAAGATACGCTGGCCACCACAATAACGTCCCTACGACTGATCAGAGAACCGGTTGCGGCAAGTCTCAACCGCTCAATCTCTTCATTGATCGAAGAATCCTTTTCGATGAAAGTATCGGTGGTCGGAACGTAGGCTTCGGGTTGATAATAATCGTAGTAACTGACGAAGTATTCGACGGCATTATCCGGGAAAAACCCCTTGAATTCGGAGTAGAGTTGGGCGGCCAGAGTTTTATTGTGAGATATGATCAAAGCGGGACGCTGGAGTTCCTGGATTACGTTTGCCATGGTGAAGGTCTTGCCCGAACCGGTTACGCCCAAAAGCGTTTGGAAGCGTTCCTCGGATTCGATCGAAGCCACGAGGCTGCGAATGGCTTCGGGTTGGTCCCCTTGGGGTTCGTATTGAGAACTTAGCTTAAAGTCCATCGAATGGAGAAATTGTGGCTTACGCAGAATGCTGTTCGTAGTATCCGGTTTCCCCTTCGGATTTGCCTATGATGGCGGCGGCGCAACTGTCGCCCAAAACGTTTACTGCGGTACGTGTCATATCCAACAGCCTATCTACGACGTAGACGATGCCAACTCCGGTGGCGATGGCGGATTCAGGAAAACCCACGGATTGCAGAATCACTATGATCGCAACTAAACTAGCGGATGGAATGCCCGCAACTCCGATGGAAGTGAGAAGAGCCAAAATCACCACGGTCATTTGAGTGACCCAACCCATTTCGATTCCAAACAGTTGAGCGAGAAAGACTACCACAATGCATTCGAACAAAGCCGTTCCATCCATATTCATGGTTGCTCCAAGGGGTAGGGTGAAACTGCTGATTTTCTTGGATACGCCCGCCCTCCGGGTGATGCATTGCATGGTCAAGGGAAGGGTTGCGGATGAGGATGCGGTTGAAAAGGCTGTCAGCAAGGCGGGTGCCATGGCTTGGTAATGACGGACGAATGAAATTCCTCCGAGCAACTTTAGAAGAATGGGCAGCACCATGAAGGTGTGAATGGCCAAGCCGGCGAGCACGGTGAGACCGAAGTTGCCCATCACCAAAATCGTATCGAACCCAACCTTCATCAAGGTGGGCGTGACCAAACCAAAGACTCCGTAAGGGGCGAAGGATATAATGAATTGGGTGATTGCCAGGATCACCGAATTCAGGCTTTCCCAAAAGTTGGTTTGTTGGTCGCGCGCCTGAGAGGGAAGCTTGGAAATGAAAAAACCAAAAAGCAAACTGAAGAATATGAGTCCTAAAAGCTGTCCTTCAACAGCCGCTTTGAAGAGATTGACCGGAACCATTCGGTGAAAGATTTCCAAGAGGCTTTTCATCCCACGGTTCGCGTTGTCAATGGCTCCTTCGATTTTACCGTTTTCGCCTTGTGGTTGGTTGGCTAGGATTTGAGCTTGAATCTCAGGTTCGACAATCCCCGGAGAGAAGAGATTTACGCAGGATAATCCGGTGATGACCGCGAGCAATCCGGTCAGGCTGTAAAAAAGCAGCGTTTTGAGGCCAAGGCGACCGAAGTCCTTTTCACCACCGATCCGAGCGACACCACAAATAATCGAGGTCATGACCAAGGGGATGACAACCATTTTCAAACCATTCAGGAATAGGGTTCCGATGAAGGAACAGGCTTCCGATAAAAAGGCGAACCACTCCGGTTTTTCGGAAATGCCTTCGGTGATGAAATTGGCCGAAAGCCCAACCAAAAAGGAAAGGATCAGTGAGATCAGGATCTTAATGTGAAGTTGCATGATTGTGAACCTATTGGAAGAGTTTGCTTAATCGATCTTCATCCAGTTCCCTCATTTCATCAACCACGATTTCAGCGCCAGCCTCAAGTAATGAGTCTTTTGAGTTCGTGGTGGTTATTCCCACCGCTTTCATCCCACCGGACCGAGCCGCCTGGAGCCCATGCAAACTGTCTTCGAAGACGACGCAATTCCCAGGTTTTTGTTGCATTACGCGGGCAGCTTTGTGAAAGACTTCGGGGTTCGGTTTTCCACGAGTGACGTCTTCCGAAGAAACGATCCCGCAGAAAAAAGCTTCCAAATTATGTTGTTTGAAAGCCAAGAGAACGTTGTTTCTCTCCGTGGAGGTTCCAACTACGCATGGAATCCTTTTTTCTTTAAGATTGAGAAGAAGCGCTTTGATTCCGGGGACGATGGGAATGCCCTTCTTGCTCGCGATGGATCGATAGATGCACTCCTTTCTGGAGCTCCATCTCTCAATGGTGGGGGAATCCTCCGTCCATTTGAGAATTTCGGGTATGATCACTTGGTTTCTTTTTCCAAAACCGAGGGCAAAGTGTTCAGGGGGCAATGGGAGGTTGTTTTCCCGAGCAAGGATTTCCCAACTTTCCTCATGAATCTTAGAGGAGTTTACTACGACTCCATCCCAATCAAAGATCGCTCCGGCAAAGGGCATAAGCCTTACTCTTTGTCATTGGGTGGTTGAAGCGAATCCAATTCTTTTGTGGGAGAGGGAATTACGGGTGGAGCTTGGATGTATTCGTTGATCCTTGGAGAGGCTGGAATGCTTAAGGAGGAAGAAGCGTTTCCCTCTCTTTGATTTAGGAAATCGGGCAGGGGAGGGCCTTGCAAGCTCGGTTGGGTCGAATTCTGATCGTCCTCCAATTGAATGATGTTGGTGGCCTGCTCGCTGAGGATTTGGTTTAGGAGATCACGGCTTCGAGTTGCTTCGGCGTTGTCGAACCCCAGCAACTTTTCCTGCATGGCCAGGGTAGCCCCCAGGATTTCCATCGCTTTCTCTTCCTCCTCGTTGATGTAATGGAGTTTGCCGATTCGAAACATCGTATTCAGGGTCATGGGATCATCTTCCCCCAGTTCTTCCTTCTCGAGAGCAAGGGTATCTTGGCTTAGTTGCATGGAATTCTCGTACCTCTGTTGCTCCAAATAAATGTCAGCCAATTCATTCATTGAGCGCAAGGTTTCAGGGTGTTTTTGCCCGTATTTCTCAGCCAGCCTTTGGTAGACGGAGTGCTGGATGATTTCGGACTCGTCGATTTGGTCTTGTTGGCGGAACAATTCGGCCATTGCTTTCATCGTCGCCAAAGTTTCGGGATGCATCGGTCCTAGGGCTCCCTCCTTGTCTTCCCGAATTTCCTGATAGTATTCCAAGGCTTTTTGAAATTCATTGTTCGCCGCAAGAATTTCTGCAAGAGAATCCTTGGCGCGTAAAGTATCTTGGTGGTTGGTCCCAAGAACCTCCGTGAGCTTCAACAACAAGCTCAAACCCAAATCATACCCTTCTTCCAGCTTGTCGGACTTTCTCAAGGAATCCACTAAAACTTGGCCACGTTTCAAACTGAAGGGATTGTTTTCGCCCAGGTACAAACGAGATCTTTCAAAGACGTTTCTACTTAGACTTTCGGCTTGTGAAACCTTTTCGTTGGCCAGGTAGATCTCAGCCAGTTCAGTCATGCATTTAAGTAATAGAGGATCGTCCTCCGATCGATTTTGATCATTGAGGAGGGAAAGGATCTGCGAGCAGTCGTTTTCTGCTATTTCAAGTTTGCCTATTCGACGATAAACCTTGGCAAGATCGATTCGGATGTCCAGGACCTGATCGTTCTCCGGACCCAGTTCGTTCGTCCTTTGCTCCAAGAGGTTTTCCAAAAGAGGTTCGGCTTCTACGTAGTTCCCCAAAGCTTCGTGAACCATAGCGATTTCGTTCATCGCCTGAAGTCGAGTCAAGGAGTCTGCTGATGCGTTTGCCTTTTCCAGGATCAAAGCCCTTTCCAGCTCTGTTTGAGCTTTTTCATAGGAACCGATGGATCGGTAGGTTTTGGCAAGGGTTACCCTTATTCGCGCTTCGATTTCAGGTTCGTCGATCAGTTCCTGAGCTTTGAGAGCTCCTTGATCAAGCATCGTCTTGAGGAGTTCCGTATCCATCCCTGCGGTGTTTTGAGGATCGAGGGACTCGAAGAGGTTTTGCACGAAATTCGTAATGGTCTTGGTCTTTGCAAGCTCATCTTCTGCCGTCTGCCTTTCTTCAATGGCGTCCGCTTTGGCTATCGCAGCCTCCCTTTGCTGATAGAAGGCGTAGGTTGCCATGGCGATTGCGGAGACAGCGAGAAAAACGGCCGTCGAAGCGATCCGAACCAATCTCCTTTGACGGGCCAAGATGTCTCTCTGCTTAATTTCATCAAGACCGACGCCAATTAAGCCTGCAACGATTTTTAGAATGGCATCCTTTTCACCATCGCCGGAAGCGCGAAGGTCGGCGGCGCCCGGTTCGAAAATCTCATGAAGAATATTTCCATCCTCATCGACTTTTCTTCTGGCGGCAAGCGGTAGGCACTCTTCTTCGGGATCGCCATTGGTATCCTCAGCCATGGGTTCTCCGTCCAGTACGATACAAAGGACACGGTCTGCCTTCCCCATTGCCTTGAAAAGCCTAATTTCCTCGTTCACCCAACGTGACCGAACCGCATGAGGCGAACAGAGAACGACCAAATGAGAGGAATCCCTCAAAGCCTGTTCGATCAAGGGTCCGAGTTGAGCCGAACCGGCGAGTTCGTCACGGTCTCTGAAGATAGGATACAGGCGGTTCGGAATCGGTCCGTAGAGCCCATCTTTCCCAATCAGATTTCTTGGTATGCGAAAGTTTTCCAATTTTCTTCTCAACCAAGTCGCTCGTTCTTCGTCCTTGTGGGCGTAGGTTATGAAAGCCAAGTATTTGTAGGAAGAACTCATCTGCTAAATCCGCAACTTCAACCTCTTATCCATTTGTAGGTCGTAGGGCAAGAAATCCATTTGCCAATTGGGGAGATTCACTCCTTGAGTTGTCGCTCTTCCTTCCTCAAAGCCCACAGTCTCAATTGATTTTGATCATTGGTGTTTCCGATAAGCGCCTCATATCTTTTTTTCAAGCGGATGGCTTGGACTTTGGCTGCGCTGATCAGTTTTGATTGAGAAGGCAAGGGGGCGCTGAAATTATTGATCAGTCGTGAGGTAGCCAACAGTAGGGGTAGGTCGACGTTAATCGTTTGTCCTGAGTCGGGGTTTCCTGCTTGGACAAGTACAAGTTCTCCGGCTTGTAAGCTTTGTTTGGCTTTGGCTGAGGAAAGAAGGGCTTTTCCCTCAAGCATAATGATTTTCAAGTTTTTGCCTTTTGGGCTTTCGAACATAAAGGTGCCACGACCCGTTAGTTGGATTTTGGTTCCATTCGTTTCCAAGTTCAAGCTTTGCTGTTTCGATAGTAAAAGAAGAGCCGAACCGTTGAAAATCCTTAAGTGATTAGGGTTCCGAAATTCAATTACGCTTTGCTGGCCAATCCTAAGAATGGCTTCGGTTTGCAGGGTCATTTCCGCATAGGATCCTTTTGCCACGAGTATGGCAAAAGGAGAAGTTCGTTTGAACTTGTCACCAAGAACAAGCGGAATCGGCTTTTCACCTTCGTTTCTGGATGCGCTTACGAATGAATCGCCAACAATATGGGTGACTTGGACCTCAACATCGCTCTTCTGGTTGGCAACCAACGTAGAGCAAAATATTGTAAGGAGTAAGTGCCGGAAAAGAGCCATTGCCGTGGCTGTTTGATTAAGGAAGAAACGCGGAAACCTTAAAACTTGGCGCTTAAACCAAGCCCGCCACCTCCATCGAAGCGGGTAAAGTCATAATCGTCATTATTTGATCCACGAAAGCTAAAGTTGAAGAATGCGTTCAGGGCAAGCCAGTGGGTGAACGAATACCTGAAATCTAGCCCCAGCGAAGCCAATGCATCATATCTATCCTGGTTTGAATAGTTGATGTAGGCGAAGCGAATGTAAGGACTGATTTGCAATCGGTTTATAGGAATGGAAAAACTCCAAAGAAAGGCGGTTTCGAACCGATTCATGATATCTTCATCGGGGTGTATGGAGTCGGTGAAGTGATGGGCCAGCGACCATTCCCAAGAGGATTGAGCTGCTCCGATCGCAAAGCCTTTACCCAAGGCGAGGGTTGGGGAAATTTGCTGATAAGTTTTTTCCATTCCCTCTTTGGGAGCAAAATCAAGCATCACGCCAAGCCCAGCGCGAAAAGTCCATCCGTTGGAGAATTGGAAAAATGCATTCGGAGAAATACTCAAGGTATCAAAATCAAAAGACTCGATAATCTCATCTCCGAAGTGAGTAAATTTGGAATATCCCAACGAAAGGATGGGGGAGAAGGAGGCTCCTCCCAGATCAAAAGCTCCTAGAATAAAATGATTGTTCAGAGAGTTTTCCCAAATACCCGAAGGTTCCTTGCCGATTCCACTTGGGGCGGATGCCGCATTGTTGGAGTAGTAGAGCTTGGTGTCGAATCCAAGGTGGTAACCAAATCCGGTTTCCTTTACTTCCACGGGTCTTTGCAAACCCAAATCACTCTTAGCGAAGCCGGCATTCTCGAGTGAGTTATTTTCCCGCAAGGCGTTGCGAGTTCGAAAATCATTCAATTCGCTTCTCCTGAAATCATCCTTTCCTTGCCCCAATGCGTTCGAGCAAAACAAGATAGCCAACCCCAAAGAGCAGACTTTTGCCGAGAAGTTGTTTCTTGTTTTGATCAATTGACTTTTCATGTGGGTTAAGGCGATCCCTTAGTGGGGTCTGATACGAACCGCTGAAGTTCCATCAACAGATTTGTTGGAATTTCTCATGGTTGGGTCGTTGGAGAAAAAACTTTGGTTCAAGGCATCTTTACCATGATAGACGTTTTTGATGAAATTAACCTTTCCAATTTGGCGGGCGCTTTCACCAAAGGTCGGATACCCATCTTTACTTTTGAGAAGAACTTGAGAAGCATCTGGGAATTTTACGTTTTTGAGATCGATGGTGATCGCATCCATGTAAATTTCTCTGACGTCTTTTCCGAATCCCAATCCATTTGCGGCAATCCGGTTGTGTGCATAGAGAAAGACTCGGTCGTCCTGTCCGTCTGTGCCAGCGGAGAGCGTGTTCAAATCGAGAACCGACTCTAAGTTTTCGTTGGAGAATTCTTTCGATTCGTCAAACCGGGTGGAAAGAATCTTTAATTCATCCAATGAGCCAATGGCTAAATTTCCTTTGGTGGAGATGTCCAAGTCGATCAATTCCAACCTGTCGTAGGATCCTATTCCAAAATCGGAACCATTATTGGTAATGGTAATCGGTGTTGGGGATTGAGCGGGCTGGTGTGGAGATTCGGACAGAAAGATCGGGTCACTTACGCTATCCAAGTACTTACCTGCAAATTCGGAATCAAAATAATCGTAAACCGATTTGGAACGAAAATGGATGTCGTCCGCAGCTCCGATTGCGATGGCTTGATCCGAGTCTTGGCTGTTCTTGAAATCAAGATCTCCCTTAATCATTACATCCTTAGCCGCAGCAATTGCAAAGACTTGCGTCGTGTCGGATTCTGCAAGGGTGGAAGGGTCGAGCTCCGCGTTTGCGCTAATGTTTACATTGGCACCCAAAACGCCAACCACACGATCGACTTGCAAATCAAGGTTCTCCGCATCCTCTTCGGACAAATTTGCGGATCGAGTACCCAAAAGTTCGCCGTCGAGAACGAGCCCATTGAAGCTATCACCAGGCTTTGCTGACTGTTGAAGTATTTCGTTTAAATGATTTTGATCATTAAGCTTCTCACGCCCGCCCAAGAGATCAATGATTCTTAAGCCGATATCAACGACCGAGTCTTTTTCGTTATTGGAACTTTTATCACCTAGCGCACCATAACGGGCTAACATCATACCGAATTCGTAAGCGTATGGATTTTCGGAGAATTCTTGGACAAGATTCGAGGCCTTCCAAGTATTGGCAGAGGGTAAGGAGGAAGACAAATTGACTTCCGTCAGAAAGCTTCTTGCGAATAGAATAGCTTTTTGCAACGCAAGGTTCACTCCTTCTTCATACGAGTTCCCCAGCTCAAGTTGTTCCATGAAAACTTGCAAGGCAAGGGCATCGATGGATTTATCTTCATTGGTCACCCAAGGGTCGAGCGCTTGCAGCAATTTTTCGTATTGGCTATTTTTAACTGAGATCCTCGTTGATTCGATCAATCTTCCACTACGATCAAGAAAATGAACAACTATTTCTTGTGACGATTCGTCAAATTCATAGGTGACTGAAATTGCCTCTAACCCGTTCTTCGCTTCAGCGCCTCCAACGCTTCTGAGATTGAGTTTGGATTGATCGAGAAGGCTTTCCCTCATGTCTTTTTCGGTAGAATCGTCTTCTTCCTCAATTTTCGGAAGGTCACTTTTGGGTTCGGGTCTTTCAGGCGGTGAGGTGGCGGGAGATGGGGCTGAGCCAGAGCTACCTGTGGCAATTGATTTTGCCTTGCCAGATGCTTCCTTAAGCACTGCGAAGGAAACCTTGGCTGCGATCTTTGCAGCAGCTTGGTTTTTTCGGGTGATATTCGTTTTGGCAATGGGGTCGATGGGTCTTGACTGAATGTTGCCGTCCGGAGATGCATCCATTCCTTGCCCTTCCGCGATAAGGATAGGTTGGGGGTTGTTAGCGGATGAGAACGAAACCACCGAACTGGAGACGTCCAGTTTGCAAGCGCCCCCTCTTTGCTGGCTGAGTTGAAACTGCGTTCCTCGAATTCCTGCCGTTCCCACACGGGTTTGAATTTGAAAGCTAGAATCCTTGTTGAGTTTCTTGGACTCAACGATCAGT
>Ga0160422_10003035_pt1 | contig 10414 bp, 12 predicted proteins | sample Fk160mmetaG_FD_108192 | JGI IMG/M metagenome (GOLD analysis project Ga0160422, IMG submission 108192) | Marine microbial communities from the Central Pacific Ocean - Fk160115 60m metaG | ecosystem: Environmental > Aquatic > Marine > Oceanic > Photic zone | place: The Central Pacific Ocean... | reverse complement strand
TCCAGATCCTCAGATTTGATTGGTAAAAATTTAGTTAAGTGTATTTTCAAATCAAAAGCATCGTTAATAAAATCATTTATTATGGTTGCATGTTTTTTCAATTTAATTTTTTTGTAATTACCTGAAAATCATAAAATAATATAGTTATCTTTAACATAAAAAATCTTAATATCTAAATGGAAAATACTAATGGGTTTCTAATTCTTGATAAACACAAAGGATGTACCTCACATGATTGCGTTAAACAAATTAGAAAAATCTACAATACTCGAAAAGTAGGGCATACAGGAACATTAGACCCTCAAGTCACTGGGGTTTTACCTTTGGCGATAGGCAATGCCACGAAATTCATTCAATATCTCCCAAAAGAAAAAACTTATTTAGGCACTATTCAACTCGGTATTAGAACCAATACAGATGATATCCATGGAGAAATTATTCGAAGAAAAAAATGGCCGATTATAAAAAAAGAAGAATTAGAAAAATACTTGAATCTTTATCGCGGAACATTTCAGCAGGTTCCACCGAGAGTATCAAGTATTCATATTAATGGTGAAAGAGCATATAAAAAATCATTTAGAAATGAAAACTTTGAAATAGCTCCAAAAAGTGTTCACATAAGCCAAATTACACTTAAAGAATGGGATGCAATAAATGGAAAAATTGAAATGATAATAAAATGTTCGGCAGGCACTTATATAAGATCACTAGCGAGAGACTTAGGTATGAGTATGGATACTGAAGGTTGTTTAGAGAGTCTTATAAGAATGAAATCTTCAGGATTTTACAAAAAAGATTCTATTAAAATGGATCAAGTAATTCAGTCATCTTTAAACAAAAATAAGTATATTATTCCCACAATAAAGGCTTTAAATCATCTCCCAAAATATATTTTACAAAATGAAGAGGAATATCATTATTGGGTAACTGGTAGAAGAATCCTAATTAAAATGGATGATTTACAACTAAATGAAGAAATTAAAAATGAGAAAATATCAATTGTTATTGATACTAATAATAATCTTTTAGGAATAGGTATATTTTTATTGGATGATAGTAAATTGAAATTACAACCAAAACTAGTTCTAAACGCAAGATAATATTATCTATAAATATTTTTAAATGGCTTAATATAAACCCCCTTGTAGTAGTGTTTTAAGATTTCTTTTGAATTATATCCTTTTTGAGCCAAAAACTTTGCTCCCCATTGACTCATTCCTACTCCATGACCAGAACCCATTCCTGATATCTTCATGAAAGGAGTTGATAAATCCCCTGAGCTTTTTACTAACTTATCATCTAAATCTATTTCTTTTCTATATATTTTAAATCTAAATAAAGTACTATTAAGTTTCATTTTTCTTCTAAAATCCTTTCCAGAAAGATCTTTAGAGCCATTAACACCATAAATCTTTAATGTTTTAATCCTTCCAGTATCTGATAGGCCTGATATCTTGATATTTTCTATTAGTCCAATATCAGGAAATTCCTTCTGGAATTGTGTACGAGTAAAATTCTTACTCCATTTAAGTTTAGGATTATTATGATCAAAATCTTTTACACTTGATAAATAAGGATAATTATTGGACCATACATCTTGGCTATTTTCTGTCATCCCTCCAGAGCTGCTATGGAATAGGGCATTTATTAATTTTTCATTATGAATAATAACTAATGATCTTGTGCTTCGGACAGCTCTTCTTGTTTTGAAAGTTCTCGATTCTAATCCATTATAAACTTGATCCTTTTGTGTAGAATCTATATCATAAATTCCATTCCCTTTTTTCTTTAATGCATAGGTTCTTGAAGCTATTGCCTGTGCTTTAAGTGCTTCTAAATGCCATTTAGGCGGCATTTCAGAACCAACTACACTTGATAGATATTGTTCAATCCCAAGAATATTGACTGCAAAGATCTCATCATTTATCAAAACAATATTTATAGTACCAGAATATCTTTTCCCCCCCAACCAAAGACCTCTTCTATCTGAAGTTCTAATGGTAAATTTTTTAGTTTTTTTTATGTCATATAACTTATCTCTATTTATATCAAAAACTAAATTTGTTCTATTATTTTTCCTATTAATTGTCAATCCCTTAATTTTTTTATTTGAAAAAAATCTACTAGTTATTGTCATAGGTATTTTGCCATCAGATCTAACTCTTAATTTTTGACCCCGTGCTATGAGAACTCTTATTAAAGGCTCTTTTGCAGCTATGGATTCACTATTTTGAAATAAGAAACTTACTAAAAAAAATATAGTAATAAATTTATATCCTAATTTAATTACTTTATATTCCACTTTGTTTAAGAAACAACTTTTGAATTTGCCTTAGTTTGCCTAAAAGTCTAGATTTAATCTAGACATAACACAAAAAATATTTTAAAAAGTGAATATTACCTTCTTAGGAACTAGTTCAGGAGTTCCAACTCTTTCAAGGAATGTTTCCTCTTTAGCACTGAAGCTATCTCAAAGAGCAGAGGTATGGCTATTTGACTGTGGAGAGGGTACTCAACATCAATTAATGAAAAGCAATATCAAAACATCACAAATAAAGAAAATCTTCATTACACATATGCATGGCGACCATATATATGGACTTCCAGGGCTATTAGCAACCCTAGGTCTTTCTGGTAATAGTAAAGGAATCGAGATTTATGGTCCATACAATCTCAGGGATTTTGTTTTATCAGCTTTAAAAAATAGCCACTGCAGAATTTCATTTCCTTTAAAGTTTACTCAGGTTGAAGCATTTGCGACTGACAACAAAAAATTATATGAAGATTCTCAATTAGTAGTTACCTGTGCTTCTTTAAAGCATAGACTTCCGGCCTACGGTTATAGAGTTAGCGAAAAAGATAAACCTGGGAAATTTAATATTGAAAAAGCAAAAAAATTAAATATCCCTGCTGGGCCTATTTATTCACAATTACAATCAGGAGAAAAAGTTCAATTAGCAGATGGCAGATCTTTTGAAGGTAAAGATTTCCTAGGAGAACCTAGAAAAGGGGAAAGTTTCGTTTATTGCACAGATACAATTTTTAGTGACTCAGCTGTAAAATTATCCAATAATGTGGATTTATTAGTTCATGAATCTACTTTTTCAGAAAAAGATGAAAATATGGCATATGAAAAACTACACTCAACAACAATTATGGCAGCCAAAACAGCTTTATTGTCAAATGCAAAAAAACTAGTACTTACACATTTAAGTCCACGATATACTCCCAAAAGCTTAATAAAGCCAGTTGATTTGCTTCAAGAAGCCAAAAAAATATTCCCTAATACCTTTCTTGCAAAGGACTTTTTAACCACAAAAATTAAATGAACTGCAACAGTTCGTTAGAAGAAGTATTTTAAATGGCCAACCCATGAAATAATAGTCATATGGTTTTCTTAAATTGATTTAGATCGAAATGGTTTCATTTTTTGCTTTCCTTAAAAAGTCTTTTAGCAGACTCTTAATTTTTCTTCCACTAGCATTTGGATTACTTTTGCATCCAATAACTGCTAACGCTTTATACCCAAGTGATCCTTCATCAGTAGATGTTTTAAAAGAGGATTACCGGGGAAAAGATCTTCAAAATACTGAATATGTTAAATATGATTTATCCAGTCAAGATCTTGGCGAAGTTAATTTGCAAGGTGCTTACATGAGTGTAACTACAGCAAAAAACAGCAGTTTCAAAGGTGCAAACATGAAGGATTTAATTGCTTATGCAACCAGATTTGATAATGCTGACCTTTCTGATGCTGACCTTACAAATGGTGAGCTTATGAAGAGTGTTTTTGATGGTGCTTTAATTGAAGGAACTGACTTTACAAATGCCAACTTAGATTTATCCCAAAGAAAAGCTCTTTGCTCAAGAGCTTCTGGAACCAATTCAAAAACTGGAGTTGATACATTTGACAGTTTAGAGTGTGCTGGTTTGAAAGGATATACTCCACCTAAACCAAAAGCTTAATATCAAATTAAACATTTGAAGGAAAGACATTACCAGGTTCTCTTGAGCCTGGTTTTTTGCTATACCACCATTCTTGTATTTCTGCCGAATACTTTTCTGAAAATAAAGTAATTACAGTCGAAACAGGTTTAGAACCAGGTTCTAATATTTCTACTGAATAAGACGGGCATTTCTTTGAAGCAATGTCAGCTACGAATCTAGAGCCTATCCTTATCCAGTAGGGTTCCTTTGAACGCCATGCAATTCTGCAGCAGGGCCAAGGGAGTTCCTCTCTATCATAAAGACGACAACAAGGTCCTATTACTCTATAACTATACTGACCACCTAGGCTTGATCTTATTGATCCATATTCAAAAAACTGAAAACTATTCATTATCAAAACAACGTATGATATTGACAATGACAGATAAAAAACTTTTTACAAGCATTTATGAAGTTTTTTTTTATAAAATAACAAAATCTAGTAAAGTTCGTCCTCTGCGAATGTCTTTATTATCAAATCAGATGTTGGATATGCAACGCATGTTAGTACAAACCCCTCTTTTAATTGATCTTCATCTAAAAAACTTTGATCAGGCTGATCTACTGTTCCAGAAATAATCTTACCCGCACAGGTAGAACATGCTCCTGCTTTACAGGAAAAGGGAACATCAAGTCCTTGCTCTTCAGCGGCATCTAAAATATATTTATCAGCGGGAACTTGTATGGAAGAAAGGGTCTCTTCCTCTTCATTAATCAATGTGACTTTGTAAAGATGCATGGTGTCCGAAGTTTGAGTTAAATAAAAAATTATTTGAATAAATACATTTTTTACTAACTAAGTTTTTTGACAATTTTGAATTGAGATATAAAGGATTTTGAGAGCTTCGAATAAATAATATTTCAACCTAAAATATTATTTAAGCCTCGATGCCTCAATGCAAATCCAATCTTTTTTTGATAATACATTATCTAAATTAAAATGATATAAATTTAACAATTTAATAATTTCCTCTTTTTGAGAATCCAAAATGCCACTCAAAAGAACAATCCCATTCAGCTTTATACATTTAGATAAATGAGGAATAATTTCCTTAATAACATTTGATGTAATATTACAGAAAATAAAATCAAAGTCAGCCAAATAATAATTTGCAGCAATTAAAGGAAATGATCCTTCTTTGACGTATAGGTTTTCAATCTGAGAGAAATTTATTAAAAAATTTTCATTCACTGAATTTATAGCTAAATAATCATTATCGATTGCGTAAATATTCTTGGCACCTAATTTTTTAGCTGCAATACTTAAGATTCCACTTCCACATCCGATATCTAATATTTTCTTATCTTTAAGAGAAAATTTCTCCATCATTTCTATACAAAGAGCTGTTGATGGATGACTCCCAGTTCCAAATGCGAGCCCAGGATCAATCCTAATAACCTTTTTATCATGGTATTCATTTGTTAAATTCATCCAACATGGCAAAACAAGAAATTTTTTACCGATAAATTCTGGCTCCCAATATTTTTTCCATCCATTTAACCAATCCTCTTCTTTGATACTTTCATAGATAAATCTATTTGATGCAAATCTAGATTGATAAGTAATCTCTGAAAATTTTTTTTCAAATAGATCTAATTTGTGATTATCCCAATTACTTTTAGGCAACCAGATGTTTACCTCGATAACATTTTTATAATCTAAATCATAATTAAATGAATAACTAATTATCCCCATTTCAGTAAGCTTCCAAATTATTAGATCTTCTAAATTTCGATCAACCTCTCTACTTAATTTCCACCAATTTTTCTTACTCATTTAATATTAAAAAATCTATAAAGTTACTGGATTTGCACTTGTAATTCCATCGACTTCGAGAATAGATTCTAATAGATTGGAGGGGATTGGATCATCAACACTTAAAACCATTACAGCCTCTCCTCTGACTATTTTTCTACCAACTTGCATGGATGCAATATTTACATTATGGTTGCCTAAAAGTGATCCTAATTTACCAATAATTCCAGGCATATCTCTATGCCTTGTAAGTAGCATAAATCTACTTGGAGAAACATTTACTGGATATTGATCTATACTAATTATCCGCAATTCGCCATCTGCAAAAATAGAGCCAGCGACGCTATTTTCTCCATTATCACCGAAAGTAGTTAATTGTAATAATCCACTCGCAAATTCTGGTCTTGATTCATCTTTGTTCTCTATAACATTTATACCTCTTGATTCTGCTTCAAGAGATGCATTTACATAATTAATCCTATCTCCTAGGGCTTTTGATAGGATACCTTTGAGGCTGGCTATGATTAGTGGTTTAGAAGGATGTTGAACAAATTCGCCTTGTAATTTAAGTTCTAATTTTTTGATCTGTCCTCCCGATAGTTGACTAATAAGAAGACCTAAAGTTTCAGCTAATTGCAAATGAGGTTTAAGACTATCCATAATATCTGGACTTAAACCAGGAATATTAACAGCTGTTCTAGCTGATAATCCCAATAAGACATCCTTAATTTGCTCGGCTACATCTACAGCAACATTTTCTTGAGCTTCCTTCGTGGAAGCTCCTAAATGAGGAGTAAGAATAAGATTTTTATCGACTTTTAACAGTGGAGAATCAGGATTTAATGGCTCTTCAGAAAAGACATCAATTGCAGCTCCACCAATTAATGATGTATTTAATGCCTCTGCTAAAGCATTTTCATCGATTATTCCACCTCTTGCGCAATTGATTAACTTCGAATTGCTTTTCATTAACCTCAAGATATTAAGATCTACTAAATTTTCTGTTTCAGAAGTACGGGGCAAATGCAAAGTAACATAATCTGATTCTTCAAATAGAGTATTTAAGTCTAATAATTTTACTTGCATTTGTTGGGCCCTTTCATTAGAAACGAATGGATCATAACCTGTGACATCCATCCCAAGAGCATTAGCAACTTTTGCTACATGTGTTCCGATTTTTCCTAATCCAACGACTCCTAATTGCTTTTTAAAGAGTTCATTCCCAACAAATTTTTTTCTTTCCCACTTTCCAGCCTTAGTACTGGTATGAGCTACTGGAATATTCCGAGAGAGAGCTAACATCATAGCGATAGTATGCTCAGCCGCAGCAATCGTATTGCCTCCTGGAGAATTTACAACTAAAACTCCTTTTTGAGTTGCTGCTCTCACATCGACATTATCGACTCCGACACCAGCTCTTCCGATTATGCGCAGTTTATTTGAAGAATTAATTATTTCTCCTGTCACTTGAGTCCCAGATCTTATCATTAATGCGTCATAATCACTAATGATATTAATCAGATCTGATTCTGATATTCCAATTTTCTGATCAACTTGCGCGACTTGAGAAAGGATATCGATTCCAGCTTGATCAATGGGATCTGTAATGAGAACTTTGGTCATTTAATGAGTTGTTCTTTAATTATCTACTTTACTTACCTATAGTAAATAGAGCTTGTTTTATTAAATTCAATCAAGAAATCAACATTTGAGGAATAAAAATTGACTAAATGCATTTTGATATTTGATGAGATCGAAGAGTGTCTTGGCTTATTGAAAATCTTTGATGATAAATCTATATACCTTGCAGAAGGAATTATCATTAAACCAGATAAAGAGAAAACAGATCTTATTCCAGATCTTTTACTTTTAGAAACTAATAAAACTAACATTTACAAGGTTCAAGATCTATTAAATATTAGGGTCCTTAACCCAAAGCTTGATAGAAAATTAAGACAGCAAAGTATGAGAAAGTGGTTAATGCCATTCGGATTTATCGCTGGATTAGGTTTTTCAAATATGACAAACTTATCAACTTTTTCTATTCTTGGCTTAAACAATCTTGGTGAAACAATTTTCGGTGGATTATTAGGGATGGGTTCAGGATATTTAGGAAGTATTTTTGCATCAGCAAGTATTAATTTAAATAGAAATAAAGAATTAAGATCTATTATTAATTTTAATAAAAATGGGAAATGGCTTCTTTTATTAGAAAGTCAAACAGGATATGAACTACCTTGGATGCTAATAAAAGAATCTAAAACAAAAGACATAATATTCTTAGAAAGCTAACCAATGAATTTCAATAATTTCCTAACCAATAGTCCTCATAAAATAGAAATAAAAGAATTAATAGAAATTTCTAATTTAGCCTATAAAAATTGGCAAATATATTGGAGTAGTTTTATTTCATCCTATAAGTATGAAGACATTCTCAAAGAGTTTAAAGCATTAAATGATCTCACTTACCTTTCATTTGGTGGATATGAAAATGCTGATAGATCAAAAATAGCTTGCTTTAGGAAGGAATTACAAATTAATGAAAAAGATATCTCAAGGGAATTTCCTGGGAAGGGTTTTGAAATAAAAGGGAATTTCTTATTTGACAATGCTACTCAAGATGACTTTCGAAATATTTTGATTGAATATGGAATAAAAGAGAATCAAATTGGAGACATATGGACATTAGGAGAGAGAGGCGCACAAGGCATTTTGACTGATAATGATGGACTTATAAAATTGGAAAAATACTTTTTAAGAGACGTTGAAATCAAAATTGAAATAATAAATATTTGTCAGCTAAGAATACCTGCAAAAAGGATTGAAAAAGTTATAAATACTGTTGAAGCATCTATCAGAATAGATGCTATTGCTTCAGCAGGATTTAGACTTTCAAGAAATAAAATTGTAGAACGAATTAAAAGAGGCTCTCTAAGTTTGAACGGAGTAAAAGTCCAAAAATCAACACTTAGCATTCAAGTTGGGGATAGAATAATTCTAGAAAATAAAGGTATGATAGAAATTTTGGAAATATTTAAGACCAAAAGAGAAAGATGGAAAATTAAACTAATGAGAAAATAATTAATTTTATTGCTATTTTCTTAATAGGGGATTTTTAAATTGCTAAAAATCTAAGGGCGATTAGCTCAGAGGTAGAGCACTACCCTGACACGGTAGGAGTCACTGGTTCAATTCCAGTATCGCCCATAATATTCTCTTCACTACAAAGAAGAGTATCTCCTACAATTATTTAAAAGAATATTAGATTCCTTCACCTCTTCAACAAATGAAACTAAATCAAGTGATAAATGTTCATAAGGGACTCACTCCATTTGTAGTTTTTGGATTAATGACTCTTTATGGCAACTATATGGCACCTGCTTGGATTTATTTATCTCTACATGGGACATACGGGGTATTATGGTTAATTAAAGAAAAAATATTTCCAGACTCGAATTTTAAAGATGAGATCAATTTATTAACTTCAATAACCGGTTTCCTATTTTTAGGAAGCTACTGGATAGCTCCTTTTATTCTTATCTCATCCTATAAATTGGTTCCCGCGGCAGTTATTGCTGCTTGCGTGTCAATTAATACTTTTGGAGTATTCTTACATTTTACCAGTGATGCCCAAAAATATTTCATGCTTAAGAATGAGAAGAAACTTATTGATGATGGTTTTTTCAAAAGATCAAGAAATACCAATTATTTTGGCGAAACACTGATATATTTATCATTTGCTATTTTATCAATGAGTTGGATTCCAGTAATAATATTAGGGATATTTTTCTTTATTGTTTTCTTACCAAGAATGTTAAAAAAAGATAAATCATTATCAAAATATCCACTATTTAAAGAATATAAAAAGAGTAGCGGATTATTATTTCCAAAATTTTAATGGAAAATAATAAAATTCCATCTTGGAGACTTGAATTAAAATCATCGCGAAATAAGGAAGGTAAATCTTCAAGAAGTAGATGGATACATCTTGCTACCACTACTTTAAATTATGAACCAAGACTTAGAACCGTCGTTTTTAGAGGTTGGAAAAATGAAGATTCTATGCTGATTTATACAGATGAGAGAAGCGATAAGATAAAGGAACTAAGGCAAAATAATAATGTTGAAATCTTATGGTTGTTTTTAAAAGGTAAATCGCAATTTCGCTTTAAAGGAAAAGCATATGAGTTGGCTGATAATCAGCATTATTGGAATAATCTAACTACTCAATCCAAATATACTTGGTATTGGCCTTCCCCTGGAAATAAATTAAATAAATCGATCCCAAGCATAAAAGAAAGCGATCTTATAAAGCCACGGAATTTCTTAGTACTTGAAATAAAAGTTTATTCGGTAGACTTTTTAAAGTTAGAAAAACCAATCCATAGAAGGTGGAAGTGGGATATTCAGGATAACTGGACAAAAATCGAGGTAAATCCATAAATATTTCTAAATTGTTTCTATTTAGTTGAAAAATTTTACAAGTTCAGTCAACTTTAAATAAGAAATATTATTTAAATGAATTTTTCTTCAGTTCATGAAAATCCTATTAGTTTATTAATGTGGGTAACCGCATTTGGAATGTTTATTAGTCTTATTGAGGCTTCTTTAAAAATTAAATATGAAAATTATAATAATTTAAAACGCAGAGAAAAAAGGGTTAGAAATCTT
>Ga0160422_10003033_pt1 | contig 10415 bp, 10 predicted proteins | sample Fk160mmetaG_FD_108192 | JGI IMG/M metagenome (GOLD analysis project Ga0160422, IMG submission 108192) | Marine microbial communities from the Central Pacific Ocean - Fk160115 60m metaG | ecosystem: Environmental > Aquatic > Marine > Oceanic > Photic zone | place: The Central Pacific Ocean... | reverse complement strand
AGCTCCGAGGGTGGGACTTGAACCCACAACCAACGGATTAACAGTCCGCTGCTCTGCCAATTGAGCTACCTCGGATAGCAAATTAATAATACTAGGAATTAAATGGTATTCTGATAAATTTCTTTTTTCTTTTTGATGTCTTCTACTTCTTGAAGAAGTTGAAAATTCTTATTCTCCGATTGCTCAAATTCATATATCAGTTTATCAATTTTTATGTTTGCAAAATGTAAATACATCCTTGAAACAGCTTCAGAGTATTGTTCTTTTGTATAAGAAATATTAAGGTACTCTTCTCTATTTATATTTTCATTTTTGATGCTTTCAACTGATTCTTTAAATTCAGAATTTAGTTCCATTAACTGATTAATTTCTTTATTTAAACTGAATTCATTAGAAATCATTTCTGCAATAATTATATCTTTAAAAATAGAAAGAGAGCTTATAGTTTGTTCTCTTACGTCTTCTTTTTCATCTGAAGATTGAAATCTTAACTCTTTTTTAAGGATATCTTTAGCTGTGTTTAATTTTGAAGATAACAGATCTAGTGAGACATCAACTTCAAGAGGGCTTAGGTTAGATGTTATTTTCATGAAATAATTAAAAATACTTTTTTTATCTGATGTACTTACGATAAATTTATCTATCAAGAATTCAACTATTTCAACATTGTCGTTTAAAACACTATTAAAAATGTTTTCATTGTCTTCATAGAGTTCAGAAATATCTTTGTATTTTTCCGGTAAATTAAGGCAATGTATTTCAAGTTGATTAGAAACTTGATTTTTAATTTCTAAAACTCTTTCTGTTGCCTTAAGTCCTGCTTCATCATTGTCAAAACAAAGTAATATTTTGTTTGTATAACGTGAGACAGCTTCTAGTTGTTGAACTGTAAGAGCTGTACCCGATGGTGAGGCACTATTCGAATAACCTAATTGATTTAATGATAAAACATCAAAGTAACCTTCAACTAAAAATACATACCCTTTCTTCTTGACTGATGAAATGAACTCTTTTGTAAAATACAAATTTCTATTTTTTTTATATAAAACTGAGTCTGAAGAATTTAAATATTTAGGCCCAAAATCTTCAAGTGCCCTTCCACCATATGCAATAGTCTCAGATCTAAAGTTAAGAATTGGAAACATAATTCTATTTTTAAATAAAAAATTATCATTGCTTGAGATAAATCCTAATTTTTTTAAATCAAAGTCTGAAATTTTATTTTTATCACAATACTTTTGAAAATCCTCAATATTTGAATCAATGAAAGAAATGTCATAACTTTTTATATCTAATTCATTTAATTTTCTAGAAGCAAGATAATCTTTTGCTTTTATAGATTTCTCTGAATCCATCATTTCTTTAAAGTATTCATTAATCAGGTTTATTTTTTGTTGAAAATTTTTAAAATCGTTATTCTGACTAGTTTCGGTATACGTAAGTTTGAATCCATACTTTTCAGCAACTAATTCAACTGAATCTTGAAATTCTAAATTATTAATTTCCTGAACATATTTATATATGTCACCACCCATCTTACATCCAAAACAATGAAATAAATTTTCGACATCTGTAAAACTCATACTTGCAGTTTTTTCGCCATGAAAAGGACACAATGCCATCCCCTTAGTCCCTCTAAGCTTTCCAGTTGTAGTAGATAAAACAAAGTCACTAATTTTTGATCTTTTTTTTAAATCTTCAATTGACTGCTTTGATATACCCATTATATTTTTAAGAAATAATCAAGAAGGTCATCTATTTTTATTCGTTCCTGATTCATAGAATCTCTATTCCTTATCGTAACTGATGAATCTTCTAAAGAATCAAAATCTATCGTTACACAATAGGGTGTCCCAATTTCATCTTGTCTTCTGTATCTTTTACCTATTGATTGAGTTACATCAATTTCTGTTCTGTAAAATTTTCGTAAAGTTTGCTGAATATCATTCGATACCTTAATTAATTCCTCTTTTTTACTCAATGGAAGAATACCAATTTGGACAGGTGCGATATCAAAATTAAATTTAAAAAATGTTCTAGTCGCATCATTAACAATTTCTTCATTATATGTAGAGCACAGTAAAGCAAACAATGTTCTTGTTAATCCTCCGGCGGGTTCAATTACGACTGGTATTATTTTCTCATTTGTGTCTGAATCAAAATATGATAAATCTTTTCCACTAGAGCTTTCATGTGAACTTAAATCAAAATTACCTCTATTAGCAATTCCTTCAAGCTCACCCCACCCCCATGGGTATTCAAATTCAATGTCTACAGTTTTTGATGCATAATGAGCTAATTCATTTTCGTCATGTTCTCTTAGCCTAAGTTTTTCTTTTGGTATACCTATCGCCTTGTACCACTCGAGTCTTTTTTCTACCCAAAAATCAAACCATACATCCTCGTCTTCTTTTTTACAAAAATATTCAATCTCCATTTGTTCAAATTCTCTCGTTCTGAATATAAAGTGGCCAGGAGTAATTTCATTCCTGAATGATTTTCCAATATTAGCAATTCCAAATGGAAGTTTTGCTCTCATTGTTCTTTGAACATTCTCAAAATTTACAAATATACCTTGTGCTGTTTCCGGTCGTAAATACACTGCTGAGTTTTCATTTTGTATTGGACCTATGTTTGTCTCGAACATAAGATTAAATTGGCGCGGCTCTGTTAAATCTTCTTTTTTTAGATTTTCAGGTACTTGATCGGCCCTATATCTTTCACCTGTAGGTTTATGATCAACCATAGGATCTGTAAATTCAGCTAAATGACCTGATGCTTTCCATACTTCTGGACTTTGGATAATAGCTGTATCAATAGGAAAAATTAATACTTTACTATCTTGATTTATATCTTGCCACCATCTTTCAGAGATATTGTTTTTGAGCAAAGTACCCAACGGACCATAGTCATAAGAGCTCCTTAATCCGCCATATATTGATGAAGCATTAAAAACAAAGCCCCTTGCATTTGCTATTTTTACAATTTTGTCGAATAAATTATCAATTTTTTCCATATGTTCTATTCCTTGAATTAAATTCTAGTAAGACCTCATCTAATATGTCTGCATTTATATCAGGCCAAAGGTCTTCAATAAATAACAGCTCAGTATAAGAAAGTTGGTAAAGTAAAAAATTACTTACTCTTCTCTCTCCTGCTGTTCTTAATAATAAATCGGGAAATGGGACCTCGGGATATTGAAAATAATTTATAAAACTATCTTTTACATCTTTTAATGTAAGTTTTTTATCAAGATTTAAATTATGTAAATTTAATACTGCATTGTGAATTTCATCATGTGACCCATAGTTAAATGCAAAATTTAAATTCAAATTAGTATTATTTTGAGTTAAGTTTTCTGTTTCACTCATTAGCGCTTTATTCTCATCAGGTATTTTTTCATAAGTTAAGTCTCCTAAAAATCTAAACCGTACACCCTTTTTATTAAATTCATCTCTTCTCCTAATAAGAATATCTCGATTAAAAAACATTAAATATTCAACTTCTTCTTTAGAACGTAGCCAATTTTCAGTTGAAAAAGCATAAACAGTAAGCCATTTAATATTATTTTTGATTGCCCAATCTATTGTTTTTGATAGAGAATGTTCACCAGCAGCATGACCAGCAGTTCTATCTAGTCCTTTATTAATTGCCCACCTACCATTTCCGTCCATAATGATTGCTAAATGTTCAAGATTATTATCCTTCATTCCAAACCTTTTTTAGAATTGTATTTTCAATACTACTCAGCTTTTTTGAATCATCATGAGAATATCCAATTAAATGTAACAATCCATGAACAAGCACTAGTTGATATTCTTCAATTAATGTTTTTGTGTACTTTGTTGAATTTTTTTTTATAAGTTTTCTATTCAAGAACAAATCGCCAAGAATTTCATAATTGTTTTTGTTTAATTTATTGATACTTGCCAAATCTTTATATAAAGGAATAGTCAATACATCTGTAGGATAATCTTTTTGAAAATAATGTTTATTCAGCTCCCTAGAGTAATGATCTGAAACCGAGTGAATATGTAATAAAAAATTTTCAGAAATTGAAAACTTTTTCAAAAAAACTTTTCTAACATCTTCAAAAGCATTTTTTTCATTTTGAAAAAAATAACCGTAAAATTGAAAATTCAATATTTTTACTCTTCTTCTGATATTTCAGGATACAAAACCCTTTGGTGATAAAGACCCTCCAAGCTCTCTTGAAAAGTCTTTTTAATTATATCTAATTCTTTAAATGTAATTGGTGCATTATTAAATTGCCCATCAGAAATTTTTTCTTCAAATATTTCGTTAATGACGTTTCTTATTTTTTCCTCATCAGCATCTTCATTCATAAAAATTGCTCTACAAGCTGCCTCTAAAGAATCAGCCATCATTAATATTGCAGACTCTTTAGAAGTAGGTTTGTTTCCTAAATGCCTAAATTCATCTTTTGAAGCATTTTTATTTACCATTTTTTCTTTTTCATAAAAAAATCTTATTACTGCATCTCCATGATGTTCTAGAATTCCTTTATATACAGTTTCGGGTATTTTAAATCTTTTGGCTAACTTGACACCTTCAGTAACGTGGGCTTTTAATATATTTGCAGACTCCATAGGAAGAAGTCCATCGTGTGGATTTGACGAACCAATTTGGTTTTCGACAAACATTGTTGGATTAGCTGTTTTTCCAAGATCATGGTAGTAGGCCATGGCTCTAGCTAGTTGACTATTAGCACCGATTTTATTTGCTGCTCTATCTGCAAGAGTTCCGACTACCAACGAATGATTAAAAGTACCAATAGCATTATCCTCTAGATAACGCAAAGCAGGATGATTTCTATCAGCCAATTCTGATAATTTAAAGCTTGATGTTAACCTAAATAAACTCTCTATATATGAAGTCAAAGAAAAAGCTGCAAGATTTGCAAACAATGCACTTAAAAAAGAAAAAATTAAAATTTGTGTTAAATTACCATCATCTCTTAAAAAGAAATAAACTCCAAAAGCAAGCAGTGGTTGAGTTAAAGAAATATATATGATTCTTTCTCTAAGTAATGTCCTGTCAGTATCTTCGGATAGAAATACTGCCGGAATAATTGTACCTAATGCGCCTAAAGCTACTAGTCCAATGTTTCCACCACCCGCAAGCGCTAAAAGTGAACTAGATAAAGATAGTATTAAAGTTGCTCGAAGATTCAAAAGTATAACTGAGATAACTCCAACAAAAGAAACTGGTAAGGCATATTGTATAAAATCTAGATCTGACAAGTTTGAGTAATACGACACACCTCTCAGAAATATTGAAGATACAAGAATTAAAGTAAGCATTAAAAGTAATTCGTTATCATTTTGCCAAATTGAATCTCTTAATCTCCATAAAAGGACATATAAAACAAGAAATACTGAGAAGATTATTGGAATAGCAGATGTTTGAACTGTTCTTGATTCTCCAGAAAGATAACCGAATTCATCTAAGGCTTCATACAAAACCTCATTTATAACTTCTCCTTCATTTACAATAATTTCATCTTTAAAAAACTGAATAGTAACTTCTTCAACTGCATCAGAAGCTTTATTTTTTTGTTCATTCCAAAGTTCTTCTTCAAGTTTTTGATTTGCTATAAGATTCTCCGCAATAATTTCTCCAACCATTGACCTTACTCTCGCTTCGGGAACTAAAACATATAACTCGCTCGGTAAATTTAAATTAGGAGGTGTTTGAACAATTGTTTGCCTTATTTGATTGAGATTTTCATTGTTTATACCGTTCGATAAAAATATATCAGCTTGACTTTTTGATTCAAATTCAATTTGTGTCAAAAAATTTGACGAGTTTATGTTATCAAGATTCGAAATCTCAACTAAAACTTCAATTGCAGAGGTTGAAATTGTTGAAAATAATAATGATGACTGCACTTTTCCAATTTGCTCAACTTTGCTCAACTCTACTATTTCCACCACAGATTGAGAATTTTCAGGATTGCTATCATCATTAGTAACAAGTACTTCTTCTGTTCTAGCTTTTATAACTGTGAGAAACATTTCTGTAATTCCATCAATTACAGATACGTTTATTTTGCTATCAATTGAATAAACAGGTACCACATTATTTCTCGCTTCTTCTTTTAACTTTTGGGTTTCTTTCTCATCTACAACAGTTAAAAACCTAGGAGCAGAAAAAGTTGTTGGTGACGCGTCTCCTACTTCAATCTTTATTACTTGATTTTCTGGAAAAATAGAAAAAGATATAAACCATACAGCAGCAGAGAATAAAACAATATAAAATATCTTTCTAAAGTGGATAATGTAAATATTCATTATTTATCAGGAAATACTTCTAAAATTTTTGATACTATTTTATTTCTTACGATATCAGAATTTTTAAATTCTACTACTGATATTTCTTCTATATTTGATAAAGATTTTCTAGTTTTTTTCAAACCTGAAAAGTCTTTATTATGGAGATCGATTTGAGTTTCATCTCCAGTAATTATCATTTTTGAATTTTCACCTAATCTTGTTAAAAACATTTTAATTTGACTTACAGTTGCATTTTGTGCTTCATCTAAAATTATGCATGCATTATTCAATGTTCTACCTCTCATATAAGCCAAAGGAACAATTTCAATATTTCTTTTTTCAATTAAATATTGCAGAGTTTCATTACCAAAAAAATAATCAAGTGAATCAAATAAAGGAACTAAATAGGGATCTATTTTTTGAGACAAGTCTCCAGGAAGATATCCAAGTCTCTCTCCTGCTTCTACTGCTGGTCTAGTAAGGACTATCTTTTTAATTTTTTCATCAGTATACATTTTGACTGCACTTGCAACTGCTAAAAAAGTTTTACCGGTACCAGCTGGACCAATCCCAAAAGTTATAGTTGAATTCTCGATTGTTTCAATATATTTGAATTGTGTGACATTTTTAACCTTAATTGCTTTTGAACCAATAATTGATATGTTGTTTGTTGAAGAAATATTGCTTATATCTTTTGATCCAATATTTGACATTAATTTTAAATCTTCAATCTCTATAATCTCACCCCTCTCAGCCATTGAAAGCATTTCATCAAGAATTTTCATAATATCTGTCGTTTGAGCATTATCTCCTGATATGTAAACTACATTCCCTTTAACATTAATTTTTATTTTTTTAAATTTATCTTTTAAATATTTCAAGTTTTGATCATTCACACCAAAAATATTTACAAGCTCTTTGTCTACTGGAATAATTTTTTCTATACTCATTAAATATTTTTAAGTTTTTCTCCACCTATTAAATGAAGATGTATATGGAACACTGTCTGCATTGCATCTGAATTAGTATTAAATATTAATCTGTACCCTGAGTCATTTATGTTATTGTTTTTTGCTAAATCTTTTGCTACCAATATCATTTTTCCAAGTAAATTCTGATCTTCTAAATTAGTATCATTTATTGTCTCAATCTTTCTTTTTGGAATTATTAATATATGGACTTTTGCAACGGGATTTATATCATTTATGGCAAAAATTTCATCATCTTCATAAATAATCTCAGAATCAAGTTCTTCAGATAATATCAATTCAAATACTGATTTTTCTTCCATATATTACATCATTAATGATACTGCAGTTATTGCAGCAGTTTCAGTTCTCAGACTAAATTCTGAAATTTTTATTTTTTGTTGAAATTTTGATAATTCTTCATCTGTCCAACCACCTTCAGGCCCAATTGCAAAGTTATCTAATTTTTTGACGTGTTTATCAAAGGTTTCTCCACTGATATCAAAACATGTACTAAAATCATAAAAATTGATATTTTCAGGAAAAAATAATTCAGGTAAATATGCTGATCCTGACTGTTCTAAAGCATTAACTAGCCACTCTTTAATCTTTGATTTGCTGTAATTTGTATTTTGAGTATTTTTGGTCTTACCTATGTGAATCTCATTAACATTTAGTTCCGTCAATTTTTCAATTAAAAACCTAAATCTAATTTTCTCTCTTAAATAAGGTACAAATATTTTTAAACTATTTTGTCTTTGAAACATTCTTGAATTTTTTATTTCTACATAATTATTTATAAAATGTCCATAAGAGATGTTACCTTTTCCATCGGATAAATTAACTTTATCTCCATCTCTAAGTCTTAATACTTGTTTCAAATGATGAAATTTTTTATCAGAAACTTCAACACTCGTATTATTATTTAAATTTTCAATATAAATAGTTGGGACAAACATTATTGTTTCAAAAAATCTCTAAAAGCTTCTTTCGGCACATTTACTTTGCCAATTTGTCGCATTTTTTTCTTTCCCTCTTTTTGCTTTTCAAGAAGCTTTCTTTTTCTTGTTACATCTCCACCATATAGTTTTGCCGTAACATCTTTTCTTAAAGCTTTAATTGTTTCCCTTGCTATTATTCTAGATCCAACAGCTGCCTGGATAGGAATATCAAATTGTTGACGAGGAATTAATTCAGATAATTTTTTAACCCTATTTCGACCAACATATTCTGCATTCTCTTTGGCAAGAATAGAACTAAATGAATCGATGATTTGTCCATTGACTAATATATCAAGCTTGACTAAATTACCTTTTTCAAAATCTAATATTTCATAGTCCAATGACGCAAACCCTTGTGAAATAGACTTTAAAGTATCGTAAAATCCGCTAACAAGTTCAAGTAGTGGAAGTTTGTATCTAACCTTAACCATCGATGTACTCAAATAGTTTAAATCCTCCTGAGTACCCCTTTTATCGCTTAATAATTGCATGATTGAACCTAAGTACTCTTTTGGAAACAGTAGATTAACTTCACAGTATTTTTCCATTAAATACTTGATATCTGTATATTTTTCAATTTCACTTGGATTACGAATAATTATCTCTGTATCGTTATTTCTAACAATTTTAAATTCAACAGAAGGAGGAGTAACAATTAACGAAAGATTAAATTCTCTTTCAAGTCTTTCAATCACTATTTCTAAATGTAATAAACCTAAAAATCCACATCTAAACCCAAAACCAAAAGCTGATGAAGTTTCAGGTTCATAGTAAAAACTTGCATCATTTAGGACATACTTGTCTAAAGAATCTCTAAGTTTAACGTAGTCATCTGAGTCTGAAGGAAACACACTTGAAAAAACAGTTGGTTGTGGTTCCTTATAACCAGATACTATTATTGGACTTTTATCTTCATCAGAAACCAAAGTATCGCCAACTCTTATTTCGGATAATTCTTTTGCTCCTGTGATTATATATCCTACTTCTCCCATTTTTAAATTATTTGATGGTACAAAGTCTAAATCAAAATAGCCAATCTCAGATGGCTCAAAAGAATAATTCGAGTTTACAAGTTTGAGTTTTTGATTTGATTTGATTTCATCCCCAAAAACTCGTATAGAAGCAACAACACCCCTATAGGAATCAAAAAAAGAATCAAAAATTAGTGCATTTACTCCATCAACTTTCTTTTCAGGAGGACTAATTAGATTAGGAAGTTGGTTCACTAATTCTTCTACGCCTTCTCCTGTTTTTGCAGAAATTTGGAATATCTCATTTTCTTGAGATCCAATTAAATTAAATATTTGTTTTTTTGTATTTTCAATATCAGCATCAATAGAGTCAATTTTGTTCAAAACAGGTATGATTTCAAGACCAGCTTCAATTGCGGCATATGAATGTGCAAAAGTTTGAGCTTGGATTCCCTGAGTTGCATCAACCAAAAGAATAGCTCCATCACAGGCAATTAGTGCTCTAGATACTTCATAAGAAAAATCTACGTGACCCGGTGTATCGATAAGATTTAATGTCAAATGTTCAAATTTTAATCTTATTGGTTGAGACTTAATTGTAATCCCTTTTTCTCTTTCTAAATCCATACTGTCAAGTATTTGATCTGCATGTTCACCAGGCTCAATGAGTCCAGACATTTCAATTAAGCGATCTGCTAATGTTGATTTACCATGGTCTACATGAGCAATTATTGAAATATTTCTTAGATTTTTATTATGTAACATATTTACTAAGTTAATATCTTATATACCGAAAGGTTTTACATGGCAAATATTAATTCACAAAAAAAGAGAATTCGACAAGATTCAAAGAGAAATATTCGTAATAAGTCACTGAAAAGTGAGCTAAAAACTACTTTAAAATCACTTGAAAGTGCCGAGGTATCCTCAGAAGCTAAGAATCAAGCTCTAAAATCACTTGATGTAGCCTTCTCTAAGGGCGTAATTTCTAAAAATTTTAGAGATAGAAATAAATCAAGAATCTCAAGACTGTAATTTTTGCTTCATTGCAATAATAAATCTTTTAGAATTTTCTTGATTATAAGTAGACCCAACCAACTTTTTTTCAATTTTATATATATATTTAATTGAATCGTCAATCTTATCATTACTTATTTTATTGAGAATGATTTGAGCTTT
>Ga0160422_10003032_pt1 | contig 10416 bp, 9 predicted proteins | sample Fk160mmetaG_FD_108192 | JGI IMG/M metagenome (GOLD analysis project Ga0160422, IMG submission 108192) | Marine microbial communities from the Central Pacific Ocean - Fk160115 60m metaG | ecosystem: Environmental > Aquatic > Marine > Oceanic > Photic zone | place: The Central Pacific Ocean... | reverse complement strand
TGACCATTGAGTAACCTTAATATGTTGATTTCCACCTTTGATAAATAAAAACTCTTTTCCACTATGTGTTTTAAATTGACTTACTCCAAAAGTTGTATTCGGCCTTAATCCTTGGGGCACAACGGCGACCCCTTTTATATTTTCAGTCGGGGGGAAGTTTACGTTGTAAAACACTTTGTAACCGCCTTCAGCGCGCTCTTCTTTGTCAAGGATCTTATTTATAACACTCAAACCACTATGAATTGATGGATTAAATGGATTAGACATTTTTTCTGACCCAGGACCTAAATATTGTGATAATGCGATAGAGGTAACTCCTTGAAGAGCTCCTTCAAGGGCTGCGCCAATCGTGCCGGAGTAAAGCACATTTTCTGCGGAATTATTACCTTTATTTACTCCTGAAAGAAGTAATGAAGGTGGGTCTTTTTTCATTACATGATGTATTCCAGCAATTACGCAATCAGCGGGATACCCTGAAACTGAATAACGGTTTTTTGAAATTTTATCTATACGCACGGGTTCATTGTAACTTACACAATGTGCAACCCCAGATCTTTCACCACTTGGAGCAATTATAAAGATATTCTCTTCTTTTGTTAAATTCCTAGCTATTGTCTCAAGGACCTTTAAACCAGGAGCGTTAATTCCATCATCATTAGTAATAAGTATTCTCATTATCTCAGACTAATTTTAGAAACTTTTGTAAGAGTGAATTACCACTTCTACAATAGTATCGTTATTTATAGAAACTATTGATCAAAAAGTGTTGCTAAAACACGCTGTGCTTCAGTTTTGGGAGATAATAGGTTTTCTTTATTTTCTCCAGGGAAAAAACGCGCTCGCAACGCAGTTTTCATTGGGGACGGTCTAAAAACAGTAACGTTTGGACCAAAAGTTTTACATTCATTTGCCCATGATTGTACCAATGATATTTGTGCACTTTTTGACGATCCGTATGCTCCATAAAACTTCTTGCCATTGCATGGATCATCAAAAAATAAGGCATCACCTTTTTTAGACATAATGGGGCTTATAAAATTAATAAGTAATGCAGTTGCTGTGATATTAGTAGAGATAGTTTTGTCCAAATCTTCTAAGTCAATTGTGTTTAATGGACTTAATGGTGGCGCATGAATTGCCGTATGTGCCCAAAAATCAATTCTTCCCCATTTTTCGAATATCGAAGTGAATAGTTGGCTCATAGCATCTCTATTGGTTATGTCCATTGGAGCTAATGTTGCACTTCCATTTTTTAATTTTATTCTATCATCCAATTCTTCAAGTCCGCCCACGGTCCGAGCAACAGCTATTATGTGGTGCGTTTTACTTAATTTTTCTGATATCGCCGCTCCCAACCCACGAGAAGCACCTGTAATTAATGCTATATTTTCGGTCATAAGGTCAGCTTTCAGATTTTAAATTAAGTGCTATCTTCTATTAGTTACTGCTTTAGCAGGTTAATTTCATCTAATTATTGTATTTTATTCACATGTTTTTACTAGTACTTCGTATTTTTCAATAATCCAGCCTAAAGCTCTTTCTGGGTTTTGCGCTTTGATAGATGCGATCATATCTTCAAAAATTATTGCACTTTTACTAGCGTCTATTTGAGGAACTGTATTATCCCCTAAGATTGCCAAGTAAGCAAAGAAGATAATAGCAATTAAAAATAGCCCACGAAGTATGCCAAAAACAAACCCTAAGGCTTGATCAATTCGAGTGAGACGGGTTTTGTTTATAACAGTACTTAACAGTGGCGTAAAAAACGAAAAAATCAGCAGGCTCAGAGCAAATACGCTGGCGAATGCTGCAATTATAGCTAATTCGCAACTGTCGGCTAATATTGGCCCAAGTAAAGGAATTTCTTTTATTAATGGAGTTGTTAGGGGTGCAAAAACGAAAGATATAATGGATGAAAAAAACCATCCCATTATTGCCATTATTTCCCTCGTTACGCCGCGGGCGTATGCTAGTATTGCCGATATCAATACTATAATTATGACTATGCCATCTACTATGTTAAGGCTTTCCATCGCGCGATACCTTAGTTGAACCTTTATATTTTTGCATCATACATACAAAGTCGCGAAGATTTTTTGTCTCTCGAAGATTTATTCCATTTTTGAGAATTTTTTTGTTACGCGTTGCAGTGATTGCCTCGATAAATCCTAACTTTTGTGCCTCTTTTAGCCTACTGTCCACTTGGCTCACTTGTCGGACAGCTCCTGATAGACTAATTTCTCCAAAAATAACAGAGTTTACTGGAAAAATAATCTCCTCTCTTGCGGAGAAAATGGCGCCTGCTACTGCTAAATCTGCTGCAGGTTCATTTATTTTTATTCCTCCCGCCACGTTCAAATAAACATCGAAGTTGGCAAAGCTTATACTGCAACGGGATTCTAATACAGCTAGGATCATTGATAACCGGTTCCCGTCCCAACCTATAACATTTCGTCGCGGTTGGCTAAGCGTTGACGGTGTAACTAGAGCCTGGAACTCCACTAAGATTGGTCGGCTTCCTTCAATACCTGCAAAAACAACCGAACCCGGTATGTTTTGTCCTCTTTCGGATAAAAAAAGTTCTGAAGGGTTTTTTACTTGAGCTAACCCATCGGTTACCATTTCAAAAACGCCAATTTCATCAACTGGTCCAAATCTATTTTTTACTGCTCTTAAAATTCTGAATTGATGGCCTCGCTCCCCTTCAAAATGTAATACAGTATCTACCATATGTTCAACTACGCGGGGTCCTGCAATTTGGCCCTCTTTAGTTACGTGCCCAACCATTATTACTGCGGTTCCAGTGCGTTTTGCATAATTGGTAAGTTCGAATGCTACTGATCTTACCTGTGATACGCTTCCTGGTGCGCTGTCCACAGTATCAGCCCAAATCGTTTGTATTGAGTCAATTATTACAAGATCTGGTTTTTCATCCTCAAATGTTGTCAGTATATTCCTTAAATTAGTTTCTGAACCCAACTTTATTGGGGCCGTTGATAAGCTTAAACGTTCGGCGCGTAATTTCACCTGTGAAGCTGCTTCTTCGCCAGATATGTATAAAACCTTCAGACCTGCTAGACCAAATTTAGCCGCTGCTTGGAGCAATATTGTGGATTTTCCGATGCCAGGGTCGCCCGATACTAGTATTGCGGAGGAACTTACAAGCCCGTTCCCAAGAACACGGTCAAATTCAGCAATGCCGGACTTAGAATACGAAAGATATTCATGGTTTGGTGAAAGATCACTTAATGATACCTTTTCGCCTTTTTCATTACCGATTGAGATTTTTTGGGGGCCATTTGAGAACGCTCTGCTTTCTTGCAAAGTATTCCAGTCCCCACAACCATCACAGCGCCCAGCCCATTTATTCGTTATTATCCCACAAGATGAACAAGAGTATGATTTTGAGGTTTTAGCCATACCACACTTGTGCCAATTGTTTCTAAGCAATTCAAGTTGATTAAAAATTATTCAAAATTTAATTAAATTACCTTTATCGGCCCCTTGGTTTCACCGTTTATAAACTGATAGACATATGGATCCTTGCACCCTCGCAATTTTTCAGATTTTCCTTCCCATCGGATTCTGCCAGACTCTAAAAGTGCAACATTATCTGCGATCTGCTCTACTGATGATATGTCATGAGTAATAGTAAGAGCAGTTACTTCCATTGTTTCAACAATTTCCCTAATCAGGTTATTAATTGTATTAGTCATTATAGGATCTAAACCGGTAGTTGGTTCGTCAAAAAAAATAATCTTGGGGTTACCTAAAATTGCTCGGGCTAGCGCCACCCTTTTCCTCATTCCACCTGAGAGGTCAGACGGATACTTATTTGCCACCTCATGACTGAGGCCAACTTTTTTCAAGTTTTGAATCGCAAGGTCTTTAGCGTCTTTACTTGATAACTTTTCTCTACCTTTTAAAAATTTGAAACAAATATTTTGCCATACAGGAAGGCTGTCAAACAGGGCTGAACCTTGAAAAAGCATACCTATTTCTGAGAGAGTCCCACTAGGCTTGTCGTACGAGACCTGTATATTACCTATGGATACTTCTCCAATATCAGGTTTTATAAGCCCTAGTAAAATTTTTAGAAGTACTGATTTTCCAGCACCGGAGGTGCCTATAATTGCAGTGGAGCTTCCTTCTCGCACAAGCATATCAACCCCATCGAGTACGTTTTGATCTGAAAACGATTTATGAACATTTTTTATTTTGATCATGAGTTAAAAAAAACCTCTGTCAAAATATAATTTGCAGCTAAAATAAATACGCAAGCAGCTACTACGGCAGATTTTGTAGCTTTGCCCACGCCCTCAGCCCCATTCGATGAATGAAATCCGCAGTAACAACCAGATAGAGATATAATAAAACCAAAAAAAATACCTTTTACTAGTCCACTTGAAATATCAGAAATTTGAAGCATGCTTGCAGAGCTTGCCAAATATGTACTCGAGCTAAAATCTAAACGATTTATACCTACAAGATACCCCCCTAGTATACCGATAGAGTCACCAATGGCTATCAACACTGGTAATGAAAGGGTTGCTGCAAGGACTCGGGGTACAGCTAAAAATTTTATTGGGTCAGTAGAAAGTGTGATTAATGCATCCACTTGTTCAGTTACTTTCATGGTCCCTATTTCCGCTGCTATCGAGCTGGCTACACGCGCTGCTACAATTAGTCCACCTAAAACAGGGCCTAATTCACGGGCCATACCGATTGCAACAATTGCTGGAACTACTTGCTCTGCATTAAACCTGGAACCACCAGCATGGATTTGCAGTGCCAACGCACCACCTGTAAAAAGAGCTGTTAACCCAAGCACTGGCAGCGACATCCATCCAATTTGGAAAATAGCCTTAAATATTTCTCCACCATAGGTTGGAGGCGTAAATAAACTTAAAAAAATTGAGATTATAAATTTAGTTACTCTGCCTATTTTTTGCAAGAAGATATTAGCAGATTTGCCTAAATTTCTTAAAATTCTCATTTGAATGTCTCTAAGTGTATATACGTTTATATCGGTTTCCGAGGGCTGTTAAAATTTCATAACCAATCGAATTAGCATCATAAGCCAGATCATCGATTACTTGTTTATCATTTAAAAGCCATAAGGACTCAGGGTCTTCGTTACAATTGGAAACATCAACTCCAATTAAGTCCATTGAAATACGACCTATTATACTGCAAGGTGTTTCATTGTAATATAATATCGCTTTGTTGCTCATACACCGAAAAATACCATCCGCATAACCCGAGCTTAAAGTGGCGACTTTAGTGGTTTTTTTCGCGGTCCATGTATTCGAATAACCAACGGTTTCGCCGGGTAAAACAGTTCGGATTTGTATTACAGGTAATTTTAATTCTACTACGTTTTTTGAACTAGTGTAAGGTTTTCCACCATACAAACCAATTCCAGGTCTCGTCATATCAAAATGATATTGTTTTCCTAATAAAATGCCACCAGTTGCGGCAAGAGATTTTCTGCAATTAATGTTTTTGGTAATTTTGTTGAAATAATTTAGTTGCTTTTCATTCATAGGGTTACTTGTATCGTCAGCACAAGCCAAATGGGACATGATTAGCTCTGGATTGAGTTCTGAAATTATGTCTTTTAACGCTTCGTATTCAGCACATTCCATTCCAAGACGATTCATCCCTGTATCTAGCTGAATACCGATCATCTGGTTTGATGAATTTTCTACATGAAATAACAGTTGTTCTGCTGAATTTATGAGTGGTATTAAATCAAAGTTTTTAATGAGAGGCGTGTCTCCAATCATATGACCGGAGAAAACATAAATTTTCGGTCCTTGCCCAAGGGCTTTTCGAAGCTCCACTCCTTCCTCTGCCACGGCTACAAAAAAATCTCTTGCTCCTGCTTTTGCAAGTGAAATGCCCACTTCCTTTATTCCCAGACCATAAGCGTTAGCCTTAACTACGGCTCCTGCTGAGCCGTTAGAGAGCTTATTCAGTGCACTCCAGTTGGAGCAAATATTTGCAAGATTTATATAAAGTTCGGCTGAACTCATGTGAATGTCCTAAATCACAGCTGTTTGAAGCTTACGTCTAAGCGCGATAATTGCAAGGATCTCTTTTTGTCCTTATCTTTTAACTTAATTATCAGATTATTTGCTTAAAGCGCTAGCATGTAGAGCTACTTCGGTTATCGCCTGCCAATCAGCAGCTTTAACTTTATCCTTGGGAGCAACCCAGCTACCTCCGACACAAACTACATTTTCCAATGATAAATAATCTATTGCATTGGTTGACGTAACTCCTCCTGTTGGGCAGAAGCTAACGTCTGGTATTGGACCTTGGATTGATTTCAAAGCTGCAACTCCACCATTTGGCTCTGCAGGAAAAAATTTTTGAACGGAGTAACCTTTGGCCAACAAATTCATTACTTCTGAGGGCGTAGCTGCACCTGGAAGAAGTGGAAGTTTGACTTCCGCACAAGCTCTTAATATTTGATCTGTTACACCTGGACTTACTCCAAATCTTGCTCCTGCTCTTTTAGCTGCATAAACATCTTCTTTAGATAGAAGCGTCCCAGCGCCTATTATGCCTTCTTCGGTATTAGCTACCATATCCTTGATAACATCAAAAGCATTTTTAGTTCTTAGAGTTACTTCTATAACTCTAAGGCCGCCAGCTATTAATGCTTTTGCTAGCGGTGCAGCATTTTTTGTGTCATCAACTACCAATACAGGTATAACGGGAGCTAATTTGCAAATAGCTAATAAATCATGATTTTCTTGGTATGAATTCATATCATCTCAACTTATGTTATGCCGCCGCCATATTTCGCGGATGTGGCATTTTCACGAAAAATCTTAAAAAGCTCTCTACCTAAACCACTTTCATTCTTTGATAAATCTTTTTTCCTGGCTTCTCGAGCTTCGAAATCCTTTTCTAAAATATTCAATTCTCCAGTTAAAGCATCCAACCGTATTAGATCTCCATTTTTTATTTTTGAAATTGGTCCTGAGCTTGCCGCCTCGGGGCTCAAATGAATTGCGGCCGGAACCTTGCCCGATGCTCCAGACATTCTCCCATCAGTAATTAATGCGACTTTGATGCCTCTGTCCTGCAGTACAGACAAAATAGGCGTTAATCCGTGAAGTTCGGGCATTCCGTTGGCGGCGGGTCCTTGAAATCTAACTACAATTATTAAATCCGAGTTCATTTCATTATTTTTAAATGCACTTTTAACGTCTTCTTGAGATTCAAAGACCCTGGCTGGTGCCTGGATTATTTGTTTTTCCATCGGTACAGATGAAATTTTTATTATACAAGTTCCAAGATTTCCATCTAATCTCTTAATCCCACCAGATTTTTGAAAGGGGTCGGACACGGGTCTTAATATTTTGTAATTATGAGATTTTATACTCGATGGTACAAATTTTATCTTACCATCGTTCAGTTTGGGCTCCTTGGTGTAATTTTCTAAGCCAAACCCCATTATAGTTTGTACATCGTTATGCAAATAACCAAACTCTAAAAGCTGAGCTATCATGTAATTCAGTCCACCAGCGGCGTGAAAGTGGTTAACATCTGCTAATCCATTTGGATATATTTTGGCCATGAGAGGAGTTACACTTGATATGTCGTCAAAGTCTCTTAGTTCGATTTTAATTCCAGCAGCTTTCGCCATTGCAGGTAAATGCAGCACCAAATTAGTTGATCCTCCAGTCGCCATCAGCCCCACTATTCCATTCACAAAAGCTTTTTCGTCTAAAATTTGGTAAGCTGGTATAAAGTGATTTCCTAGACTTGTGATTTCTAATGCGCGCTTAGTCGCTAATTCGGTTAAGGCGGCTCGTAAAGGCGTATTTGGTGGTACAAACGATGCTCCAGGCAGATGCAATCCCATAAATTCCATAAGCATTTGATTTGAGTTTGCTGTTCCATAAAATGTACATGTCCCAGGGCTATGATAGCTAGCCATTTCAGCCTTCATTAATTCTTTTCGGCTTATTTCTCCTGTGGCAAACTTTTGTCGCACAATAGATTTTTTATCATTTGGAATTCCTGAAGGCATTGGGCCAGCTGGAGCGAATACTGCTGGCAAAAATCCGAAAGTAGCCGCTGAAATAACTAACCCGGGAACTATTTTATCGCATACACCCAAATATATAGAAGTATCAAAAGTATTGTGGGACAGAGCAATCGATGCTGCTAAAGCAATTACATCGCGCGAAAATAGAGAAAGCTCCATGCCGGGTTGTCCTTGTGTAACTCCATCGCACATTGCTGGTACTCCACCTGCTACTTGAGCTGTTCCACCGAATTCTCTGGCTGACTTGCGAATAATCTCAGGGTAGCTTTCAAATGGCTGATGTGCAGAAAGCATATCATTATATGCAGTAACAATCCCAATATTTCCATTTGACGTTCTGGAAAGTGATGTCTTGTCTTTTGATGTACTTGCGTAAGCGTGGGCCTGATTTCCACACGTCAAATGGGCTCGCCTTGGACCATTATTTAACTGATCTCGCATATTCTGCAGATATTGTGATCTGGACTCACGTGAGCGCCGAATTATTCGGTCAGTAACTTTTGATATAACTTCGTTTACTGGCATTCTAACTATTTCTTATTTTGTTAGCGCTAACATTTTACAACACTGGTAAGTTAAAATAATTAAAAACTCAAGAAAAAAGATAAAAACAGATAATAAGTTTTCTCAATTAAAATTAGATAGTTGCCAAAAATTATTATATTAATTTCTTCTTATGTTTTGTATGCATTTGATTAGAATATGGAAATGTTGAGCATGACAAAATTTACATTACGACTGAGGGCCGGCATCGAAGCAAAAAAATTCCGTTATGGATATCCGTGGATCTACAGTAATGATATAATTTCTGATCGTCGTGCGAAATCATTAACTCCAGGTTCATTTGGGAAGTTGGTTGATTATGACAAAAATCCTATTTGCTTAGTTACTGTTAATCCAAATTCAAAAATTTTTGCTAGAATAATGGATTTTAATCTTGAAGCTACCATTAATGAGAATTGGATAAAGGACAGACTATTCAATGCATTAACTGTCAGAAAAGAAATATTCAGAGACCCGTTTTATAGGCTGATAAACGCGGAGGCAGATGGCCTGCCTGGATTGATTGTAGACCGTTTTGATAAAGTCGTTGTGATGCAGCCAAATGCATTTTGGACAGATAACATGTGTAAGGTAATTGCCAGCTCAATCAAAGAAGTTTGCGAAATTGATGTTGTAATAAAAAATTCGTCGGGTCGTTCACGGAGGTTAGAGGGCTTGGATGATAAAAACGCTGTATTTTTTGGTGATTTACCACCGGTTGCAATATCAGTCCCAATGAATGGAGCGATTTATAAAGCTGATGTTCTTGGCGGGCAAAAAACGGGTCTATTTTACGATCAAAGGCATAATCAAAAATTTGTTGCCGGTTTAGCGAGTGACAAAGTAGTATTGGATGTATTTTGCCACGTGGGTGGCTTTGGCTTAGCAGCTATTGCTGCTGGAGCGTCAAAAGTTTCCTTTGTAGATAGTTCTGCCAAAGCCCTTGAATTGGTTAAAATTGGCGCTGCTGAAATGAATAAGTCGAGTTATGTCAATACGATACAGGGTGATGCTTTTGCTGTGATGAAGGAACTGGCGGGTTCTGGTGATTTGTACGATCTAGTTATTTGTGATCCTCCTGCGTTTGTGACATCCCGAAATTCTCTTCAATCTGGTTTGCGAGCATATGAAAAAATGGCAAAGTTGGGTTCCAGTTTGACAAGGGAGAATGGAACTCTGGTGCTATGTTCTTGCTCACAATTAGCTGATCTAACGAAATTTAGAAATGCTTGCGTGAGAGGCATTGGCAGGGGAGGGCGGAGAGGACAGCTAATATATACTGGCTTTGCCGGAGCAGATCATCCAATGCATCTTCAACTTTTGGATAATTCATATCTTAAGTCTTTGGTATTTAGATTATGAAATTATTACTTGATGCATGCGTTTTATACCCGACAATAATCCGAAAGCTCCTTCTGAATGTTTCAGATGAGCTAGGATGGGATATAAATTGGAGTTCACGTATCTTAGAGGAGTGGCGCAGAGCATCCGCTAAAACTAATTTGGAGGCAGAAGCCCAAGCAGAGGCAGAAATCACCATGCTCAAAGTCAAATATCCGAAAGCCTCAGTAAATAACTTTGAAAGGCACATCTCGAAATTATATTTGCCTGATCAAAATGATGTTCACGTATTGGCAGCTGCTATTGAAAGCAATATAAATATTATAGTTACATTAAATCTGAGAGATTTTCCTAATTCTGAATTAATGAAATATGGTGTCAAAAGTCTGCATCCAGATGAGTTACTTTACAAAGAAGCACTTGGTAATTTTGACCTTATCTCAAATTCAGTTAGTACTATTTTG
>Ga0160422_10003031_pt1 | contig 10416 bp, 8 predicted proteins | sample Fk160mmetaG_FD_108192 | JGI IMG/M metagenome (GOLD analysis project Ga0160422, IMG submission 108192) | Marine microbial communities from the Central Pacific Ocean - Fk160115 60m metaG | ecosystem: Environmental > Aquatic > Marine > Oceanic > Photic zone | place: The Central Pacific Ocean... | reverse complement strand
GATGTGTAGTTTGGCAATGTCCAAACTATTACTAGAGAATGGGATAGAACCAATCATGCAAATATCCTGCAGAGATCGTAATAAAATTGCTTTACAATCTGATATTCTTGGCGCAAACGCCCTAGGTATAAAAAATATCTTATGTATAACAGGAGATCCAGTAAAGGCGGGAGATCAAAAAAATTCCAAAACTGTTCACGAATTTGAATCAGTCAAATTACTAAAGCAAATTCAGGAATTCAATCAAGGATTAGATCCTACTTTTGATAAATTAAGCGATGAAAAAACAGATATTTTCGCGGGAGCAGCCGCAGATCCAAGTATTGATAATTTTAAAAGTCTAAGGATTAGAACGGAAAATAAAAAATTTGCAGGTGCTCAATTTATTCAGACTCAAATGATAATGGACAAAAAATACTTAAGCACATTTTGTGAAGAAATTTGTAAGCCTTTAAATATTCCAGTCCTAGCAGGAGTATTTTTATTAAAGTCTTACAAAAATGCTTTATTTATTAACAACAACGTTCCTGGGGCGAACATTCCTGAAAATATTTTAAATCGACTTAAAGAAGCTAATAATCCCCTAGAGGAAGGTATAACTATAGCGGCAGAACAGGTAAAAGATTTTATTGAAATTTCTCAAGGAGTACATATTATGGCAGTGAAAAGTGAACATCTAATCCCAGAAATTTTAAACAAAGCAGATATTAATCTGGAATTTTAATTAAATCTGTTCCTAACAATTCTGCCATTGCTTTTTGCTGTGGAGAAGGCTCTGAAAGATCTAATCTTCTAGAATCAGTTATAAGCCAATCTAAAGAAGCATCCTGCAAATCAAAATGATCTCCATTTTTACCAACGCAATATCTACCAAAAACAAGTTTGTCAACAAGTTGAACACCTTTTCCGATTTTTGAATAATCAAAAATTATAGAATTATCAATAGTTGCTCCCTCACATATACAGCAGCTTGGACCAATCATCGTAGGTCCTATAATTGTTGCTCCATCTTCAATTCTAGACATGCCACCAATATATACAGGGCCTCTTATATCAATTTTATCCCAATTTGCAGCGACATTCAGACCAGTATATATTCCAGGCTTAATTTCTTTCCCTGGGATCTCAACTTGTCTTACTTTCCCTTGGAGAACACTTCTTATGGCACTCCAATAGTCTGGAACTTTACCAATATCTACCCATTCAAAGTCCATTGGTAAAGCATAAAATGGTAATTCTTTTTCAACAAGTTTTGGAAAAAGATCAGATCCAATATCAAACTTTTTACCAGAGGGTATATGATCAAATATCTCAGGTTCAAATAAATAAATACCAGTATTAATAGAATTACTTATTGCTTCCTCTACAGAAGGCTTCTCCTGAAATGCCTTTACTTTTCCATCATTATCAGTAACTACAACTCCATAACTAGAGACTTGATTCTTTGATACTTTTTTTGTAATAAGACTTGCTATTGCCCCCTTTTCTTTATGCCTCTTTACAGCTTCAGTTAAATCTAAATCAACCAAAGCATCACCACACAAAACAACAAAAGTTTCATCAAAAAAATGCTGGAAGTCTTGAATTTTCTTTAATCCACCAGCAGAACCTAATGCATCCCCTATTAATTCCCCTTCTTCAATTCTTCCTTCAAAACTATAAGCTATTTCAACACCAAATCTTTGTCCATCTCGAAAATAATTTTCAATTTCTTCTGCTAAATGCGAGACATTAACCATAATTTCCCGAAACCCATGCTCTTTTAACAATTCAAGCAGAAACTCCATTACTGGTTTCTGTAAAATTGGGATCATTGGTTTTGGAATAACATGCGTGATCGGTTGGACACGGGTTCCTTTACCTGCCGCAAGTATCATTGCCTTCATAGATATCTAAAAACCTCTTTGTAAAAGATTAAACTTTATTTCCCCAAAAGCTCAAAGCAGCGGTCGGAGATGTATCTGTCACTTCCAGATTTTCAATAGGTAATTGGGCTAAACCGCCTACTGGAAGAACTCTTTTGATTTTAATTGGACCATAGAGATAAGAATCTTGTTTAATCTCAATTTTATTTTGAGAAGAAAGAAAAAGTAAAGCCCAGAAGACCCCTAATCTATCTTTATCAAGATCCTTTTTTGCTACGTCTTTCCAAATATACACTAAATATTCAAAATCTACCCATTGCAGGGCTTTTTCCCAATTATCAAGAAATTCTCCTAAAGCCTGTGTAGTCTCCGGTAATTTTTCACGATGAGCGAGTGTTTTGACTTGATCAATTAATGCTTTATCAGAATATTTTTTTGTCCTCTTTCTTTTCATCAGAAGAATTTCTTGAGCCTCAATTGTTTCTGCAATTGATTCCAATTGACTAATTAATTCTCCTAAAGTCGCAGTTCTTTTCAAAATAGGTTGAGCTACTGATCTTCTCCTTAAATACCTCTCAGGATTTTGAGGAATATCGAAGGCCTTATTAATCCATGGCTGCCCCATAACTTCAAATTCATCGTCGAAAATTTGACCATCTTCAGGGAAGACATCTGATTCAAGAACTTGAGCTTTCAAATTAACTAATACAGAAGCTGCAAAAAATGCCTCACTAGTATCAGATAAATCCTTTTCATAAGAATTTTGATTTCTATTAGATTTGATTATTTTGTTATTAAATTGTTCTAAAAAACTATCTATAACACTAATGACATCTATATCCCAAGGATCTAAATCCCCTCTCCCAGCGGCATCCTGAAGAAATTTAATCAACAATCTAGGTCCTAATTTTGACCTATCAATAGATGTTGAACTTGATATTTTAGAAAAGAGTGACTAGGTTAAATTTATCTGTTAATCATATATTTGGCCAATAATTTTAAAGTTAATTAAATATTAGATTGAAGGGGCTTGAAGAACATCCTTGTCATCACTCACAAAATCATATGAATTAACAGAATTTCTAACTGCATTAAGGTTTCTATCAACTAAATTATTGATCGAAGCAAGATAACTTTCAGTAACTAATCTTGGATATAAGCCAATACCTATGATTGGCAAAAGTAAGCATCCAATAATGTATATTTCTCTTGGCTCCGCATCTATCAATTTCCGTTCACCAACCAGAGATGGATTCTCTTTACCAAAGAAAATCTCTCTAAGCATAGATAACAAATAAATAGGAGTTAAAATTACTCCAATAGCAGCCAGAGAGGCCATAGTAATTCTAAATGGCAAGGTATAAACTTCATCAGTAACAAATCCTGTGAATACCATGAGTTCTGATACGAATCCACTCATCCCTGGCAAAGCTAAAGATGCTAATGAACATGCAGTCCACAACGCGAACATTATTCGCATCTTTTGTCCCACACCTCCCATTTCGTCAAGTTTTAAAGTTTTTGTTCTATCGTAAGTTGCTCCTACAAGAAAAAACAAACTTGCTCCAATTAGGCCATGACTCACCATTTGAAGCATCGCACCACTTGTCCCAAGAGCACTAAAACTTCCTATCCCAATCAAAACGGACCCCATATGGCTTATGGAGCTATATGCAATTTTCCTTTTTAAATTTCTTTGCGCGAAAGAGGTAAAAGCCGCATATATAATATTTACTGCTCCCAAGACAATGAGCAGGGGTGCAAACTTGGCATGTCCTAATGGGAGCAATTGTGCATTAAATCTTAAAAGAGCATATCCACCCATCTTTAATAAAATTCCAGCCAATAACATATGCACTGGGGCAGTTGCCTCACCATGAGCATCTGGAAGCCAGGTATGAAGAGGTACAATTGGCAGTTTAACCCCAAAGGCAATGAGTAATCCTGCATAACATAAGATTTGAAAATTTTGATTAAAATCTTTTTCTGCTAGATGTGAAAACTCAAAATTAGGTACATTACTTCCATAAAATCCCATAGCTAAAGCCGCTAAAAGTATAAAAATTGAACTTCCTGCTGTATAGATAATAAATTTTGTTGCTGCATACTGTCTTTTTTTGCCTCCCCATATGGCTAATAATAGATAGACAGGCAATAATTCAAGTTCCCAAGCTAAAAAGAAAAGTAACATATCTTGCACTGCAAAAACTGCTATTTGCCCTCCATCCATTGCAAGTATTAAGAAAAAGAATAATTTTGGTTTAAAACTTACAGGCCAAGCAGCTAAAACTGCTAAAGCTGTTATGAAACTAGTCAATAAAATCAAAGGCATCGAAATACCATCAGCTCCAACAGTCCAAGTCAAACCTAATTTCGGCAACCAACTTACACTTTCTCTAAGTTGAACGTTTTCATTATTTATATCAAAACCGTTTATGTATGCACCGATGGTAATTAGAAAAGTTATTAAAGCGACAACAAGGGCAAACCACCTCACTTCTTTCCCTTGTCCCTTATCAGGAAAAAAGGGGACAATAAATGCACAAACTATTGGGAAAAGGATAGATAAAGACAACCATGGGATATTAGTCAAATCACTACCCAATTTGCCTAGTGTGCTAATAAAAACAAAGTTTGCAGTGCAAAAATTAATCAAAATAAGAAGCAATTAATAAATGAAGTCTAGAATTGTTATTGATTTTTACATCCAAATGGCAGTGAAGACACACATTTCTCTTTTATGCGATTTGAGGTGATTGGAAACCAAAAATTGCAACTAGCAATAAAACACCTCCAAAAACTATTAGTGCATAGAACTGAGCACGGCCAGTTTCAAAATATTTTAATCCCTCTCCACTTCCTAAGGTTATGAGCCCAGTCAAATTAACTACCCCATCAACAACTTTAGAATCAACTTCTAACACTTCTTTGGCTATTCTTCTGCTCCCTTTAACAAATATTTTTTCATTGATATCATCCAAATACCATTTTCTTGACAGAAATTTATTTATAGATGGAAATCTCGATGCAAAAATAACTGCCAAATCTATCTTTTTCTTAAAGTAAGCAAAGAAAGCTATTGCAATGCCAGTCGCTGCAATTAGAACAGATGCGATCGCTAAAGGCAAAAATTCCTGTAATTCAAAAGATTGAGTTAAAGAAATTGCTTCTTCTGGATTTAATAATTTAACAAACTTACTGTCCCAAGGTAATCCCATAAAGCCTATTAAGACTGATGGGAATGCTAAAAATACCAAAGGGAAAGTCATAGACCATGGAGACTCGTGAACCTCCCCATGGAGCTCTGCTTCATGCTCAGCATCATGTGATGATTGATGTTCCTCCCCACTATCCTCTTCTTCAACATTTAAACCAGCAGCTGCTATTAATGTTGCTTTTAACTCTTCATCATTTCCTCTAAAGCTACCTTCAAAAGTTAAGAAATACAGCCTAAACATATAGAAAGCTGTCATCCCTGCAGTCATAAAGCCAATAAACCAAAAAGCAGGATAGGAGATAAATGCATTACCTAAGATTTCATCCTTACTCCAGAATCCAGCCAAAGGTGGAATCCCACTTATTGCTATACATCCTATAAGAAATGTAGTAGAGGTATAAGGCATTTTTTTTCTAAGACCGCCCATTAATCTCATGTCTTGAGCAAGGATAGGCTGATGTCCAACTACTTCCTCCATTGCATGAATAACTGAACCTGAACCGAGGAAAAGCATCGCTTTAAAGCATGCATGAGTAATCAAGTGGAAGATTCCTGCGAGTGGAGCTCCACAACCCATTGCGAGCATCATGTACCCAAGTTGGCTAACAGTGCTGTAAGCTAAACCCTTTTTAAGATCCATTTGCGTCAGAGCAATTGATGCACCTAAAAAACAAGTTATTGTTCCAACTAAAGCAATAATAAATTGCATTGTGGGGAATAGAGTATAAAGAGGATCAAGCCTAGCTACTAAAAATACTCCAGCTGCTACCATCGTCGCAGCATGAATAAGGGCAGAAATTGGAGTTGGTCCCTCCATTGCATCTGGTAACCATACATGGAGAGGAAACTGAGCCGACTTTGCCATAGGGCCTAGGAAAACTAAAAAACAAAGCAATAAACCTGCCCATGATGGTAAAGAATTATCTGAGACCGAATTTGAAATACCTACTGCAATCTCATTAAAATCAAAACTCTTTGTAGCCCAAAATAAACCTAATATGCCCAATAATAATCCGAAATCTCCTACTCTATTCACAACAAATGCCTTCTGAGCTGCATGAGCCGCTCCATCTCTGTCGTACCAAAATCCAACTAACAAATATGAGCACATACCTACTAATTCCCAAAAAACATAGATCTCAAGCAAATTTGGACTAATAATCAGCCCGAGCATGGAACTACTAAAAAGAGCTAGGTAGGTAAAAAATCTTACATAACCCTTATCATGAGCCATATAACCATGAGAGTAGATCATGACCAAAAGAGTTATTGTTGTAACCAAGGAGAGCATGACGCTTCCCAAAGGATCAAGAACAAATCCCATTGGTATCTGAAAATCACCTGCACTAGCCCAGACAAAAAGTTTTTCAACGGATCGATATCCATTGATCTGCTCGAATAAAGCTTTATAACTTATAACAGCAGATATTCCAACAAATGAAAGTAAGCTTACCGCCACGATTTCTCTTAGTTGGTTAACTTTTTGATTCACGCTAATCAAACTCAAACCAGAAATGACTGCACCAATTAATGGAAACACAGGGATTAACCAGGCAATTTCAGAGGCTTGAGGCATTTTTCAAAATATTTATAAGTTAATTTTAAACTGCCAATTGAAAAATTCGGACAAAAAGGAGGAATTAAATGTTGTTACGGCGATATTGATATATTTGTGAGAAAACCACAATACAGCAATAGCGATTAATATACCTAATTGAGAAGGCTTGAAGAATTCTCCAAATTTTAAAGCTTGTCGTCCGTCAATTATTGCTAAGAAGGGAATAATCGAGGTATTCCTTTTATATCTATGAAACTCATCTCCAAATTTGAATTCTAACCTTTTATCACCATGCCAAATAGCGAACAAGTGATGACTTATTAATCCAAATGAAGTGACCAACGTAAAGGTAGTCCCAATCCATAAAGAATGAGCGACACACCAAATAATTTGTCCAATTGCTTGCGGATGTCTTGTTACTCTCATTATTCCAGTACTATAGATCCTCATTTTTGGTTTCTGCAATGAAGGGATTTCTAATAAGTTATAAGTTGCTGGGTATAAGAAAACAAAGCTTATTGCTGTAAGAATCCAGACTAAATAGAAGATAAAATTATTTCCTTGCAGATTCCATAATCTGATACCATCATATCGATGAGCAAGAAAGTATCCAATTAGTATTACAGCGGAAGGTAAACTCAGCGAAACAAAACATAGTCTCCATAACCTTGGCCCCATAAATAACTCTGCCTTATTCCTTAATGCTGCGCCTCCACTATGAATAATTGCAAAGAAGATAGTTAAAATGAAAACTACTATTGAGGTTTTATGAGTTTCCATAAATCTTTAATTCAGAATTATTTCTAATTTATTATTAACATTAATTCATCTAAGCATTAAACTTATTAATATAATTTTTGGTATTTGAATGCCTGAATTACCATTCACGCTGGATCAACTTAGAATACTAAAAGCTATAGCTGAACAAGGTAGCTTTAAAAAGGCTGCAGACATCCTATATGTAACTCAACCTGCAGTAAGTTTACAAATACAGAACCTAGAAAAACAACTTGAAATTACAATTTTCGATAGGGGAGGAAGAAAAGCTCTTTTAACAGAGGCAGGACAAATATTACTTGAATATTGCCAAAGAATACTCAATCAATGTGAAGAGGCCTGCAAAGCAGTTGAAGATCTTAATAGTCTTAAAGGAGGTACTTTAATCATCGGAGCGAGTCAGACAACAGGTACCTATCTAATGCCAAGAATGATAGGATTATTTAGGCAAAAATATCCCGATGTATCAGTACAGTTACAAGTTCATAGCACGAGAAGAACAGGCTGGAGTGTCGTAAATGGACAAATTGATTTAGCAATAATTGGTGGTCAATTACCTCCAGAACTAGAAAGTCTACTTCAGATAACTCCTTATGCCACAGATGAACTCGCATTAGTTTTACCATCCCAGCATAAATTATCTAAAGAAAAAGAACTTACTAAGGAAGATTTATATAAACTCAATTTTGTAACTTTAGACTCACAATCAACTACAAGAAAAGTTGTAGACCAATTACTCAAAAATTCTGGCTTAGATGTAGAAAGACTAAGAATTGAAATGGAGTTGAATTCATTAGAAGCTATCAAGAATGCAGTTCAGTCCGGATTAGGAGCAGCTTTCCTTCCAGTTGTCTCAATTGAAAGAGAATTAGCTTCCGGAACCATTCACAAACCAAACATTTCTGATTTAGGAGTTAAAAGAGAATTAAAACTAATTACTAATCCATCAAGATATACTTCCAAAGCCTCTAAGGCATTCAAAGATCATATTTTGCCTCAGTTTTCAACTCTAAAAGCTATTCATAAAGAACTTCAAGAATAACTTTAAAATTGAGATGCTTCTTTATTAATTCCTACACCCCCGTCTTCTGCTTGACCATCCCCTTTAATAATAAATTTATTTTCTTTAACATCTGTCTGATAGACGCATTTTACGATTGGTTGATCTCTTATTGAACCAATATAAGCAAACGTATTCATCCTTTGCTTACACTCCCTAACATCTTCATTACTTATTGCTCCTTGTTTTTGAAGAACAGTCCAATTTTCCCTTCGAATAACGCAACCGGGTTGAAGAGCAGGCTGAGTAACGAAACTAGTGGATGGATTTAATGTCGTGTACATCTCAACATCAATCACAAAAGCACTTGCTCCCCACTGTCTGCAAAATTCAGGATCAGGAACAGCCATATCTAATTGTTGCTGACTAGCAATATTACCTTGTCCCCCGTCAGTTGTACTTGTTATAGCACTACCAATTCCTACGCCCAATATTAAAACTCCAGCAAGAATTGCTATTGTTCCTGTATTGAAATTAATTTGTTCATTGGAAGATGATGAAGGCAGTCTTTGATCTCTTTGAGGAGAGTTACCTCTTCGGTAATCATTACCATAAAAATCTCTTCTGGAATTTCTTCCAGTTCTTCTGTCTGAAAATCTTGTCACAGCACTTTCCTTGTTTTTGGTAGTCCCATAGAATAATTCATTACTCTACACTCAGGGTTATAACTTAGCAATCCTTGCTGAAGTAAAATTTTTATCAACCCCTCTATTTCTGAACCTATTCTTCGAAGTTCATAATCATCTAAATTTTTACCATCCCTTTCCTGAACAAGATCATTAAATTTTTGATTAATTTTTTGTAAACTTTCTTCATTCCATAGAAATTCATTATCTGGATCAACATCAATTGTTAATTTTTTTGGGTCGAATTTCAACTCACTATCTATGACATCTGCAGTAAATATCCTGACATGTCTTGTGGTTGATTTAATAAGCATTTTTTCCATAATTGAAAATTTTTCAACAAAAGAAACTATAATGTCTTAACTTTAGGATAGCTTCTTTGTAAGTGTTAATTTATTTTTTTATTTTTTAATGCGAGTTTTAATTGCTGGTGCTGGTTTAGCGGGTTTATCATGTGCGAAGTATTTAGTCGATCATGGACATATTCCTATCCTTCTTGAAGCAAGGGATGTTTTAGGGGGTAAAGTTGCGGCATGGAAAGATGAAGATGGAGATTGGTATGAAACAGGTCTTCATATCTTTTTTGGGGCTTATCCAAACATGCTACAACTCTTTAAAGAGTTAAATATTGAAGAGAGACTGCAATGGAAAAGTCATTCAATGATATTTAACCAACCAAGTGAACCAGGTACTTATAGTAGATTCGACTTCCCTGATATTCCTGCTCCAGTAAATGGCGTCTCTGCAATTTTGAGCAATAATGATATGCTCACTTGGAAGGAAAAAATACTATTTGGCCTTGGTCTCGTTCCCGCAATGTTAAGAGGTCAATCATATGTTGAAAAATGTGATAAAAAATCCTGGACCGAGTGGTTAAAGGAACATAATATTCCTGAAAGGGTAAATGATGAAGTTTTTATAGCGATGAGTAAAGCATTAAATTTTATAGGTCCCGATGAAATCTCTTCCACTGTCTTATTAACTGCTCTAAATAGATTCTTACAGGAAAAGAATGGTTCAAAAATGGCTTTTCTTGATGGAGCTCCTCCCGAAAGATTATGCCAACCAATTGTAGATTATGTAACAGAGAGGGGAGGAGAAGTTCATATGAATAGCCCATTAAAAACTATTAATCTTAATGAGGATAGTACAGTAAAAAGCTTTACTATAAATTCCTTAGAAGGCGAAGAACAAAAAGAGATCACTGCTGATGCTTATGTAAGTGCAATGCCGGTTGATCTGTTTAAGCAAATAATTCCAAAAAGATGGAAAGGTTTAGATACATTTTCTAAGCTAAAAGGATTAAATGGTGT
>Ga0160422_10003030_pt1 | contig 10424 bp, 10 predicted proteins | sample Fk160mmetaG_FD_108192 | JGI IMG/M metagenome (GOLD analysis project Ga0160422, IMG submission 108192) | Marine microbial communities from the Central Pacific Ocean - Fk160115 60m metaG | ecosystem: Environmental > Aquatic > Marine > Oceanic > Photic zone | place: The Central Pacific Ocean... | reverse complement strand
ATTATTTTTATTTTTATTCCGTGTATTTTTACGTTTCTTATTTATATTTTTTGTTTTCTTTTTACGTGTCTTGCCACCTACCCCTACCGCGGATAGCACCCTGTCAACGGTGAGTCCAAAGATGCTTCTCGGTGGGGGCGGTTTCGGTTTGAGGGGCGGATTCGTTGAGGAGTTGCTTCGTTTAAACACCGGCGGAGGTGTGTCGGGTGCGGTCAACGTGTCTACGCTTTCTCGCACCCTTTTCTTCGCGGGTTTCGGGTGTTGCCAATCGGTAAAGATATTCTCATCCCAGTTCTTGATAGATTTGTAAGCCACATAGTAGGGACCATTATCAGTAGTAGGTGGATACACATCTAATCCTAATTCGAGTTGTAGTAGAATATTCATATACTCATAAAAAACTTCATCCTTATGAAGTTGATCTCTTTCATTATCTATTAATGGTATTCCAGGCATTAAACCTATATCAGAATATTTAAAGTATAGCATATATGCCTCTGCTATTGTCATAATTTCCTCCTTGTATTTATAAGAGTCGTTCATAGGTATGATATGATCTGTTAACCAATCTTCTAATCTTTTATAAAGTATTAGATTAAGATCATAACAAACATTAAGTGTTAAGTTATTAAAGATAATATAACTTTTCTTTTCATCATCATATATTTGCAGCGGGGGTACGACGCCGCCCTCGTCGGGAGAGCGGGAAAACGCGAATGGGGCAATACGCGTTTTGTTGTTCTCTGTACCTTTTCTAATTTCTTCCGCAAGCTTCTCGGCGTCGCCGCCGACGACCATCGCGTGTTCTGGATTGAGCACGATATTATAGGCGTCATTCCAGAGAGTTATATCAGCGATCCATTCATCAATTACACTTTGGTCAATAGGCCAAATATCGTCTAGTATATTGTCCTTAATTCGCGCTTGAAGTTCAGTAGAACTAATTGTAATTTCTGTCTTAGTCCAATATCGCTGGTCCTCCTTGTCCTTGTTATCCCACACCAGAGCAGCCTGTGTAAATAATGTTGTCTCGGGAGGAAAGTATGGTATCGAAACAATCATAGGGTACCGTTTGGTCTCGAACTCATTTAGTGCCTGTCGTGACGTCTCGACCGGCAAGAAAGATATGTATGCTGTATTGGTTATCAGCTCTTTTATGTCCTCCTTTGTGTCTCCCACAATAACGGTGCCATCATCCGACATCGGTACGCCGCCGCCTTGACTCGCCCGCGCGCGCTGTCGAGCAAGAGCACGCGCGGCCCGATCCATCTTTGCCAAGTCGCGGCCCACCTCCTCATCACTTAATAATTCCCTACTTATAATTTGAATAAAAGCGGATTTTGTGGTGTAGTCCGCCTGTCGCCCTTCCGGGTTAGAATTTTCAAGGTAATCCCCCTCGTATATTTGACGTAATCTTGCCTCAAAAGCTGGTTTTGTTTCTTTACTAACTAGGGAAAAGGGTCTAGAAGTATATTTGGTCGCGTTCGTGTCAGGGAATATAAATTTAGATCCATCTATATTTTTTAATACCCCAAACATAGAGGATATTTTAAAATTATTATTAATATTAAGTACCTCTTTATCAACTGTAGCTAAAACATCATCAGTAATTGCAGTATACCCGCCCGACAGCGATTTGTATTTGTTGAGCACATACGCACCAAAAATTGTCGCGCGGCCATTACCCAAAATTGGCGGGGTGGCGCCCGTGGCGGCCGCGGCGGCCAAAAGCTGAGCGCGGAGATCATTCAAGAGCGCGTCGGCCCTGCCGTCGGGGAGAACAGGATAGCCGTCGTCCCCGGCGCGAAGCTGCGCCTGCTCCGAACCCCCCCCATAATGCGGGAAGTGAACAAGCAAATCCGTATTTAGGGTTGTCAACCAGCCATCCGCGGCCGCGACGCCGGCGGCGGCGGCTGCTGCGCGAACGTTCGCCAAGACGGTAGGGTCCGTCGACGCGCTGCTATAGCCCGGCCACGGAAGGTATTGGAACGGCTCGGTTGCCGCTTGTGGCACTCTCGATGTCCACGGCCAGTTGACATTAAACATATTATCTTCTAATTCATCCAATAGTTTAAGGGTTTCGATCGTAGAAAGGAGTTCATCATTTGTAAGACCGAACGTCGGAGTGAATGTTGTGTCATGCCTGCCAGAACCTGCAGCTCCCCCATATCGAACAAGCGGATATTCGGTGGACTCAAGACCAAGACCGAATATAAAACGTAGTATATATTTTTTTAAGTGGTATTGTATATTTTTACAATCCTCAATCATACAATCATAAAAATCAGTTACACTGAAGCTCGTCTCAGTACGAGCCTTATAGGTATTGACACCTATCTTAATTTGATTCGTTTTATTCCTAAGAGTTAGTAAACGATATATATACTCGTTATTTTGTCGTATAATTTCTCGACATTTGTTAAGAAATTCTAAATATGCTAAGTTAAATTTATCTAGCCCTCCTGGAAAATATATTGTTTTATATTTATTTGTCAGGTGCTCGAACTGCGCACCCTGACCAAAAAAACAATTCCCAGTCTTGTGCGCATAGATACATGGTATATCTAACATAACACATAAACAAAATACTACCGTATCACCACACGTCATAATAGTTGATCCAAAAGCTGGATCACTTGTTTTTATCATTAAAAGATATAGCAAAACCTGAATTTTATCACCAAACTCTTTCGCAACAATAATTTTGACTTTCTCAGCCGTGTCCTGCGAGTTTTTAAGTTTCATGGTTTTCTGTTTATTACCTCCAAAAAAGGATCTTGCGTTTGCAAGATCTTGCGCCGCTTGCGCCTCGGTCGGTGTGGGTGGCGGCGTCAGTGCGGTCGGCGCTGTCAATTTATAATTAATTTGACACGGCGAGTTAAGGTTAGAACAAGCAGCACCACACGCTATAGAGATGCTAAAATACTGCGGCGTACCGTATGGTCGCGACGGGCTTGGGGCGCGAGTGTCGCATGGTCCATGTACAATATGCGAATTTCCAAAACCAAAGATTGTCATTGCCGCTGGCGTAATCTCCACCTCATCAGCATTGCCTGGTGGCCAAAATATTGGGGTACCATAATTTATTGAATTACCTTTTTCGAGAGGATCTATAAATGAACCAAATGTCATATAAAGAGTAGAATCCAGAAGTTTACCTGCCACAGGATTGGTAGAAGATTTTACAAAATTTTGCGGTCCTAATCCAGATTCCCATATTACATTCCTATAAATATACATAGGATTACTATTATTCTCTTTATCTATCCATGATCTGCCAAATAAATTTTGTCGTACCTTACTATTTTGTAGTATTTTACGTTCTAAGTCTTCTAAACAGTTCTTCCAGTCGCTGTTGCCGCCCGGCCAGCCCGGCGTCCATGGCCAGCTCGCCGATAAAGGCGGGCCCGCGACCGGACGAACAAAGAGCCCGAGCTGTTCGAGCATAGTCGCATTAGGATAAGTACTTTCACCATCCTTAATACAATCCAAATTATTCATTTTTGTTTGATCGTAGATCACCTTATCGATCGTACCCGGCGCCGGAAAGACACCGAATTTAGGGTCGTTCTCATTGATTGGATTTAGTGTTGTATCTAGTAGACCTATATCCATTATGGTCCTGATGTTTAACTGCGTCACGAAGTCAGCCATACCCGCGGTACGTTTTATAAATAAAATATAACTAGGATCTGCGTGTAATATATATCTCGTACCCCTCGTAGCCATAATATATATATATATATTTATATAAATAAGGTAGAAAAAACATAAAAATAGAATTTTGACAGCAGTGGGATTTGAACCCACGAGTACGAATACATCAGAGCTTGAACCTGACCCCTTAGACCACTCGGGCATACTGTCATAAGGAGGGAACCAAGGTTCCCCCAATCCCCCTCCTATTAGAAGAAAGGTTAAGATTTATAGAATTTAGAATATAAAAGAGGGACAAAGATTCCCCCCAACCCTCTCCTTAGAAAGAAAATAAATAACTAGGAAGGAGTTTGAGGAAACCTAGATTTCCTCAGAAAGTTTCCTCTTTATAAATCATGTGTATATACAATATTATTATCATCTAATATTTTAAGAGCACTTTCATAGTTATTAGATTTAATAATTTGATCATGTAAATCACTAGGAATATATTTTCCTAGAATTTTAATTATATGCTCTTGATATGTTTTACCATTAATAGCAATAAAACCATCAACAGATTTTAACATATTAAACATATCGTATGTCATAATATAATTATTTTCGCCATTCATACATAAATATATTATTTAGTATTTAACTTCTTTTTAGAATATTTATCATATTTTTTATGACATTCTTTACATAAAGGATAAATAGGACATAATATACCATGTAATTTAATAAAATCCATAATAATATCAATAATTAAAATACTAGTATCTTCATCTACCCAGTTATTTTCAATAGCGATTCTTAATAAATCTGGTCTAGGATATATATTACAATGAGCTCTTTCTAATGGTACCCTTGTACTATTACAAAGTAAACATATATTATTTTCTTTAAATAGATTTTTAAATATATCATGTACAATATTTGGAGCAGTACCATGATTAATATTAGTTAATATATCATCTATAGAACCAGAAATTTTAGCAAATGAATTAAAAATTTTTCGTTTAGATGACCCTAAGTTTAATTTTTCAATATAACAATTTGTTTTAATTAAATTTTTCTTATACAATTCTGAAGATTCATTATTTAGATCATCAAATAATTGTTCTTCATCGTAATTATCATCCATTATATTTTATATAAATATAATAGATACAATTTTCAATTTTAGATATATTTATTTACATTTTAAGATTTTTACATGATCTTTTAACATATTTATAGGCGTAGCATGTAGTACCTTTAGATTTTTTCCCTTTACGTTTTCCAGCTTTTCTAGATCTTTTACCTTTTCTTCTATATGTTTTATTTTTTTTACGCATTCTAAATCTTCTTCTTTTACCACCAACTAATTCAACTTCACCACCACCAACAACTTCAGCAGCATCAGAAGCAACACCTCCTTCTGCTGAATAAGGTAAAGCATCACCACCCGTTACAGCATCTACAAGACCATCCATTAAACTAATATATTATAGGAATATATTAATATTTTTTCCTAAAAATTAGTAAATTAATAAAAAGAATTAATAATCTAATGAATCATTATCTAATAATGAAGGTCTTATTTCATGTTTTTTAAACAATTCTATATGGGAATTTAAAAAATTAACCGCTTTACAATGATCATATAATGTAAATCTTGTTTTATATGTAAATCTAGTATTATATAATGGTACAACTATTTCATAATAGTTGATAATATTAGTATGATGAAGTTTTGGTATAATAGATAATACAAACTCATTTAATGGATCATAAATATCTACGAGTTTAATTGAATTAACAGATATTTGTTTATAAATAAATCCATATGCTACTAATTCTGTTATAAGTTTATCAAAATAAAAAAATAATGGATTAGTTAAATACATAATAGTAAATGAAAAAATATATTTATATATTTACAAAAATGTATTAATCCCTCATAATCCCTCATAATCCCTCATAATCCCTCATCCTAAGCAATTAGCATCTTAAATACCATACGCTTGAGCATTTTCTTACGAGAATCTTCAAACTCTGTTTGATCAGCCCAACTATTATTCAAACACATCCAATATTTAGTAACCACAACAGGCTTAGTAACCACAACAGGCTTAGTCACCACAACAGGCTTAGCCACCACAACAGGCTTAGTCACCACAACAGGCTTAGCCACCACAACAGGCTTAGCAGCCTGGCGACGCTTTTGCTCACGAGCAAGCCACTCACGATGTTTCTTTTGTTTTTCAATCTTAATAGCTTCTTCTTTCTCACGTTGAAGCTGTTGTTCAACCTTGGAAAGAGTACGACGGGTCGGTTTAGCAGGCATGATATATCAAACTAAAGTTTTTGAGTTTACACGTATTTTTCCTTAGTTTGATAGTACAATACTAAATAATTATAAATCTATTTCAATTTTTTTTATAAAATATGGTTATAATTTCAATAAAAATTATATAACATTATAAAGAAAAAACATATTAATAGTTTTTTCTTCCCCCCAATACCCTCTATGTACATATGCTATTTTTCAAGCATTTTAAATACCCTTAGGCATACCCCCAGCCTTATCTAGGATAGACATCCTAGACCTTGAACCAGTACTACTCTGACTAGAAACCTCATCACACACCAGACTCTTATTAGGACAACGAGAGACAGTATGTCCTTTCTCACCACAATTCAAGCAAGTAGTATTAGCAAGAAGCCGACACTGCTTGACAGTATGTGTCTTACACCGAGGCGCGTCACGACCATACTTATTAGCACAGAAGGTACAAAGCTTAGGCCTAGTATGAACATACTGAGACGACGGTGGCGCCTCAGGCTCAAAAGAAGTACCACTAAGCAGTACATTCGCAGCCACATAGTGAGGAATACCAGTATATGGGTTGATCCATTCACTATCCCAACAATCATCCATCGCCTGATGAAGCTCCTCATCCTCAGTTAGATTAAGAGGCACCGGCTGAACCTCAGAAACAGCCTGAAGGTAAAGTTCATGGATAGAAACTCCATAAGGACCAAAGGCAGTATCCTGAAGAAACTGTTCGAAATCATCACAGTGAGAGAAATCCATTGTAAGTGTTAGCGTTTTTCTTTATCTGGTAAAGAGTACAATATTATAAAATTATAAATCTATTTCAATTTTTTTTACTAGATTATATATAATAATAAAAAAAAATTGCAATAGGATTATAATTTTTCAGTAAAGAGTATAGTACATAATTAATAACTCCGAGAATTGAAAAGCTTTTATTAGAAAAGCATAAAACAATAGTAACAAGCAAATCAAACCATGTCACTCACGCACTACAATATAGCTAGTAAACTGAGTAAATTATGGGAACTTTCAAGAACTCATAAGTTTGACATCAAGAAACATCAGATCCATGGTATTGAGTGGGCAATTCAGCGTGAGTATGTAGAAAAGCATAAAGGAGGGATTTTTGCGGATGAGATGGGTCTAGGGAAGACCCTACAAATGCTGATGACAGTGGTATGTAATGACACGAATAGTGATGGTTGTTATGGAGATAATAAAACACTAATTATATTACCTCTTCCACTTATTGAACAGTGGATAGATGCTATTAAAAAAATAACAAATACAAACCCTTACATATACCACCCCCTATATAAAAATGAAGTATATGAAGATAATCCTATAACCATAACTAGTTATGGTTTACTAGGAAAACAAAAGTCTTTCATTATTGAAAAGAAGTGGAAACGTGTGATATTTGATGAATCACATCATATCAAAAACAGGAAAACATCTTGTTTCATGGGATGTAAAGAACTAATATCAGAGATATTTTGGTTTATTTCAGGAACCCCGATCCAAAACACTATTAAAGATGTATATGGTCCTCTACAACTACTAAAATATGAGCTCATTAGCATTAAGCGCAAGCTTGAACGGAAGGAAATTCTTAAATTATGTCTATTAAAACGTAGTAAGAAAAGTGTAGGACTAAAACTACCAAAGATGAATAAACATGATATCTATATTGACTGGGAAAATAATGATGAAGAAAAAATAGCAAAGTCGGCACATATACGCGCTGAACTAATAAATATGCGGGAAAATAATGAAAACCTATATGAAGTTACAGGGAGTGAAAAGAGAATTGTAAGACTATTACGAGCAAAGCAATCATGTATCAATACAAATATGGTACCTATTACTAACTCACTTGATAAAGTTAAAATTAGCACCAAAATAGAAAAAGTATATAATACAATTAAAGAAGTAGGATTTACAAAACCTAAACTTATATTTTGCCAATTTCATAGTGAAATAGATATGTTATATGATAGTCTAAGTAAAGACATTGAACAACATGATTTGACAATGGAAAAGTTTGATGGTCGTACTACTATTGAAAAACGCCGAGAAATATTACAAAACAGTCCACATATTCTTATTCTACAAATTCAATGTGGGTGTGAAGGTTTAAATCTACAACAATATAAAGAAGTATACTTTATTAGTCCTCATTGGAATCCAGCTATTGAAGACCAAGCAATTGCTAGATGTCATAGGATTGGACAAAATGAAGTAGTAAATGTATATAAGTTCTATATGAACAAACTGTATGACAGTGATTCAGTAGATCTATATATTAAATATATACAAGATAGAAAACGAGAAGAATATATCTAAGGGGAACCAAGGTTCCCCCGAACCCCCTCCTTTGATGTATTTGTGATAGGGTTAGTCGATATCAATTGAGGTAATCAATATTCTAATAGGAGGGGTTTGGGGGAACCAAGGTTCCCCCCTCCTTAAAATAAAAGAAAATAAAAGAAAATAAAAGAAAATGTATATAAAATATTTTTTTTTATATACATACATAGATAATGTTATTTATAAGTCCACCCTTTGGTAATTATATATCATTAGATGATACAATATCAGTAGCGGGTAGTTTTACATTAAATCCAAGATATGGATTATTAGGTCAAATAATAAAAACACTTACTTATTCATACGTTCATAATGGTTGGATAAATAAAATAGGGCTTAGAAATAATGGAATAGATTGGGCACTTAAAAATGTATCAGAAAAATCTATTTTATCAGTAGCTATTTTAAATAAAAGTGACATAAAACCATTATTAGAAAAAATACCTGAAAATAGAAATATAGAATTAAATATTAGTTGTCCAAATGCAGAAAAAAAAATGATATCTTCTGGCTTATCTGATTTCATTAATAATAAAAGAAAATGGTGTATTATAAAAATATCACCTACATGTTCTAATACAGATATAGATAATTATTATAATATGGGATTCCGTCAGTTTCATTGTTGTAATACAATTCCAGTCAAAGAAGGAGGGTTAAGTGGTATATCATTAATACCATATACTACAAATAAAGTAACATATATAAAAAATAAATATAATGATACAGAAATAATAGCAGGAGGTGGAATAACATATTATAATGACGTACTACATTATAAGGCAATAGGAGCAAATCATTTTTCAGTATCAACACTACTATTTAATCCATTATTATTTACACAATTTTATTATTCATATAGGAGGGGAACCTAAGGTTCCCCCAAACCCACTCCTCCTTTATTAAATAATTAACATTATAGATATCAACTAGAACAATCAACCTTCTAATAGGAAGGGGTTTGGGGAAACCTAGGTTTCCCCTCTAGGATAGAACATAGCGACAAAATTTCTATTTTGTAGATTTTTTGATATTAATTTATTAATATGATAATCAATTAAATAGTTATTTGTCAACAAAAATCCAATTAAATTAGGTAATTCATCTATTTCCATTAATCTATAATCATCAAGAAAACTTTTCAAAGCATATAAACAGTTAACCTGGTTATAATTATTTTTATATTCAGATAATTTATTTAATTTAATACGTTTTATATATGGTTTAAGTATATCAGGAAAATTATCCATAACAAGAATAGTTTTATATTTTTTTTCAAGTGTATCAAGATATATTTCTTTATATATATAATACATAAATTACACAAAGATTTTTTATTATTTTATATAAAATGATTAATATTAATAAATATTATAATACATTAAATATACCAGTAAATTCAGAGCTAAGTGAAGCAAAAAAAGCTTATAAAAAGTTAGCATTAAAACATCATCCTGATCGTGGAGGTGATCCTAAAAAATTTCAAGAAATAGCAACAGCATATGAAGAAATAGAAAAATATAAATCAAGACCAAGACAAAATATGTCACCACATATTAATAATTCAAATATACATGAAGTATTTTCTAATGATATAAATAGTTTTAATTTCATATTTAATAATCATTTAAATAATCTAAGAACTCAACATACTGTTCATTCACAACAACATCAAAACATAAGACCAAGTAAAACTATTAGAATATCAACAAAAGTAGTAAATGGAAAAAGTGAAACAGTTATAGAAGAAACAGATACAAGAAGTGGTAAAACTATTGTAAGAAATTATTAATATATATATATATTAAATGAATAATTCAAATATACATACAATATTTCATACAACACTAAGAAATATTGCGTTATTTATATCTGTATCACTATCAATTTTAGGATATTCAAGATATTATCGTGACAAAAAAAATAATATTTATAATATATCATTTATTTTTATAAATATCATATTTTTATTAGTATCATTTTACTTAACATTTATTTTACATAATTTTATTACAAATAATAATGATATATCTAAATCAAGTAGTGATTTTTTAAATATTATTTACATTATGTTTGGGCTAATAATTACTAT
>Ga0160422_10003029_pt1 | contig 10424 bp, 11 predicted proteins | sample Fk160mmetaG_FD_108192 | JGI IMG/M metagenome (GOLD analysis project Ga0160422, IMG submission 108192) | Marine microbial communities from the Central Pacific Ocean - Fk160115 60m metaG | ecosystem: Environmental > Aquatic > Marine > Oceanic > Photic zone | place: The Central Pacific Ocean... | reverse complement strand
CATTATACTATTAATATATATTTTATTTTTATTTAAGGATGTGGTACTATACTATGTTAGGCTAATGGATATTGCTAAATCTATAAACAATGATGATGATATCGTAAAGATAGGAAATGAAGAATTATTATTCAACCCCTATAATCCAAATAATACAGAGATTACATTGGATAATATCCAATCTATTCTAGGTAAATATGGGGTTCCTAAAAAGGTAGATAACATAGTATTATATCAGAGAGCGTTCGTACATAGGTCTTATGTAAAGCGGCCGTACTTAGAAAATGTAGAACAAAATATTAAAATAGCCGAAAAACCTTCTGATTGTTTGCCGTTACGACAAAAGTCTAATGAGAGATTAGAATTTTTAGGGGACGGAGTATTAGAGTGTATTACCAAATATTATTTGTACAAACGTTTTTCTAAAGAGAATGAGGGATTTATGACTGAGAAAAAAATTGCTCTTGTTAAGAACGAGGCTATAGGAAAATTAGCTATGGACATAGGGTTGAATAAATGGTTCATTATTTCAAAACATGCAGAAGATAAGAAAATACGAACTAATCTTAAAAAATTAGGGTGTTTATTTGAAGCTTTTCTGGGGGCACTTTTTCTGGATTTTAATAAACTATCAATCAAGGATGAGGACCAATGGTTTGACAATGTTTTTTCAACTGGACCGGGTTTTCAGATTGCACAAATTTTTGTTGAAAACATTTATGAAAAACATGTAGATTGGACTAGTTTAATTAATAATGATGATAATTACAAAAACATACTTCAGGTTAAAATACAGAAGGAATTCAAAGTTACACCTGAATATTTAGAAATATCATACTCTGCTGAAGAAGGATATGAAATGGGAGTTTATATATGTTTAGGTCAAGCAATACACGAAGCTTCTATAGATAAATCATATAATTGGAGTGATTTTAATTCATTTGATGCTATAAAGACTAAACTTAATGATTCGCAAAAATTATTGATTTTCTTAACCAGTAGCAAACACAAAATAAAGAAAAAAGCTGAACAGGATGCATGTGATAAGGCTCTTAAACTCATAAATGGTTAATCATAAACTTTTAATATGTATTAAATTTATAATGAGTGCTCAATTATTAGATTCTTTAAAAAAAAAGCCAAAACCAAAAGAATTCGCATCTATAGGAATCAAAGTTCCTCTAGCCAAAACAGACGTCGTTATTAATACTAAAATTACAAACAAAACGTCTAGTAAATTAGTCGATAGAAAAGAAATATTACAGAACTTAAAAAAAAGAACTATAGAAGATTTAGAGGCAACAAAAGTGTCTTTACCTAAATCAAGCAAAAAAAAACTCAGACTTAAAATTAAAGGAGATACCGATGAAGATGCTCTTATATTGGATGCCGTAAAGGCGGTGCCTGTAAAAGCGGAGCCTGTAGATGCGGAGCCTGTAAAAGCGGAGCCTGTAGATGCGGAGCCTGTAGATGCGGAGCCTGTAAAAGCGGAGCCTGTAGATGCGGAGCCCGATAAGACAGAGCCCGATAAGGCAGAGCCCGATAAGGCAGAGCCAAAAAAATTAAAAATAAAGAAAAAAACTAAACGAGCAACAATAAGTTCTGAAACGGTTGATGTAGCCAAAGATGAAGACGTATTAGAAGAATTGCCCACTTCATTAATAGTAATAGATGACATACCTATTGCAGAAAGAATGGCTAAACCTGAACCGAATATTATACTTCAGTCGTCACAATATTATATGAACAATCGCGAGAACTTTATTAATTTTGTAAATGGGTTATTTGACAGCTATAAGGAAGAATTAGGAGCAAACGACGATTCGGTTTCATGTGATTCCATTTATGGTTCTGATGATTTTTCATTATTAACACATCAAAAGATTGTGAGAGATTATATGAATATTTATACGCCTTACAGAGGTCTATTATTGTATCATGGTTTAGGATCAGGTAAAACTTGCTCCTCTATCGCCATAGCAGAAGGATTCAAAACTAAAAATCAGATAATGGTAATGACCCCGGCTTCTCTAAGGGTAAATTATTTGGAGGAGCTTAAAAAGTGTGGCGATCTTTTGTATAAAAAGAATCAGTATTGGGAGTTCATAAGCACTAAAGAAAAACCTAAATACTTAGATACCTTAGCTGAGATCCTATCTCTGGACAAAAACTTCATACAAAGAAATAATGGTGCATGGTTAGTTAATGTTAAAAGAGAATCTAATTTTGATAGTTTATCCAACGAAGATAAAAACAGTTTAAATCTACAAATCGATGAAATGATAAAACAAAAATACCAGTTTATAAGTTATAATGGTTTGAGAAGATCACATTTAAGCGGTTTTACAAAAGATTTCACAATAAATCCTTTTGACAACAAAGTTATTATAATTGATGAGGTACACAATTTCGTAAGCAGAATCGTTAATAAAATCAATTCTAATGAATCCTTATCGGTAATACTTTATCAGTATTTAATGAGTGCTGAAAACTGTAGAATAATAGCACTATCAGGTACGCCCATAATCAATTATCCAAATGAAATAGCTATTTTATTTAACATTCTAAGAGGTTACATCAAGACGTGGAATATCCCATTAGATATAAAAACAAAGCAAAAGGTAAACGAGGCTGAAATCAAAAAACTATTTGCATCCAACATTAAACTTAATAATATTATAGACTTTGTAGAATACAAACCGTCTTCAAAAACATTAGTTTTAACAAAAAATCCATTTGGTTTTATTAATCAATACAAAAATAACGTGTACAAAGGAATCAAAGTAGACGAACATGGACAAATTGACGACGAGAATTTTTTAAATATGGTTATTCAAATACTTTCATTAAATCAAATATATGTTAATAAATCTAACGTGGAGATAATCAACAATACATCGCTTCCTGATAAGGTTGATCCTTTTAATGCTTATTTTATAAATAAGAATAATAATTCTCTAATGAACGTGAATCTTTTTAAAAGGCGAATATTGGGTTTAACTTCATACTACAGAAGCGCACAAGAGAAGCTCATGCCACAGTATTCAAAAGAAAAGAATTTTACCGTTGTTAAAGTGCCTATGAGCGACTATCAATTTGGTGTATATGAAACTGCAAGAGTTGAAGAAAGAAAACTCGAGAAGAAAAACAAAAAGAAAGGTAAAGCAGATGCTTCTATGTCTAAAGAAGATTCAACATCTACTTACAGGATATTTTCAAGAGCATTTTGCAATTTTGTTTTCCCAAAAGAAATCAAAAGACCTATACCTAAGGATGAAAAAGAAGATCTTCAAGAAGGTATCAAAGTTGCTTTATCAAAAGGCGCCGACGAAGACATCATAGACGCAGTTTCAGCCGAGGAGAGAATAAAGAATATCGACGGAAAATACGAATCAGACGATATTGACGAATTAAAAGCAGATATTGCCAAAAATACTGATGCTAATTACAGTGAAAAAATAGTACAGGCTTTAAAATTATTAGAAGCCAACTCATCTACATATCTAAATGAAGAAGCACTAGCAATATATAGCCCTAAATTCTTGAAAATCCTGCAAAATCTAACAGACCAATCGAATATAGGCTCGCACTTATTTTACAGTCAATTTAGAACAATTGAAGGTGTAGGAGTTTTTAAACTTGTTTTAAAACACAATGGATTTGCAGAATTCAAAATTAAGAAAAATACTGACGACCAATGGGTTGTTGATATAGCCGAAGAAGATCTAGCCAAACCCAAGTTTGTCTTATACACTGGTACAGAAACCGCAGAAGAAAAAGAAATAATCCGCAAAGTTTACAACGATCAATGGGATGATATACCTATTAAAATAAAGGAGGTAGTCTCGACTTTAGGGACAAATAATCAAATGGGTGAAATCATCAAACTCTTTATGATTACCGCTTCGGGAGCAGAAGGTATTTCACTTAAAAATACCAGATTCGTACATATATGCGAACCGTATTGGCATCCTGTTAGAATAGAACAGGTAATAGGTAGAGCTAAACGTATATGCAGTCATGATAAATTACCTAAAGAACTACAGACCGTAGACGTTTTTCTATATTTAATGACATTTTCAAAATCGCAATTAGATAGCGATCTTTCAATAGAATTAAGGATAAACGATACCAGTAAATTAGATGATAAAACACCGCTTACTACAGACGAATCATTATTTGAGATATCTAATATTAAGGAAGATATTACGAAACAATTATTAATAGCGGTTAAAGAAACCTCTATGGATTGTGCTTTACATTACAAACCTGGAAGTACAGAACCATTGGCCTGTTACTCATTTGGTAATTCTATACCCGAGAAATTTTCATATGTTCCTTCTATAAAAGACGAAGAGGATGACAAGGTTAGTAAAATAAATGTTAAAACAAAAACTTTCAAAGCACACGCAGCAAACATTAACGGAACAAAATATGCTGTAAACAAACAAACTAATGAAATATATGATTATGAGAGTTATATTAATAGCGTTAAGGATAGTAATATAAATCCCAGAAAATTAGGAAATATAGTAATGAAAAATGGTAAAGCAAAAGTCGAATGGATATAAATATTATAATAACTTATATTATATGGCTACTACTGTTCGTAATAACACCAATGAGAGAATATATAACAGACTTGTCCCCTCCTTCAAACCACAGGTACAATTAGAAACAAGACCCGTTCAAACAAAATACACTGTTATGCAGTTTTTAGACGAACGGCCACGTGTTACCACTGAATTTGAGAATAGAGAATTATATAATGTCAACAAAGAGTTTTTACCTGTCGCTTATGATGCACCAGTAAACACTTTTATGGCTAATGTTGATCACGAATCTACACTAAGAAACCAATTTTTTGCTCTCCAAAGATCGGATCACAAAGAATATGTACCTTCCTCAAATAGTGATTTATATACTGTAGAAGTAGTTGGAAGATCAGAAACCGATAATCACCCTTTATTATTTGAAGAATACAAACCAAGAAATGATAGGGTAAACATTAAACCTAAACTACTTTTTAATAATAATACAAGCGTTAAATTAAATAACAAATGATATTCATTATAATAATGGATGTAAACAAAGTAACACTAGAGTGTTTAGTTAATCCTACACTTTATAATAAATATCTAAGAAAATTTCAACAGGATAATAAGGATGTCGAATTTTATAAAAAACGAATATTAGATTTAACTAGTAAATTGTTTGAAGAAAAATCTGCCAACGCAGGACTAAACGAATCTTTTAACAATTATATAAATGAGTGTATATCATATCTCTATACAAACGATATGAGAAATACCTTTCAAGAAGAATATACCGATATAAGTTTCAATGATGAATTAACCGATATTATTCTAGATATAAGTAATGCAGACACATATATTATTAAAAAAAAAGAGGACACTAAAATAACTAAATATGTCAAAAAAACTAACGGAAAACCCAAAAAAAAGTACCCTGTTAAAAAGGAATTCAATCCAAAAGATATTAAATTTAAAGAACCATAAAAATTAATTATATAAATATAGTATGAAAGAGGAAAAAGAAACATTTAAGGATCTTAAATGTAGTCCTTCTAATGATGACAACACCGAGTTTTCATGTTATTCAGCAAATGAATTGAATAAAATAAAAGAAGCCTGGAATACAAGACATCCAGATAGATTAATTATAGCTACTGATCCTCATGAAATTTGGAATGAATTGAGAAAGTGCACTGCAAATTCATGCAAAAACGAGCGTTGTTGGTTGTCAACTTTATTCAAAAAATCTGAATTAGATGAAAATTTATTATTGTATACATTCTTACCAACAAGACCGGATTCATGGTTGAAAAAACCTACAACATGGTTGTCTAGTTTAGACATAGAAGCCGTTATGAATCAATATGAAAGAAAACATAAAAATTTTGCTTTTATAGGATGTAGTCCTATAGATTTCGATAAAATGTTATATAATGGTGAATGTGTTTGGCCTGAACTATGCAACTTTGATATAGAAGAATACGCCAATCACGGCGTAAATAAGATTGGTATATCCTTAAATTTAGACCCACACGACAAAGGCGGATCACACTGGGTTTCTTTATTTGTAGATCTGAAAAAAAAGTTCATATTTTATTTCGATAGCAATGGAGACCCTACACCAAAAGAGGTGACGGCATTAATAAAAAGAATAGAAAATCAGTGCGATGAAAAATTAAAATTTAAACCTAAAATAATAGAAAACTCAAAAGAACATCAAAAAAAAAATACTGAATGTGGGATATATTCTATTTATTTTCTAACATCGTTGATAAACAACAAGGATTACAATCACTTTTTAAACAAAAGGATACCAGATAAAGAAATGTTTAATTTAAGAAATGTGTTTTTTAACTAATTATTTAATGTTAAATAATTTATATTATGTTTAAAGATAAAGATAATATAGATCTACTCTGGGAAACGTTAACTGAAAATGTAATAAATGTTAATAAAGAAAACTTTGATATAATAAGATACAAATTTTTGAATCATATAGATGTTGTCGACAGCGTACACTCATTGTCATTATCTGATAAAAATAAGAAATTCGTAGCAGAATTTATTGATATGTACAATTCTATTAATGCGAATTATACTGAACCGTTGGATACTTTAGTTGAAGACAGAAAAAACGAATTTAATAAATTAATGAATCCTTTAAAACCTGAAACCATCAATCTTAGTGATAATATAAGCAGTGAATCGAATATTGACATTTCTAAGAAATTGGAAGAGTTTCAGAAAAAACGTGCTTCAGAACCCTGGAATTCAAATTATGAAACACTCGTAGCAAAAGTTCCCGAAGACAACAGCAACAAAATAACGGAAAACTTCATAAGTAAACTTAAAATAGAAGGCGAACCTATAGATAGGAAGACCATTAAACCTATTGATATAGATAGGAAAGTGTCATTTGTAGACGAACCTATTGATTCTCAAATTAAAAAAAATGATATATTAGCAGAACTTCGCGACATCAAACGCAAAGTTTCAAAAATAATTAATGTTCTGGAAACCACCGAAATAGTTATTTAATTTAATACATATATAAACAAATTTAAAAATATACCATACTTACTACTATAATGCGTCTTACTGCTCTCATCACTATCATGCTTTCAACAATTACCACTGCTTTTATGCCATCGAAACCCTCGGTAAACAGTTTTGTTTATGTTGGAGATATTAAACCTACTGGTTATTTCGACCCCCTTAGACTTTCTGAAAACACTGATGAAGGTGTTATTAAGTATTTACGTGAAGCTGAATTACAACACGGCAGGGTTGCGATGCTTGCTGCCGTAGCCTTACCGCTATTAGATCTTACTAATGATAAACTTGCTATTAATGTTTTAAAGGATATTCCTCTAGATGAACAGGTACCTTTCTGGCTTTCGTTTGGGTTATTTGAAACAGCTCGTATGGGTGCTGGTTGGATTAATCCTTTTATGTATAAAAATTCGTATTTTAAATTAGAGGATGGTTATCAACCAGGAAACGTTTTCAAAGTTCCAACTGACAAGTATAATGACACTCAGCTTCAAAAGGAACTATCCAATGGACGCCTTGCCATGTTAGGTGCGCTTGGATATATGGCACAGGAGCTAATTCAACAACATCCTATAGTATGATTCTGAGTCCAGTGGTTTATAAAGTTCAGCCAATGCTAATAATCCTCCTACAATCGATAAATTCTTCATAAAATAATGATACTCTTTCTTTTTATTAGGTGGATGATACATAATAGTGGCTAATATTGTAAACACTACCAATGCGTAACAAGAATAAAGAGCTAAGCTTTCGAGACTATAAGTAACCGATGAATAAATAATTATTAATGGTGCAAAAATTTCTAATAAAATCACAAATATTAATGACAATTGATAAAACCATATAGGTAATGTGGAAATTATAAATTTCTTTTGTATAGATTTGGTAACTCCGCTAAATTTTTTGATTTTGTCAATTCCTGATAAAAAAAACATAATAGTAATTAAAAAGGCAATTATAACCTCCATCATAATATATAAAAATAATTTTATATATTATAAATGAAAGATAAAGCCCTTAAAAGGACATATATTAATTTACTTAAAATAAACGGCTTTTTATACTTATCTACATTAATAGGATTGTCTATAATACCTTCTGAATACCAAATATATCTTGACGTGTTCTTAAGAACTTCCATTAGTTTATTTTTAATATTTAGATTTAACCCTTTTAATAAAAATGAATTTTCAGATTATGATAAACAAATAGTTTTCTCGTCTGGATTATTTCTTTTTTCAACCACTGCTTTAAATACTTTTATCAGAAAAAAGATATTGAATTCAAGGAATAATCTATCTGTTTTTAGCAGTTCTACTATTATGAATTTTAAAGAAGTTTTGTAAATTCTCCATTATTTTTTTGCTAACAATCTTATCGATCTCATATTCTTCTTCGGTTTTTTCCTCATATTTATAAGATTTCATAAATTTCGTCATATAGCTTCTAAATGCGGTTTCATCTTCTATATATACTCTTAGTTTACTCTTAAAAATTCTGTCAATCATTTCATCGGAATAAAGAGTGTATACATAGGGTTTAACATATATATAATAAACGTTGTCGTCGATCATCTCTGGATGATATTGATCGTCTATAAAACAAATCTGCGAATTTTTTGGCAATTTAGTACATTTGTAAAAATCAGAGACCGTTTTATCGTGTGTTGTTCTGTTTAATTCTATATGTTCGCTACCAATTTTAAAAGCCGATATTATGCGATCGAATAAATTATTATTTTTTGCCTTTATTTCAAAATATTTAATTATCACTTTTACCCACGATTTATCGCCTTGATTGTTCGTGTATATCATTAATTTATCACAATTACCTTTCTTTTTTTCTACTTTTAAATAATTTAAAATCGCTAATATATTTGGTCTGAAAAATTCAGGGTAAATATCTAATAAGGCAAACATGTCTTCTTCATTTAAATTAATTTGTAAACTACGTTCCAAACCTTCGCAGAAATAACCCAGTTCGGCAAAATGTCCTAAAGTTTCATCAAAATCAAATACTACTATTTTTTTTACTTTGTTTGCTCTCAATGTCATAATAATTACAAAGAAAACAAAACTACTAAATATAACTATATTTTTCTTTTTATATTTCATATATATATATGAAAATAACCAAAAAAGACAATCTTTTAGTCTTAAAGCATTATAATACTAAAATTAGGAAAGATGATTCTATTTATGATATTAAAGCTAAAGCCAATGAACTTATAGAAAACGAACTTTGCAAACCCATAATAGGTAAAAAACTACGTTATAAAATTAAAAGACACAAAATTAGATTTAATAATTAATATTTTAATTTTATATTAATTATTTAACAGTCTACTTTTAATCCATATTGATATTTTGAATCACGTTCAATGGTTGAATTCTGCCAAGGTCCTACATTCATTTTAGGATTAGCCGGTTCAGCTCTAATTTGTAAATTAGCGTTTTTATTTGTATTACTTACGGTGTTAATTCCTGTTAATGATCCTGCTGGTAAAAGATTGACGTTTTCTAAGCTACCGTTGCCAGTAGGATTTAAACTAGCCCATTGCGAATTAACGTCTTTAGGTAAGAGATCGACTGGCGATCCACCCTTCGCTTTCGGGATTTCGTTCGACGCAAACGAACTGTTGTTTCCTAAAGCCTGACTGGGAACATTGTTGCTTAAGATATTTGTATTAGCATCTACGTTAGCTGGATGCGTTCTTAATTGCGCGTTCGAACTGTAGCCCTGCATAGCATATTGTTTTGACTTTGTCGATGAATATTGAAATAATGCTAACAACAGTAAAGAGAATCCAACTGCCATAACCATTTTCTCACTATCTTTACCCATTTGTTTAAACTTTTTCATTTGTGCCATTATATAAAAAATACTATAAAAAAAATTTATCGGAATATAATTATATTAAATCATATTCTTCATCATCGTCTATATTTATTGCATATGTATCCTTAATGTTTTTTGCAACCAAATATGCGTCGATTGCTGTTTTCTTTGCTTGTTTGGCTTTCTCTAAAGCATTAGTATATAAATCCATGTATATTTGATCGGGCTTCTTCAATTCTACGGTCTCGCCTACACTTCCAAAATCCTCCAAACTAACCTCAAACTCTTCTAAATCTTTTTCTTTGACAGCAGATACACCGTCCTTTTCATCATCGCTTTCAATATCGGTTTCAACATCTGTATCTGTATATGCATCTGCATCTGCATCTGCATCTGCATTCGCTTGTGCACCCGCATTAGCTTTTGCACCCGAATTCGCTTGTGCACCCGCATTCGCTTGTGTACCCGCATTCGCTTGTGTACCCGCATTCGCTTGTG
>Ga0160422_10003028_pt1 | contig 10424 bp, 9 predicted proteins | sample Fk160mmetaG_FD_108192 | JGI IMG/M metagenome (GOLD analysis project Ga0160422, IMG submission 108192) | Marine microbial communities from the Central Pacific Ocean - Fk160115 60m metaG | ecosystem: Environmental > Aquatic > Marine > Oceanic > Photic zone | place: The Central Pacific Ocean... | reverse complement strand
GCATGCCTTAAACGATAACTCAGAAAGTCAATTTTTATCTTTACAAAGTTGGCCTTCTATTTCTAGTGATTTAGTTGATGATGAGCTTGAAAAATCTTTCGAAAAGTTTTTTGAAATAATTAGATTGATAAGAAATTTGAGAGTAGAGTTGGGTTTAAAACCTTCTCAAAATATTTCAGTCTTTTTAATATCAAATAATATTCATTCATTAGACTTTTTGAATAAATTAGCCAAAGATATAAAAACTTTTACAAAGTCTTCTCAAGTAAATATTCTTAAAGAGAATGAAATAAATAAAAATCATTTTGTAAAGTCATTTTCTGGAATAATAGAAGATGTAGAGGTATTCTTGCCTTTTGAAGGATTAATAAATTTTGATCATTTGAAGGAAAGATTATTAAGAGATCTTAATAAAGTGAATAGTGAAATTGAAGTATTAACAAAGAGAATATCAAATAAGAATTTCATAGAAAAGGCGCCAAAAGACATTATTAATGATTGTCAACTTAAATTAAAAGCAGCCAATATTCAATCAAAATCTATTCTTAAGAAATTAGAACTTTTAGAATAATGTCTTTCGTAACAGATTATTTGATGAATGTATCTATTTACCTAGATTCTAGTCTTGGAATATTATTATTTATATTCATTTATATTTTCGCTGTATTGCTTTTACTTCCAGCCTCTTGGTTGTCATTAGTAGGTGGATTTTTATATGGTCCCTACATCGGATCATTAATTGTTTTTGTTAGTGCATTCTTAGCTGCATCTTTATCATTTTTTATCGCTAAGCAGTATTTTTCGTCGAGAATAACAAAAATTCTGAAAAAGTTTTCCCGATTAACTTTGTTAGAAGGAATCCTTAAAAAGGGTGGACTTAAATTAATAGTTTTTACAAGATTATCTCCACTATTCCCTTTCAGTATTTTGAATTATTTTTATGGGCTAAATAATATAAGCTATAAAAATTTCTCAATAAGTTTATTATGTATATTACCTGGAACATATCTTTATTGTTCAGTTGGTAGCTTGGCTAATAATTTGAATGATATCAAGAACATGCGAGTAAGTAGCAATTTATTGACTACAATTATTAGCATAACTTCAACCGCTTTGGTGATTTATTTTTTAACAAAATATGCTAACGAAATAATACAAGAGTCTAGCAATAATTAGTCGTTCTTATTTAAGTCTTTTATGGAGGCAAAGAATATAAACCAATAAAGCCTAAACCTTCCATAAAAAGATTTATTTAGAGATAATTCCTCATACTTTGACCTTCCGCAATCCGTCTTTATGAATTGATAAATTTTTTTTTGATCCATTTTTTTAATTAGACTTCAACATTATAGTAAAATCATTTTCATTTATAATATTAATACCTAATTTTTGGGCTTTAGTTAATTTATTGCCTGCTTTCTCTCCTGCAATTAAAAAATCAACTTTAGAACTAATAGCATTTTTAATGTTACCTCCATTATTTTCAACATTATTAATGATCTCTTCCCTAGAAAATCCAACAAAGGTTCCAGTAATTACAAATGATTTTTCATTAATAGAAGAATTTCTTTTTCCACTATAATTTTTTGATTTACTGTCAGAGGAAAATGTTAATCCATATTCTTTTAATTGTAAAATTAAGTTTATATTTTTTGTATTTAAAAACCAATTTCTAATTGAGTCAACTATTTCCATTCCGACTCCATTCACTTCTAATATTTGGTCTTGATTATTTAGACTGGCAAGTCTTAATTCATCAATATCCTTAAATTTCATACATATATTTTTTGCAGTTACCTCACCAATATGATTAATTCCTAAAGCATATAATTTTTTATTCCATGGTTTTGACTTTGACATTTGAATCGCTTTTAATAAATTTGTAATAGACTTTTCTCCCATCCTTTCAATACCTTCTAATTTTTCAGAATTTAATGTATATATGTCAGAAATATTTTTTATAATATTTGCCTCAAAAAGTTGTTCAATAATTTTAATTCCCATTCCATCTATATTCATTGCTCTCTTACTTACCCAATGTTTAAGCAAACCTACTTGAATAGATTTACAGTTATTGTTTAAACATTTTGTTGCGGCCTCTTTAATATTTTTTTCAAGCTTTTCTCCGCAAGAAGGGCAAAATGTAGGGAATATAAATTTTTTTGAATTATTGATCCTAAGTTTTTCAATGACTCTTACTACTTCAGGAATTATTTCTCCTGCTTTTCTGACCACGACAGTATCAAATTCATGAAGGTTAAGTTCTTCAAACCTCTCTATATTATGTAATGTAGCTCTCGAAACTGTTGTACCAGCAAGTTGCACGGGTTTAAAATTAGCGACAGGGGTTATTGCTCCGGATCGCCCTACTTGAAAGCTTAGGTATTGAATTTGAGAAGAAACTTCCTCTGCTGGAAACTTCAAAGCTATTGCCCATCTTGGAGCTTTTTCAGTATGACCTAAGAGATTTTGTAAATGTAGATTGTTAACTTTAAAAACTATACCATCGGTACCAAAACCAATAGTATTTCTTTTGGTTTTCCATAATTTATAATATTCCTCTATATCATTTTTTTTATTAATTAATATCGAACTTTCATTTATTTTAAAGCCGCAATCTTTTAAGAATTTTAATCTTTCCCAGTGATTATTATAATTATTATTTAGGACATAGTTCTCAGGAAAGAATACTTGGTAAGCAAAAAAATCAAGATTTCTTTTTGCTACGACTTTTGGATCTAGTTGTCTTAACGAACCTGCACATGCATTTCTTGGATTAGCAAATAATGGTTCGTTTTTTGATTCTCTTTGCGAGTTCATTAATTTAAAAGATTGATTTGATATGAATGCTTCCCCTCGCACCTCTAACCACTGTGGAGGATGCTTAATTCTTAACTTCAATGGAATTGATTTAATTCTTTTTACATTGATTGTGATTTCTTCTCCCTCTTTTCCATTGCCTCTTGTTGCTGCATTTTTCAATATTCCATTTTCATATTTTAAAGCTAATGCGTTTCCATCTATTTTTAATTCGCCAACAAAAAAGTTTGATTGATAATCTATAGGATTTTTGCTGCCTAATAATTTTTTAATTTTATTAATCCATTCCTCTACCTCTTGAAGATTGAAAGCATTATCTAAGCTATAAAGAGGTATAGTATGTACAATTTTTTTAAACCCTTTAGATATTTCACCACCTAATCTACTCGTTGGACTGTCTTCAGTCTTTAGGTGAGGGTATTGACTTTCGAGAATAATTAATTCCCTGTAAAGACTGTCGTAGAGTGAGTCTTCAATTTTTGGTTGATCTAAAAAGTAATAAGAATAATTTGCATCATCAATTATTTTTCTAAGTTCAGTTAATCTTTTTTTATTTGTGCTTTCTGAATTCACAGTTTTAATTTAGTTTTACTTAGCTTTAGCTATTCGATCAATTTTCCAATCATTATCAATTTGTGAGAAAGTAAAGTCAAGAGGTAATTCTTCTTTTTTATCTTCAGTCTTTAAGCTAAGAGTAATAATTATTTGGTCTTCCTGAATTCTTGGGGTCCCTGATTTTAAATTTCTATATTTATTTAGATTTAGGCTTGCTAAAAATTTTAAAAAATCTTGACGCTTTACATGTGTTTTGTAAGTTTTACTCGTAAGTCCATATGCAGCATCAATTCTTCCAGCTGCAATCTGATCAAAAAATTTTCTTACTAAAGGATTAATCCCTCTTGCTTTGATAACCAGCTTAACTGCATTGAACGTCCAAAAAGAAATTAAAACTGCTCCTCCAGCTAATAGAGCTTTAATTCCTATATCTTTTACAATAGTTGCGTCCATAATAGTTTGTTTTTTTCTTTACTTTAAGAAAATAAATCGATTTTGATGGTTTTTTTTGTCAAAATAAAAATAAATTTAATTCAATTGTCAGTAATACCATTACTACCGTTATTTCACAAATTCAATAGAGCTTTTTTTGAAAACTCTTTAGTTGAAGATAATCAGCCAATAATTAAAGTGAGGTGGAGTGATAATAGACTAAAAACCAAAGCAGGTTTTTACAGAAAGCGAGTAATTGATGGTGTCATTCATTCTGAAATAGTGTTATCAAAACCAATTCTAGAAAAATTATCTATTATTGAAATTCAAAGCACTTTATGCCATGAAATGATTCATGCTTGGATAGATAGAATTCTTAAAATAAATGAGATTCATGGACCTATTTTTAAAAAGAAAATGAAGGAAATAAATAATATTCAAGATATTTTTAAGATAAATATAAGACATGATTTTCCAGTATTGAGGAGAGATTTCAAATTTAAGGGAAGGTGTATAAAATGCGGGAATATCTATTTCTATAGAAGGAGGATGTTCAATCTTTCATGTAAAAAATGTTGTAATACTTATTTTCGCGGAGTATGGAGTAAGTCTTGTTTAATTGTATTTGAGAATATTTGAAAATATTTTGTTTCTAAACTTAGTTTTTTTATATTTAATGCAGTAATTTAAAGGAAGATTATTTTTTTTATGACATCCTCAAGACGAAGAAGTAATAGAAAAAATTTTGATAAAGATAATTTAGATAAGAGGGTAGATCAGTTTATAGAGGTAGGTCGTCAGTTTGTTGATGGGGTTTCAGGAGCTCGTCCAGGGAAAAGAAAAGTTACAAATTTACAACGTTTTTCTCGCAAAAATATTGGAAATGTAAGTAAGTGGGTTAGTGATAAGGTGGATTCTTTACTAGAGGATGATTTTACAGAATGGGAGGATGAAGTTTTATTAGAGAAAGATAATCATTTTAAATCCTTTAGTCGAGATAATAATCTTGAGAGGTTAAATGATCAAGATAAAAGACCTTTAAAGGCAATTTCTTTAAGAGAATCAAATAATATTATTACAGATCAGAAAAGGCTCATTTCATCAAGTAAAGATTACAATGAAGAGTGGCCTGCCGATTCTGATTTTAAAATCAATAAATGGCAAAGATCTACTCCCAAAGAAAATGAAAGTGGAAAGCAATACACAAATGTTACAGGAATAAAAGGTCGAAATTTACCAAGATCAAGTCGAAGACGTGTATAAATGTGTGAATTTTCGAATTCCTGATTCTCCAAGCCATTTTTCAATATATGGATTAAAAACTTCACGGATAATTGTAAGGGGTTTTTTATTTCTAAAGAATCTATAATTTCTTGACCAAAATGGTCCTTGAGATGAGAAAGTATCTTCTAACCAGCTTGAATTTACAATCGAAATAGTATCAACTTCTCTAAATAATTCCGATCGATCTTGTGTTAGATTTTTCCATATTGGCTCTTTCTTATTCGTTAAATTAATATTTACCTGATCAATATTCCACCAACTCTCTGCCCATGCGAGTGTTGTTTGATCATTCCTTATCCAGACTTGTCTTCTGATTAAGGGGTGTTTTAGTTGATTTATTTCTTTAGGCCCTTCTATCTTTGCTAGGGGATCATTACTCATTCCAATAAGGTCAATTTTTGTTTCTTTCTCAGTTAGAAGTTGTAAGTGTCTAGTAGGACTTCCATCTCCTAGTAACAATAACTTCCAAGCTCCAGGTATTATTGGAAGAGAATTTTCAGTTAAAAAGGAGCAGGCTGTCTTTTCCCATAAAGTTTGTGGAGATTGAAAAAGTGTATTATTCAGATCCTTATTAATTACTTACTAGATATTAACTTATTTTTTTGAGACTTTTTTTATTTTGCTCATATTAATTTCTTTAATCTTTAGCCACACAAGTAATGCGGTTAGGTCAGCTTTACTAACACCTGGGATTTTAGAAGCATCTCCAAAATTACTCGGTTTAATAATATTTAGTTTTTCTCTAGCTTCTAAAGATAAAGTATCTATTTTCTCGTAATCAATTTCTTTTGAGAGGGTTTTCAGACTTTGTCGTTTTATCTGATCAATATTATTTTGTTGTCTTTTTAAATAACCTTCATATTTTATATCTATTTCTACGCCCTCTTTAATTTGAATAGGTATATTTTGATCCATTAATTCATATTTTATTAATTCATCAGAATTAAAAGCTGGCTTCTTAAGAAGTTCTTTAAGTGTGGTAGAACCTTTAATCTTGATATTATGTTCAATCTCAATTCTTTTTGCTATTGGATGAGTACATTTTAATCGAGTTTTTTCAAGTCTAATTTTTTCCTCCTCTAGAGCATTCATTTTCTCATTATGTATTTTCCATCTTGCATTATCAATTAAGCCAATTTTAAAGCCAATAGGAGTTAATCTTCTATCTGCATTATCTCCTCTTAAAGTTAATCTATATTCACTTCGGCTAGTTAATACCCTATATGGTTCTCTTAAATCTTTATTAATTAAATCATTTATCATTGTGCCTATATAACTGCTTTCCCTTGTGAAAATGATAGGATCGAGTCCCCTTAATTTTCTGCAAGAGTTGATCCCTGCAATTAATCCTTGAGCTGCCGCTTCTTCATAGCCTGTTGTGCCATTTAGCTGCCCCGCACTAAATAACCCCTCTATCTCTTTAGTCTCTAGAGAAGGACTTAACTGAGTCGCAGGAATATAATCATATTCCACTGCATAGGCAGGTCTGAGCATCATACAATTTTCAAGCCCTGGCAATGTTCTTAATAATTCCAATTGAATATTTTCTGGTAATCCAGTTGAACATCCTTGTATATAAATTTCGGGTGTATTAATTCCCTCAGGTTCCAGAAAAATTTGATGAGATTCTTTATCCGCAAATTTAACTATCTTATCTTCTATTGATGGACAATATCGAGGCCCTTTGCTATCGATAAATCCTCCATAAATAGGTGTCAGATGCAAATTATTTCTTATTAATTCGTGAGTTTCAGAGGTTGTTCTCGTTATATGGCAGCTGACTTGAGGCATAGTATTGTTTTCATTAGGCATAAATGAAAAATACTTATTTGATGCTGTACTTGGTTGAATATCAAGTTCATCAAAATTGATTGTTTTTTTATCAACTCTCGCCGGTGTACCAGTTTTTAATCGCTCAGTTTTGAGCCCTAATCGGTGGAGGCATTTCGTGAGTCCTTGAGAGGCTTGTTCTCCGGATCTGCCTGCTGACATCGATTTGTTGCCTATCCAAATCCTACCTTCTAAAAATGTTCCTGCAGTTATAATCACTGATTTAGCTGCGTAATAACTACCAAAAAAAGTCTTCACACCTTTAATTCTTTTTTTCTTAATAGCTTTGTTTTTAGTGATTAATATATTTTCTTCTATTTCCAAATCAGTAATCATAGCTTCTTTAATAGATAGATTTTCTGTGTCTTGCAAAAGTTCTATCATTCGTTTTGAGTATTCTCTTTTGTCTGTCTGGGCTCTTAAGGCCCATACAGCTGGACCTCTACTGGCATTTAATATCCTTTTCTGTATAGAGGTTTGATCTGCTATCTTGCCAATAACACCTCCTAAAGCATCTATTTCATGAACTAATTGACTTTTAGCAGGTCCACCAACTGCAGGATTGCATGGTTGCCAAGCAATCCTGTCTATATTAATAGTAAATAAGGCTGTTGAAAAACCAAGTTTTGCACAAGTAATTGCTGCTTCACAACCAGCGTGACCACCCCCAATTACGATGATTTCAAATGATTCATTTAAAATGTTTTCTTTTGTCATAAGATTTTGATTAGTTGGCTAAATTCCTAAATCTTGTGAACTGAGGCTCAAATAATAATTTAACAGTTCCAACTGGTCCATTTCTATGCTTGGTTACAATTATTTCCGTGATTCCTCTGTCTTCTGTCTCGGGATTATAATATTCATCTCTGTATATCATTAAAACCAAGTCAGCATCTTGTTCAATTGATCCGGACTCTCTCAAGTCACTTAACATAGGTCTTTTATTAGTTCTTGATTCTACTCCTCTACTTAATTGGGATAATGCAACAACAGGAACTTTTAATTCTCTTGCCATACTTTTTAACCCTCTTGTGATTCTTGATAATTCTTGCACTCTATTGTCGGGAGTCGTACCCTCCATCAGTTGTAAATAATCAATAACAACTAATCCTAATTCTTTGCCTTGTTCAGCAATTAATCTTCTACAAAGTGATCGCATTTCAAGAACACTGAGATTTGGTTTATCGTCAATAAATATTGGAAGTTCGCCTAAAGAATTTATTCCTTGACCAAGTAATGGCCATTCATCCTGTTGTAGTCTACCTGTTCTTAAACGTCCGCTTTCAATACCTACTTCCATCGAGAGTAATCTGTAAGTAAGTTGCTCTTTGCTCATTTCAAGACTAAAAACACAGACGGGCAAGTCTTGTGATTGCGCAACATTTTTAGCTAAATTTAACACCATAGATGTCTTCCCCATGGATGGTCTCCCTGCCACTATTATCAGATCACTTCTTTGAAATCCTTGAGTTATCGCATCTAGATCATAGAAATTTACAGGTATGCCAGCTACTGAAGTGCCAAGAGATCTCGATTCTATTTCATTAAAAGTACTAGTTAAAATTTCTGCAGCTTGAGTTAGACCTTTAGAAGGCTTCTCTTGACTGATTTCAAAAATTTTTTGCTCAGCTTTATCTAATATTTCCTCAGTAGCTTGAGATTGATCAAATCCAAGTTGAACAACCTCATTTCCCGATCGTATTAATTGTCTTCTTAAGAATTTATCGCTGATTAAATTTGCTACTTGCTCAATTGATGCTGTTGATGAAACATTCTCAACTAATTCAACTAACTTATTATTGCCTCCAATCTTCTCAAGTGTCCCATTATCTGCTAGCCATGCACTCATTGATGTTAGATCTGTAGGTTTCCCTTGGGTATGAAGCATTAATGCGGTTCTGTATATTTCTCGATGAGTGCTTATATAAAAAGCTTCAGGCCTTAGTAGATCAGCTATTCTTCCAATTGAGTCTGGATCAAGCAAAATACCCCCTAATACCGATTCTTCCGCTTGAATGTTTTGAGGGGGGACTAATCCAGAATTTTCATTCAGAGTTTCTTTTTTATAGTTATCTTTATTAGATCCATTGGTGAAGGGGACTGAAACCATATTTTTTTATACTTAGATATATACTCTGACTCCTTTTCAAAAAGATGCAACAAATATTTTAACTTGTTACTTCGATATTTATTTCAGCATTGACTTCCTTATGTAACTTTATTTGTACTGCATATGAACCTAATTTATGAATATCGGGAACTATAATGTCTCTCCTGTCAATTTCTTTCTTTGTGGATGCTTTAATAACTTCAGCAACATCTCCATTAGTAACTGTCCCAAATAGCACTCCATCTTCCCCAACTTGTTTTTTGATAGCAAATCTTCCGATTGTCTTTAGGGCTGTTTGAAAATCTAATGCTTCTTGCTTAATCTTCTCTTCAGCAATTTTTTCCTTTTCTCTTCTCTTTTCTATTTGTTTAAGAACGGAGGGTGTTACATTAACAGCCTTACCTGAAGGAAATAAGAAATTTCTTGCGTAACCAGGCGCTACATCCACTACATCGCCATCTCTTCCTAAACTAGAAATTGATTCTGTTAAAACCACTTGAACTCTTTTTGCCATGAGATTGAAAATAATATTCTTTAATAATAGGACCTTGAGGGTAACTTTATCTTTTTAGCATATCCCAATCTTCCAAGGAGTTTTATATGTTCCCATGTTAGATCTATTTGACCTCTGAATAAACCTTGTTTTGCAGAGTTTGGAAATGCATGATGGTTGTTATGCCATCCTTCACCAAAAGTTAAAGCAGCTACCCAAGCATTATTTCTGGATTCATCACCACTGTCAAAAGCTACTGTACCCCAGCAATGAGTGGCTGAATTTACTAGCCAAGTAATGTGATAGACGACTACAAGTCTTAAAGGAATACCCCAAAGTACTAATGCCCATCCACCAACTCCAATCTTTTGTCCTAAGGCAAATAATGTTAATCCAATAGGAATCTGTAAAAATAAGAAATATTTATTTAAGAACCTATAATAAGGATCTTTAATAAGATCTCTGCTTAATTTTGGTACTGCCTTTAAAGCTTCAACGTCCTCAAACATCCAACCCATATGACTCCACCAAAAACCTCTTTTACTATTGTGGTGATCAACTTCAGTATCTGAGAAGGAGTGATGATGCCTATGTAAACCAACCCAGTCTATCGGTCCATGCTGGCAGCTGATGGCGCCACATGTAGCGAAAAACCTTTCTAGCCATAGGGGAACTATGAAAGATCTGTGAGAGAGTAATCTGTGATATCCAAGAGTGACTCCTAGGCATGCAGTCAGCCAATAGAAGAAGAATAAGGTTGTAACAGAAGGAATGCTCCAATATTTAGGTTGAAGAGCTACCACTGATAAAATATGTATAACTAACATAAACCCAATCGTTCCCCATGTTTTGTGCAGTTTAGGGGGGTACTTGGAAGATTGCTTTGAAGGCGCAAGAAAT
>Ga0160422_10003027_pt1 | contig 10425 bp, 4 predicted proteins | sample Fk160mmetaG_FD_108192 | JGI IMG/M metagenome (GOLD analysis project Ga0160422, IMG submission 108192) | Marine microbial communities from the Central Pacific Ocean - Fk160115 60m metaG | ecosystem: Environmental > Aquatic > Marine > Oceanic > Photic zone | place: The Central Pacific Ocean... | reverse complement strand
TAGCTATAAAACCACCGACATCATCAATAAGGTCAATAATACGAGCATTGATTGCAGCTGTAGTTGCTACTTTACCATCAGTGTTAGACCATGCAGTACCACTAGCAATAGTTTCTGAAGAATCCTGTCTTAGGAATAAAGCTTCAGCTTCTGTTTCTGTGTAGTATCTGCTATCTAAAGATGTAGTATTCATCTCAGACAACGTAAGCTTATCAGATTGTAGCAGTGTTTTTATCTCACTAGCAGTCTGGTCAGCTGTCGCTGCTGTTTCTATATTACCAAGTTTGATTACCTGTGCATCAGTAAATACATTAGTGTCACTGTTGCCTTCATACAAAGCTTTTATTTCACCAGCAGTTTGATCGGCAGTAGCTCCAGTTTCTATATTGTTTAATTTGCTATGGTCTGTATCTGTAAAGACATTACTATCAGTGGCAGCTTCTACAAGTGTTCTAATTTCTGCTGCTGTCTGATCTGCTGTAGCTGACGTTTCTATACCGTCTAGTTTAGTAAAGTCATTTTGTAAATCTCTGCCATCTACAGTACCAGATACAGTAATGTTACCTGTAACTGTTAGAGGACCTGTAGCTGCTGTACCAGATGTAGATAAGTTTTGTGATCCAAAGTCAGGATCAATTTTTGAACCATCTATAGCAGCACTGGCACTAATGTCATCGTTTACAATCGTTCCGGCTGCTATCTGTGTTGTTGTAACTACCGAGTTAGCTAATTTAGCTGTAGTAATATTTCCGTCTTTTATCTTATCTGTTGTAACTGCCCTGTCGTTCAGATCATGAGTCTGTATGTTCTTATCGCTAGTACGATCTTGTGTACTACGTAAGAGCAGTGTCATATTTGTATTTAACTCGTTAGCTTTTAAAGCAGAACCAGCTGTAAACGTAGCCTTAGCTGCGTCTACATCTGTCTGTCTATAAACTCTAACCTTTTGGGTAGATAAGGTGGGAATGTTACCAGCAGTAAATCGTATTTTACCACCAGTATTAGCTGAATAAGTGGGAACAGTGAAGTGAGTTGTTAAATCTTTTACTACGTTGTCAACTTCTACTTTCACTTCTTCTTGTTTGAAGGTGGGAAAAGAAAAGTTGTACTCCGCATTATTTGTTCCTGTTCCCTGATTACCATTATAATCGTGAAAGGTTGTTGCCATTACTTATACATATTTTGTAGATTGTACGAAGAGAACTTTTTATTTAACTGCTTAGCTCTTTTCTCTTCTTGTTCTGCAATCAAAGCAGCTATGTTTTCGTTATACTTAATTTTATTCCAAGCCACCTTACGAGCATTTTTAAATAACCTATCAATTACTTGGTTGTGGTAGTAATCTCTAGCATCAAATTCGCCACGTTTACCAGCTTTAATATCCGCTATCATCAAGTTCATAGATGCTATCATCTCTGGATCTCTTGATAGTTTGTCAAGTTCAAATTCTAGATTTTGTTCACCTATAGCTTGTTGGAATACTGATCTAATATCAGGGTCGTCAGTTAGGTTAGTACCATCAGGTGCATAATATGTAGACATACGTAGATCATAACCACTATTAAATAAGAAGTTTCTACCTTCTGATCTATCTAAATTTAGAGATACTGGACTGACAGAGTTAAATGCTCTAGTCATAAAGTCGTACTCTTTAATAGGTCTACCGTTTAGTAAATCGTATTTAATTGGTAGGTCACGTCCGGGGAGATACTCAGCAAAAAGGTTACGGTTACGGTATGACTGGAATACACCTGAGTTGATTTCACGCATATGTGGTGTAAGTAGTTTACCCATTTCATTACGTAAACCAGCCAAAGGTATAGTGTTGTTAGTTATACTAGCAGCAATACGTTCTACCTGACCGGGGCGTCCAGCTGCTAAGTCAACTAACTGTTGGATACCAGCCATATAAGACTTACTAGATATAGACTGTGCTATAACTAATGATATCTTTTGTAGCTCTCTTTCTGTCCACTCTTCACCCATTAACATACTAGCATCACCTACATCAGCGATTGTAGATAGTATAAGGTTAAAAGGTTCTATAGAATCATAACCTAAGCGTACTTCACCTAGCTGTATAGTTCTAGGTATATACCCAGCATCTATCCAACCCTGTCTCTTCTGTCTGTCAGATGGTCCATTACCAGATAATCTACCAGACATCCACATCTGAGCAGCCATAAAGGTTATAGCAGAGCCCATAGCAAATCTACCTGTTTGTAGAGCTTTAGCGTTTTGTAGTTCTTCTACAGTATTAATACCATATTTCTTAAGAGATCCTAGATTGTCTGCTGATGCAAACGCTATATCATTAAATTCTTTGACTAAGAAATTAAACCCGGGTGTATGCTTACCTGTAAGTGCAAGTCCGTTTACACCAGTTCTAGCAAATAAGAAGAAAGGTCTAACGTATGGGTTAGCTGTTAATACATCGTTAAGACCCTTAGCAAAACCTGTTAAGTCTTGCGTAAGCGTAACTTCTTTACGTGCAAAGTTAGTAGCCTCATCTTTTATGTTACCAGCTGCATCAAATATCTGACCATAGAAGTCGTCTTGATATGCTCGCATTAATGTAGGAGTAATTTCTGGTAAGTTAATACCGCTACCCTGCATGTCTAAAACCTGACGCATAGCTTTTTCTCTCATCTTAGCTCTGCCAAGTAAAAATGTAAAAGCATCGTCAGTTGCTGCCATGATTTTAGTAGAGTATGTAAACATGTTATTGTTATTAATACTTCTAATCATGTTAGTAAAAGCAAACATAGCTCGATCTGTTTTATCAGCTCTACCACTATCTTCTGCCCATCTACGTATTAGTTCCCAGTTATAATCACCTTTACTAAATTCTGTATATCTTGTTCTAACGGTTGATAATTCACCACTCCAGTAACCATTTAACTTAGTAAAGAATAAATCAAATGCTTCTGGTACAGCTTCCATCATACCATTCATAGACGAAAGGCTAGATCTGATTGTAGCACTATCGCCCTCAAACGGATAACGTATAATCGCACCCATAAAGGTTGATAATGGTCTTAAGAATGTTGCAGTACCTGTACCTAAAAGTGCTCGCATTGGAGTTTTAGGTCCGCTTAATACACTATGGCTTACCATTTCCTGTAAGCTTCTTATCATTGCACCAGTACGATCAGGTTGTGATTCATCAAATCGTCCACCTCTTAGTACTTTTCTAGCCCAGTTGTCAAAGTCATCTAGATTATTAACGTTTTTCATCATAGAAAACGCTTCAAACAACGCATTTAGTAGGTTGTCGTCTGGATCATCTTTAGCTATTTTAAGGATAGACATGATAGATTCTTTAACATCTGCCATGTCAGACTGAACTGCTTGGTTTACTGCATCATCTATTTGCTGTCTAGTCTTACCAGCTCCAAATGATCTAAAATAATCAGAAGCTACAAACCTAGATTTCTTTGTTTGATACAAAGCTGTAAGCATAGTATCTACAATCTGCTTTGCGGGTCCATCTATATCATCTAGTGATACATAATCCATCAGTTCTCTGCCTGCTATACCTGTATCACGTAGCTTTTTAAGTAAGTCACCTACAACTAAATCAGCTGTAACAACTGTTTCAGCAGACCATGTTTCAAATACATTGTCACCTAGAGGTAAAGTAGCTTTTTGTTTTTCAAATAAGTCATTTAAATACTCCTCTGGTGTCATATCAAACGGTTCTCTACCATCTGTTATTTTATGAAACTCAGTGATTGCATCACGCCAGACATCAGCTAAAGCTTTTCTGTCACCCTTTACGGACTCTAGTTCTACTTTAAACTTCTCGTCGCTCATTAATCCTCTCAAAGTAGTCTCAACAATCTCATCTGTAGTACCACCGTATCTAGCAATACGCTCTCTTTCGACAGCAGTAGTGACACCACCTGTAGATCCATCTTCAGATCCCCAGTCAGTTCTAGTTTTCTTTAACTGTTCTCTAGCTTGCCCGGGCTCTACAGTAGATGTGTGAGCACCTTGATGCCTTTGAGCTATTACTTTGTTTTTCTCAGCACGAAACTCAGTCTCTCCTCTACGTAGCTGTGCTAACGCTTGAGTAGTAGTCTGATCTTCGATGCTTCCGTTACGTCTTATAATCTGACGTCTTACTGATTTACCACCCTTACCGAGTAGCATACCTACACCATCAAATGCAAGTCCTATACCCATACCTTCTACGATGTTTTTCATTTTCATCATAATAGGATGGTCAGTATCTCTTGTACTTAGAGGTGTATCTATCCAACCATAGTGGTCACGTAAACTACCTAAAGCATTATGTCCATCAGACTCTTTAGAGATAAGGTCAGAAATACCACCAATAGCCATAGCTCTAGTAATATTTCCCATGCCCATTAACCCTGCACCAGCAGTTGCTAATACCGGTAGACCTGTAGCAGCTAGTCCTTTAGCAGCTAAAACAGTTCCTAAAGCCATTGTACCAAAGTGAACTGTTCCTCTTAGTAGCTGCCCCCACCAAGTCTTAGTTACAATCGGATCTTCATAATTATAGAACGGGTCCCAATCAGGTCGGTAATAACCCTGTTCTTCTATCTCTCTTTGTCTTGCACCAGAAAGTGCGTCAACAGTTCTTTCTGCAAAAGTTGTAGCAGAGGAAGCAGTATCCGTTACACCACCACTGACTGCACTTCCGATCTCTTTACCGACTGCGGCTAGACCCCATGAATCTGAGTTACGTGGGTCTTCTCGTTCATCTGTATACTGTTCTCTTTGTCGATCAGCTAGTTGCTTACTATCGTTTAGGTCGTCTTGTCTTTGTTGCTCTTCTTCAAATTGAGCAGCGATCTCATTTACGGAAGGCAGTCCTGTAGGATCGTATTGAATGTCATCTTCCATTATAATTTAGTGTTAATTTCGTCGGTTACTAATGCCTTTATTAGGAATTGTAAGTTGTTAAATTTGCTTGGTATATTCTGTCCGTCTGCTCCTGTTAACTTATCGAACAGTTCTTGATCCTCATCGCTTAATTCAAACAAACCTAAATAGCTTGTATCACCATTCCATTTAAGATTCTCGTTAGCATCAAACTTCAGTGCCTTAAGTACTAAGGCTGCTTCAAAGTTTTCATTAAACTCTTGACCATCTTTGATTAGACCTTTTTTATACATATGCTCTAGTAAGGTAGTTAACTGCCTACCCTTTATTCTATATTTACCAAACTCAGCGTCTGGGTTTTGGAAAGCTAGTTGGTAGATATCTTGAGGAGCTCCCTCAACATCAGTACCACCAATAAGAACAGGAAGTGATCGTAAGTCAATCGTCTCGCTAAACTCGCCATCAACTTTAAATGCACCAGTACCATCAAAGTGTTCTAAAGCTGATTGGTTTTCAATAGTTTTAAAACCCTCTTTCCAGTTTTCAGAGTTAACTATAGCAAATCTTAACGCTGTTGATTTATCTGGATAATTAGTTAACAATCTAGGCTCTAGTATATTCTTGTTACTAGACATTCTTAAACCATATGCAGCAAACCTTTCATCATTTGGATCTATTTGTCCGACAGCTACGAGTCTTTCATATATAAGATTTTTAATATCTAGATTAGGATAGGCGATTAGTAGTTCTCTATACAAAGCTGGGGCGGGTCCACCATATAAAAGAAAATCCTCACCTTGAAAAGCATATATTTCTTCACCAAAATGATACGACTTATTTTTTAACCAGCCTTTATGATCTTTCTTAATTGACTCAGAGTTTCTGATAAGCACGTCTTTAGGGTTTTCATACTTTACGTCTCCTATTGCATTGTTTATAGCATCATCAAACTTACCTTCGTTTAAGGCTTCTAAAGTTCTACGTAAAGCTTCTGCATTAATTTTATCTTCATCTTGCATAGTTTCTTCAAGCTTTTCAACTTGCTCTAAGAAATATCTTGTACCACGTGCTTTGATGAAATCATAATTACTAGCTACAATAGCATCTCTTGCTTGACTTTTTTTCTTTGGATCAAAGCCTGCTAAATTATCAAAAGCGTTTTGATCGCCTGCTCTGATAAGAAACTGGTTGTTCATTTCAGCATTAGCCGTGGCATATGCTGGATTATTTATCCCACCACGTTGTCCTTGATTATAGATAGCCTCTGCTTTTGAGTATAAGTCTGGATAAGCAACATAATAATTAAGATCTTCTTGAGACATAAACTTACCTCTTTTTAGATCCTCTGCTGCTTTGTTTAATCTAGTCTGTGCAACAATTTTATCATCACCAGCTTTTTTAGCTTCTAGTGTATTGATCGCATTTTGAAGTATCCTCTTACTATCATTGTTCATATCCATGAAAGTAGTTAAACCACTGCCATCAGACTTTTCGTAGTTCCACTCAGTAAATACGTCATCTAGATGCTGTTCGTTTATCATACCACTATTGATACCATCATCTAAAAGCTTTGTTAGGTCTGCATTAGCAGCCTGTCTAGCAGCTTTCTTATCACCAAGTCTACCTTCATGAAATGCAACTCGTTGCTGATACCAACCACCTTTTCCAAACATCTCATCAGCTACAATATTATCTTTAGTAGAGTATGTGTTATTCCTAGTTATTGAGTTACTCATACTACGAATAATACTCCAACCCTGCATCATGCTGTTTTGACCTATAGCATACTCAGTTCCCTCTTGTGATATACTTGCCTGACCACTAAACAAAGATTTGTCATAATTTTCAAACTTTGGAAGCAGCTTATCAATAATTAATCTGTCACTTAGGTTAGGATCTTTCTGTCTCCACATCTGAATATACAGAGCATCAACACTTTGTTTCCATTCCTGTTTCTGTCCGTAGTTTAAGTCTTTCCAAAACAGTCCGGTGTCTTCATGTACTACAGACTTTTTAGCAACACGAATCCACTCGTCATAATGTCTTTCAGCTTCGTTTGCTGTACCTCTACCACTATTAGTTGGAAGACTAGAAATAAATAAAGCATAGTCTTCATAGTTCTGAGAGTATATTCGGATAGGCTGATCGTTTTCGTCAAACGTATCATAGTACCCTATTTCGTCAATAGAAGCCTTTGCCTTACCTAATTCATTATTTAGATCAACTAAGTTTCTTCCTGTTTCTTTTTCAAATTCTATGCCCTCAGAATCAAACTGAGTTTTCCATTCCTTATTTTTATTTAAGTCTTTATACTTTTGTAAATTTGTCTTTTCATCCTGATGATCCTTCCAGTTTTGTATAATAGTTCTACCGTCTCTAGTTAAATTAGCTAGGTCTCTCCATCGACCACTAGCTGCTTGTCTAGTTTCGTTAAATCTAGCAGCATTGTCTGAAAAAAACTGCTTTGTGTCTGCGATTTCTGCGTCTATATTGTCATTAACCGCTTTAGTAAGATCAGGCTCAACCTCCATATATGCAATTCCCTTGCCTTGAAATGGAGATCCTTGCTGTCTACCAAGCGATTCATAATAAGATTCTTGTGCTTGTTGTGTCATGGTTCTATAAGTAAAGCTTGAGACCAATCAGTCATTCCGTTGGGTAAGGTTGGAATTGGATCAGTAACATAATCAGGTGTCATTAGCGTTTTATCCGCTCCGCCGAGCCCCTTAAAACCCGAAACAATGCTCGCTACTTGTGAAGCTATTTGTAATGCACCGGATAGTCTATCAGTTGGTGGCATAAGTACAGGTGCTCCGTATTCTGGTTTTACACCTAAATCATTTCTTGCTTTTGCTTGTTGATTTTGTAGCTTAGCAAGTCTAGCTCTATAACGTCTTTGCATGTTTATACCATACTCCTTGCGTACAGCACCTTCAAGCGTACCCTGAGATCGTAGTAAGGCGAGCATACTTGCTCTACCAGCTGTTCTAGATCTACCTTGCTCTTTAGATTTAGCTGTAGCTTTATTAGATTGATAAGATATAAACCCTTTTTCGTATGCTTTCAAGGCTTGACCTTGTACATACTTAGCTCTTTCTAAATCATTAGAGATTTCTATACTGTAACCTCTAGTGTTTTCTCCTTTTCTTCTAACAGCTTGAGCTTCTCTGTTAAAAAACTTTAAGGATTCAGAACGATACTGAGCATCTTTCTGCATCCATCGTTGTCTTGCAGCATTTCTTGCTGAAGCATTAGCATCTACGCACACGGCAAAATTCTATAAAAGGTAATTGGTATGGTCCGTTCTCAACTATACGTAAGAACTTGAACCCTAAAAACTTTAACAGTTTTAAATGTACTGTATTTCTACAGTCTACTATGTTCCACAATAAAGGCTCTTCACGGCTATCGACAAACCGCTTCGCTTCTCTTGCAAATGTAATTGGATAGCGTTCTATCTCTGGAGTGCATAACATCCAAATCCGACCCGCATCCCCGACTCCTGCTAGTCCGGCAGTCTTGCCGTCTGGTACTGTGAAATACACAGCAGAGCCTTCCTGACCGACCATAGGTAGGAAGACCATAGGATCTAACCCATGACCATCTACCACCTCTCTGAGGTCATCTGAACGTAAGTTTGAGGCTACCTCTATAGCAGCCTCGGTTGTAACTGGGTGAATGTATTTAGACACGTTTGTAAAATAATGGTGAATAGTCCCCTTCCCATGCTAGTCCTCTTAGGGTAGCTGGAGCTGGATGACTTGATTTTAAGAATATTTCTACGTTGCTATTCTTTTCATAAACAGGTATAGTTTTGATAAACTCTTCTAAGTATGGAGCGTCTGATACTTGGTACTCATCTAGTAATGATGACTCGTAGACTTCAGTATAGTCACTCTTTCCTACACGTACAAGCGTGGTTTCGTATAGACCTATAAGACCGAAATGAAACTTAACTCTATGTAGTATAAGTGATGAATTAACATCAGCTTTGGATTGTTCTGCTTGTTCTTTCTTCGGATATATCCTAGGAAACTCTACAAGATATTCATATAGATAACCTATAGTCAAAGTCGCACCTGACCAGTCTCCCGGGACTGTAAAGCTAGTTGTACCAGTCAATGTCGGCAATGCGTATCTAGCTATTCTAGTTGCGTTTGTATTTATATCAATCAGTGCTAGAGAATAGTTAGGTGTTGTAACATTAGGCAACCAACTGACACCACTAAATGTAGTTAAGTTTGTAGTAGCATTGTAGCTACCTCCACTGATAGTCGTATGATTATCTAAGTGTATCTGATAAGAAATGTCATCTTGTATAAAGCTAGGGTCATCATCAGATTGTATAATTTTTATACTCTGTAGGAAGTTATCTGTATCTATATAGAAATACTCATCATTAATAATAAAATGATATAGCAATGGGTTATTGAGTTTCCATTTAAACCATGCTTGTTGCTGTGTTCTATCCCCTACCTGTAGATATTTATAACCAAATACTGTATCTGTGTTACTTTTACTTATTAATATCAGAGAGTTTTCTCTAGAATTAGTCAGTAAATCTAACTCTTTGGGTAGTAATGAAGGTACTAATTTACTAATCTCTGCTATAGAGGGTTCTCCTTCCCTTGCTGTATTAGCCATCTGATTCATACGGCTAAATTTACCAGAATTATCTACGTAAGCTATAGTAGTACCGAGTGATATAGGAGGTATATCCTTGTTATAATTATATGTAGAGACACTTCGTAGTTTAGCAGTATCAGGATTTAACACAGTATCGTCTGATGATAGCAAGAACTGCTGGTTTGTACTAAATACAAGTAATCCAGCGTTGATTTCTATACCATCAAATAGGTCAGACGGGAACATAGAGGCAGAAGATATGTCAATAGGGTCACTAGCTGATACAGTTAGAGCTGATTCTACAAAGAAATCAGGGGTTCCTAACGATCCGGGTCTGGATGTTACTACATTTTCTCCGGCTAGAATAGCTAATCTATTACGGTGAAACAATACTTTATTAATACGTTTGCCAACAAATGTAGGCATAGGGTTAGTATTATCATCACCTACTCGCCTGTCCTCGTATGTAAATTGTTTGACAGTAAACGTGGTTGTAGCTGTACGCTGTATAACCAAGGGCATGTTAGTTAGAGACTTAGCTATACCCGGTTTTGCACATTCTGACCATGACCCTGTACCATCTAGCTGATCGTTACCATTAAAACGTAGGTAATAATCGTCTTCATCAGACATTCTAGCGTTCTTAACTTGTACTATATATCCATGTCTGCACTGGTTAGGTAGTAGTGTTACCTCGTTAACAGTCTTCTGAAAGACTCTCATTAAGTCTTCTTCTGCTATTTCAACACTAAATGGGTTAGCACTAGATAGATATATACCCGGTCCTATAACCTTAGCACTGACGCCAGAGGGTAAGTCTGATGTTATACCAGCTAGTATCGTATCAGCTGTAACTGCTGTATCAGCATCAAAAGGTGTAGGAGCTGGACGTATCAGACCGTCCCCATTGTTAGTTAGAGTAGCTTTAACCTGTGTAGTTTCAAT
>Ga0160422_10003026_pt1 | contig 10425 bp, 9 predicted proteins | sample Fk160mmetaG_FD_108192 | JGI IMG/M metagenome (GOLD analysis project Ga0160422, IMG submission 108192) | Marine microbial communities from the Central Pacific Ocean - Fk160115 60m metaG | ecosystem: Environmental > Aquatic > Marine > Oceanic > Photic zone | place: The Central Pacific Ocean... | reverse complement strand
TTTTATGCAAAAAAAATTGCTTATAGACGCTTCTCATCAAGAAGAAACAAGGATTGTACTTTTAAATAATCAACAAGTTGAAGAATTTGATTTCGAAGCAATTAATAAAAAACAAATTGCTGGGAATATTTTTTTAGCAAAAGTTACTAGAGTAGAACCATCTCTACAAGCCGCTTTTTTAGATTATGGTGGAAATCGGCACGGTTTTTTAGCATTCTCTGAAATTCATCCTGATTATTACCAAATTCCTATAGCTGATAAAAAATTGCTTTTGGAAGATGTATTTGATTTAGAAGATGAAAAGAATGAAAATATCGAAGTTGAATTTTCAAATGTTACTTTAGAGAAATTAGATTCATTTGAGAATGAAGTTTTTTTATCTAAAGATTTATCTCAAATTCAAAAAACTTCAAATTTTAACAATAATGAAGACACAAAAAAAACTCTTAAGTTTTATTCAGATGAAAAAAAAGAAGCAAGAATTACTGAATATATAGAATCAGACAATTTTAATTCTGATATAAATTATCATGATCAGTCAAACATAACTAAAACCATTTCGCTTGAGCAAAACACTTTTAAGGTAAATAAACTTTTAAAACAAAAAAAATCACTCACTAAAAATAAATATAAGATCCAAGAAGTGATTAAAGTAAGACAAGTTTTGTTAATACAAGTTGTTAAAGATGAAAGGGGAAATAAAGGAGCTGCCCTCACAACGTATATTTCATTAGCTGGTAGATATTGCGTATTAATGCCGAACACTGCAAGGGGTGGCGGTATTTCTAGAAAGATTACTAATATGGGGGATAGAAAAAAACTTAAAGAAACTGCAAAGGAATTTTCTATTCCTGACAAAATGGGTTTAATAATAAGAACAGCAGGTGCAAAAAAAACAAAATCTGAAATAAGAAAAGATTATGAATATCTTTTGAGACAATGGGAACAAATAAGAAATCTTACACTCAAATCTATAGCTCCATGTCCAATTTATGAAGAAGGAAGTGTTATAAAAAGAACTATTAGAGATTTATACTCTAAAGATATCAGTGAGATAATAGTGGAAGGTGAAACTGGTTTTAATGAAGCAAAAGAATATATGAAAATGCTTATGCCTACTCATTCAAAAAAAATCAAAAAGTATGACGATAAAATACCCATTTTTTCTTTTTTTAGTGTTGAAGAATATTTATCTGGAATGTTTAACCCTACTGTCCAGCTTAAATCAGGTGGATATATAGTTATAGGAACAACCGAAGCATTAGTAGCAATAGATGTAAATTCTGGTAAAGCAACCAAAGAAAGTGGAATTGAAGAAACTGCTTTAAGAACAAATATTGAAGCGGCTGATGAAATAGCAAGACAATTAAGAATGCGTGATCTTGCAGGATTAATTGTAATAGATTTTATTGATATGGAAGAAAGAAAAAATAATATCCTAGTTGAAAAAAGAATAAGAGACAGTCTCAAGATTGATAGAGCAAGAATACAAGTTGGTAAAATTTCTTCATTCGGCTTACTTGAAATGTCACGCCAAAGATTAAGGTATGGTATGATTGAAGCAACGACAATGCTTTGCACCAATTGCCATGGAACTGGCCTAACTAGATCTAATGAGAACTTATCTTTATCGATCTTAAGAAAATTAGAAAATTTACAATTAGAAAAAAACATAACAGGAATTAATGTAAAAGTCCCTGTAGATGTTGCAAATTATATATTAAATCAAAAGAGGAGATATTTATCTGAAATCGAGAAGGAAATTAATACTAATATTTTTATAATTTCTGATTTGTCATTAAATAATCCTAACTATTTAATTGAGTATAATAAAAATCTTATAAATTCAGAAGAAATTTCATCTTCATCAAATGTTATTACTATTGATAGTAGCAATAAAAATTACATTAAAGAAGATACAAATAAATCCATAATTCAAGAAAATAATTTACAAACAAATGAAACCAACAAAGAAAACAAATTGAAGAATTCAAAAAGACGTAGAAGAAAAAATAATAAATTTCGTAAATATGATTTTAATGTAGAAGACAAAAATACAAATAAAAATTCAGAAGAAACAAATAAATCAATAATTAAAAATATTAAATCTGATGAAATAGAATTTAATAATGATTCAGAAATTATTAGAAAAGTGAATTATACTGATATAGATAAAAATAAAAGAAAAAAACCAGATAAAATTAGAAATAATAATACTAAATCAAAACAACCAGTTGAAAAAATTGAAAATTTGCCTAACTCTCACAACTCGGTAAAAGAAAATAACAATACAGTAAGAAAAAGGGTTGTGAAAAAAGTGAAGGAAGTTTTAGAAAATAACCATGAAATAATTCAAGAAAAGAGCACAGATAAAAAAAACAATCCTGAAAGCAAAACTTCAAAAAGTGGTTGGTGGGAAAGAAAAATATAATTTTTTTATCCTCATGATTTATACAAGGATTATAACTTTGATAAAATATTTATTAACTTTAATACTATTCTTTAATTTATCTCCGTTGCTATTTTCACAAGAAACATCAAATCTTAAATTGGATGAAGGAAAAAAGGAAGAGTTATACGGATTAATAAAAAATTATATATTAGATAATCCAGAAATAATTATTGAAGCTATTGAAATTTTTCAAAAAAAACAGAGTTCCAATGCACTAAAAAAAGAAAAAGAAATAATCAAAAGTTTGAATAGTGAACTTTATAATGATTCAAACTCTCATTTTTTTGGAAACGAAAATAGCCAATTAAAAGTTGTTGAATTCATTGATTATAACTGTGGATATTGTAAAAAAAATCATGAAATCATAATGAATATCCTAGAAGAAAATAATGATATTAAATACATAATTAAAGAGTTACCAATATTAGGAGAAAGTTCCCTATTAGCTTCAAAATTCGCGATAATTATTTACTTAATTGATGGACCCAAAATCTATGAAAAGTTTTTTGATTCATTAATGAGATATAATAGTCAGTTAAATTTCGAAATTTTAACTAAAATATCAAAAAAAGTAGGATCTTCTGTTGAAAATTTTGATTCTTACTTTAATTCAGACGAAGTGAATAATATTATTTTAAGAAATCTTTCTTTAGCTGACAAACTTTCTATTGAAGGAACCCCTACTTTCATAATTGAAAATAACGTTATCAGAGGATTTATTTCATTTGATCAATTTCAAGAAATTATTGATAATTTAAGAAAAAAAAAGTAATAAATTAAAAATATTTAATTAGATATGTTTCAGGTGTTTAAATGAAAAATAAAAAATATGATGAAGATATTAATCTATTGGAACAAATAGCTAATTTAGCAGCTCAAAAAAATCTTACAGATATTGAATTTAAAAAAAAAATCAAAGAAGATACTGAAATATTTATTAAAATCTCAAGTACGCAAAAAAATTTAATTTATGAAAAACCTAGATCTGATAAAGTTGTTAACTTACAAAAAGAAAAATCAGAAAATGTAAATTCATCTTTTGATGATGAAATTAACGAGTTAAAAAATCAACCTGGAATTATATCATCCCCAATGGTTGGGACTGTATATCTCTCACCAGAACCTGGAGTCGATCCATTTATAAAGGTTGGACAAAATGTAAATATCGGAGATACATTATTCATTATAGAAGCAATGAAAACTATGAACCAAATACCCTCTCCTAAATCTGGGATAGTAAAAAGGATACTTATCGATGATGCTACACCTGTAGAGTTTGATAGTCCTTTAGTTATAATAGAATAGGTAAAATGCTAAAGAAAGTCCTTATAGCAAACAGAGGTGAAATAGCTCTAAGAATAATTAGAGCTTGTAAAGATTTAAAGATTTCGACTGTAGCCATTCACTCTACTGCTGATACAAATTCTATGCACGTAAGAATGGCAGATGAAAGTGTTTGTATTGGTCCACCAAAAGCTGGGGACAGTTACTTAGCAATACCCAACATTATAGCAGCTTGTGAAATTAGTGGTGCTGATGCAGTTCATCCTGGTTATGGGTTTTTATCAGAGAACCCAAAATTTGCTCAGGTTTTATCAGATCACAAAATTACTTATGTTGGTCCATCTGCAAAACATATTGAGTTAATGGGAGATAAAGTAACAGCAAAAAAGACAATGCAAAATCTTGGTGTACCTTGTGTTCCAGGATCTAATGGTGTTATAAAAAATTTTGAAGAAGCAGCAGAAGTAGCTGTCAAAATTGGTTTCCCACTCATTGTAAAAGCTTCAGCAGGCGGAGGCGGGAAAGGAATGAAACTAGTATTAAATAATAGTAGTTTAGAGAGTGCTTTTAAATCAGCAAAAAAAGAAGCCGAGGCAGCATTTGGTAACGACGAAGTTTATATAGAAAAATATTTAACTAACCCAAAGCACATTGAAATACAAATTATTGGTGATGGAAAAGGAAATGCTGTTCATTTGGCAGAGAGAGACTGCTCGATTCAAAGAAGACACCAAAAAATTCTTGAAGAAGCCCCATCTACAATATTAAGTAATAATGAAAGGAGTGATATTGGTAAGATTTGTGTTAATGCAATTTCTAAACTAAAATATTCAGGAGTAGGAACAATAGAATTTCTTTATTCTAATAATGAGTTTTACTTCATTGAAATGAATACTAGAATTCAAGTTGAACACCCAATAACTGAAGAAATATTTGGTATTGATTTAATAAAAGAACAATTAAAAATCTCATCAAATTACCCTCTTTCATTCAAGCAAGAAGATCTTCAAATAAAGGGACATGCAATAGAATGTAGAATTAATGCTGAAAAGATCCCCGAATTTAGTGCATCTCCAGGAAAAATTGATACATATCATGCACCTGGTGGATTAGGGGTAAGAATAGATAGTGCTATATATGCTGGTTATATCGTACCACCCTATTATGACAGTTTAATCTGTAAACTGATAATTCATGGTGAAAATAGACAAGAAGCTATTCAAAGGTTAGAAAGAGCATTATCAGAATTAATAATAGATGGAATATCAACTACTACAGAGATATTTAATATAATATTAAAAAACAGAAATTTTATCGATGGATCTTATGATATTTCTTGGCTTGAAAATCTTCTAGACGAACAAAAAAAAGTGAAAAAAAATTAAAAAAAATACTAATTTAAATATTTTTCAAGTTTTAATAGCTTATTCAAATGGTTATTTTCCAATGGGAAAGGATAAAAATAATCCAGAAATTGAGTGGATAATACCAAAAAATCGTGGAATAATACCTATAGGAAAAGTATATTGCTCTAAATCATTAAAAAAAATTGTTAGGAAGAATGAATTTAGTATAAGTTTTAATAAAAACTTTAATGAAGTAATCAATAATTGCGCCAATAGAAAAACAACTTGGATAAACTCAACAATTTATGATTTATTCATTAACCTTCATCAAAAGGGATTTGCCCACTCAGTAGAAGTCAGCAGAAATAAAGTTTTAGTTGGAGGGTTATATGGTCTTTCTTTAGGCAGTGTTTTTTTTGCTGAAAGTATGTTTTCTATTTTTCCTAATTCGTCAAAACTTGCACTAATTGCAATGATGGGAAAAATAAATTATGGTGGATTCAAAGTTTTTGATACTCAATTTCCATCAAAACATCTTAGCACGCTTGGTGGAACATCAATTACTAAAGAAGAGTTTGAGCAAAAGTTACAATATACAAATGATACTTCTGCAGATTTTAATCGTTTCCCTAATTTAAAAAACTGGGAGGAGTTCTTATATTATGGTACAGAAAAATAATTAAAAATGGTTTACTTTATCTGTTAAAAAATTTTTGAAGAAGGTTGTTTAAACTTAAAGAACTTTGTGTATATGTAAATTTCTCATTTTCTTGCATAAAAGTATCTGAACCACCAGGAGAAATTGATACATAACTTCCTCCTAATAAACTTTCAGAAGTAATAACAATTTCTGAGTCGCTTGGTAAATTTATTTTACTACTTATTTCTAGAACCATCTCTGCAGTATAACTAAAATTATCCAACTGTAGTTTCTTAACTCTTCCTACGGTAACACCAGCTAATTTTACATCGCTACCAATAGAGATACCACTTACATCATCAAAAGAAGCTAAATATTCATTAACGTGACCTAAGTTCGAAAGTTCCTCAGATTTTAATAAAACACCAATTAAAAACCAGCCGGCCACTAAAATGACTAATAATCCAACAAAAAATTCAAAACTATAAGTTTTCATTTTTAAATTAAAAATAAATTAATCCGATGGCTTCCAAGGTTCATAATCGTTAAAAATCGAATTATTAATGGAAGAATTGGGGTGATAATTTTCTGATAATTTTTGTTTCATGGAATGAATATCACTTTTGCTCTTTAAATAATTATTTTTTTCTAGTGATGGTACTTTATTGGTAGTTTTGTGTATCCAACTATGCCAAGCTGGTGGAATATTAGATGCATCACAAGCCCCTTTATAATTAACCCATCTTTTTCTACCGTCACTAGATTTAAAATAATTATTACCATATTCGTCTTTACCAACAAATATTCCAAAAAATTTAGTATAAATGGTGGTACCAATAGTTTGACCATTCCACCAGATGAATAATTTAGAAATATTTGATACCATATTTTTAATATTTATTCATATTGCTAAGCTGGTTTTTCTTTTAAATCCTGGTATATAAGCAAAGGCTCAGCATTTCCAGTCACAGCTTCTTCATTAACAACTACTTCTGAAATACCACTCATCCCTGGTAAATCAAACATTGAATTCAATAAAATACCTTCTAAGATTGATCTCAAGCCCCTTGCCCCAGTTTTTCTTTGAATTGCTTTTTCAGAAATAGATGAAAGAGCTTCACTGGTAAATGAAAGCTCTATATTTTCCATTTCAAATAATCTTTGGTACTGTTTTATCAATGCATTCTTGGGCTTAGTTAATATCGAAACTAGAGATTTAACATCTAAGTCCTCTAATGTTGCTATAACGGGAAGTCTGCCAACAAATTCAGGAATTAAACCAAATTTCAATAGGTCTTCAGGTTCAACTTCTTTAAATATGTCTCCAATATTTCTTTCATCAGTATCTCTTACATCTGCACCAAATCCTAAAGCTGATCCTTTTCCTCTTTTATTTATGACCTTATCTAACCCCGCAAAAGCTCCTCCACATATAAACAAAATATTAGTTGTATCTACTTGAAGAAATTCTTGTTGAGGATGTTTCCTTCCTCCTTGTGGTGGTACACTTGCTATAGTACCCTCCATTATTTTTAATAAAGCTTGCTGTACTCCTTCACCAGAAACATCCCTAGTGATAGAAGGATTATCAGATTTTCTACTAATTTTATCTACTTCATCAATATAAACAATTCCTCGTTGCGCTTTCTCAACATTATAATCTGCAGATTGTAATAATTTTAAAATAATGTTTTCTACGTCTTCACCTACATAACCGGCTTCTGTTAATGTAGTTGCATCAGCCATTGTAAAAGGCACATCTAAAATCCTGGCAAGAGTTTGAGCCAACAAAGTTTTGCCACAACCCGTTGGACCAATAAGTAAAATATTTGATTTTTGAAGTTCAACATCATCTGATTTTGGTGGATTATTTAATCTTTTATAATGATTATGGACTGCCACAGATAAAACCTTTTTTGCTAGAGATTGTCCAATAACATAATCATTTAAAACATCACAAATATCTTTTGGTGAAGGAACACCAACCTTTGATCTTACAATGTTTGTTCTATTTTCTTCTTTAATTATGTCCATACATAATTCTACACATTCATCGCATATGAAGACTGTAGGACCAGCAATTAACTTTTTAACTTCGTGCTGACTTTTTCCACAAAAAGAACAGAATAAATCATTTTTTTCAGGTTTATCTGTTTTTTTCATAAAACTGCACCATTTGATAGAAGAATAGCTTATTGAATCATTAGTGCAAACAAATTACAAGAGTAAAATGAAAAATTTAATAATATAAATGCTAATATCATTTATTTTTTTTCTGAAGATTCCATATTTTTTCTTGTGTTTACTATATTATCAATAATTCCCCAACTTTTAGCATCCTCAGCTGTCATAAAATTATCTCGATCAAGGGTAGTCTCAACTTTTGATAATTTTTGCTTGCAATGTTTGACATAAATCGAATTGAGCCTTTTCTTCAAGTTTAATATTTCTTCAGCATGCAAAGCAATATCAGAAGCCTGACCCTGAAAACCTCCGGAAGGTTGGTGAAGCATTATCCTACTATTTGGCAAAGAAAACCTTTTCCCGGGATGACCAGCAGCTAACAACAAAGAGCCCATTGAAGCCGCTTGACCTATACATAAAGTACTAATTTCAGGCCTTACGTACTGCATTGTATCATATATGGATAAACCAGAGGTAACAATACCTCCTGGACTATTAATATACATAGAAATCTCTTTTTTTGGATTTTCAGCCTCTAAAAACAACAATTGAGCAACTACCAATGTAGAAACTGCATCATTTATAGGACCTGAAATAAAAATAATTCTTTCCTTAAGTAATCGAGAGTAAATATCATACGCTCTTTCACCTCTAGCTGATTGCTCAACAACCATAGGAACTAATGTGTTCATCTACCCGACCTTTCTTAATTTAATTTAGGTAATAATCATTGCATATTGGAATCAAATTTTTTCTTAAACTCCTCAAAAGAAATAGCCTTTTCTGTTTTTTTAATTGATTTTACTATGTGATCAAAAACTTTATTTTCAAATATAGGAGCGCTTATTTGTTCTTTTGCAACAGGATTTTTATCAAGAAACTTGATAAATTCTTGTTCCTTTCCTGGATAATTCATTGATTCTCTGTAAACAGCATCTTGATATTCTTTTTCTGAAACTGATATCTTATTCCTATTACCTTCTTCAGCAAAATATAGTCCTAAGGTAACACGTCTAATAGCAAGATTTTTTTCTTCTTTAGTAGGTTTTTTCTTATTATTAATTTTATTTTTATCAGTTGAAACACTATTTAAAGAGGCTTGTTGAGTTATTTGATTTAATTCAGAATCAATTAAAGATTGTGGTAAATCAAATTTAATCCTTTTCTCAATTTCATCCATTAGCTCTTTCTTCATTAAAGACTTAGAAAAAGATTCATATTCGTTGGAAAGGCGTTCTTTAATATTTTTCTTAAGTTCAATTAAATTTTTAGCTGAAAATTTTATAGCTAAATCATCATTAATTTTTGCAGGAATTGGTTTATTTAATTTTTTTATTTTGCACTTAAAAATTGCTTCCTTACCCGCCAAATCTTTGCTGTTATAATTATCCGGAAAATTAACTTTTATTATTTTATCATCGTTTACTTTGCAATTGATAAGCTGTTCTTCAAAACCAGGAATAAAACTATTTGAACCTATGACAAGGGGATAGTCATTTGCTGACCCACCATCAAATTCGGTTTCGTTAATTGAACCTTTAAAATCTATAATCACTTGGTCCCCTTGTTTTGTTTTTTCATTTTTTTTCCTTGGTTCATAGGTACTTGCAGATTTAGAAAGTTCATCTAATGCTTTTTGTATGGCATCATTATCTACTCTAATTTTAAAATGATTTAAATGTATTTCATTTAATTTCAATTCTGGAATATCAGGTAAAATTTCATATTTAAAAGTAAACGTAAGATCAGAATTTTTATCTAACTGGCCTTCCTTAAGGTCAATTTTTGGTTGAGATGCCGGCTTATGACCTTTTTTATTAAGATGTTTTTTTATATTTGTATCTATTAATTCTTGAATTATTTCATTTTTGGTAGAATCCCCAAACATCTTTTTCATAATATGTAAAGGAGTACGCCCTTTTCTGAAACCTTTCATTTGAAAATTAAGACGTGCTTTTTCAAGTTTTTCATCTACTTTTTCATCCAAAAGTGTATTCTTTATAGTAAACTCATAAGACCGTACTAATTTTTTATTCTCGATCTCTTTAAAGTTCATTTTTTCCTCATCTCAAATAATTTAAATTGGTGCGGGTGGAGGGACTTGAACCCCCACGCCAGAAGGCGCCAGAACCTAAATCTGGTGCGTCTACCAATTCCGCCACACCCGCAAATTGATTATTTTATTCTACAGAATAACTGGGTAATACTTAGTTAATAAATTAATGTAAAGAATTATATTTAAAAAAAAAAACTCCCAATCTATTTTTACAATTTAAATAAAGCACAAAGAACAACCAAAATGATTAAAATTTGTGCAAATAATAGATGTAATTTAAAATATAACTATTTAACTTCATTTTTTTTTTGATTTAACTCAAAACACATGATTTGTGTACTCAGCATTGTCGAGGGTGTATATATGAAAAAAATTGAAGCTATCATTAAGCCTTTCAAACTAGACGAGGTAAAAGAAAGTTTACAAAATATAGGGGTTCAAGGATTAACGGTTACCGAAATTA
>Ga0160422_10003025_pt1 | contig 10425 bp, 7 predicted proteins | sample Fk160mmetaG_FD_108192 | JGI IMG/M metagenome (GOLD analysis project Ga0160422, IMG submission 108192) | Marine microbial communities from the Central Pacific Ocean - Fk160115 60m metaG | ecosystem: Environmental > Aquatic > Marine > Oceanic > Photic zone | place: The Central Pacific Ocean... | reverse complement strand
TAATTAATGCACCTCTTGGCTGGTATTTACGGCGAGTCCTTGAGCTTCCCGTAGAATCTGTTTGGTACTGTATTTTATTCTCATCTGTCATTGCCTCATCTATTAGTATTGTATGGATGATGAAAATTATCAAAGAGCAAGAAAATAAGATTTCTTCCGTTACATAGTATTACATCAATTAGTATAAGTTTTATTTAAATACTATATATATTATATTAGGTAACAATGACACCTCCTCCTAAAAAGTGTTATTACCTCCTCCTAAATAAAGAGGCCTTCGTGGCCTCTTTTTATTTATATATCAAATTAAAAATTAGAAATGCTGTAGATGTATTTAATATAATATGAATTAAAAATACAATTAGTTGGTACTAAAGTCGTTCTTTATCAATACCTAAGAATTTCGCAAATAATTTATCTAGAAGACGATCAGGTAAAATTCCAGGTAGAATAAAATCAAGCCACTTTCTTCCTGTAATCACATATCTTGTTTTAGGTTTATTTATAGTTATAACTTTTTCCACGAGCTTTCCTACCTTTTCAACGGGCAGTCCCTCAAGCTTACCTTTAGTAACCATTTGACCGTAAAACTTTCTGAGTGATGATTCATAATCGGTACCAAGAAATGGATTATCTTCAACTGATGGAGTTTTATCCCATATTGGGGTCTTAATAGGACCAGGTTCAATAATAACTACTTTTATTCCATAGAGCATCATCTCTCTTCGTAGTGAATCAGAGAATGCTTCAAGGGCATGCTTGCTTGCAGTATAAGGCGAAACGAAAGGATAAGATCTTTTCCCACTAACAGATGAAATCATAACAATTTTTCCGCGATGCGATGCGCCCTTATATGCTCCAAGCAGTTCAAGATATGCTCTTGTCACATTTACAACTCCAAATAAATTAACTTCAAATTGATTTCTGTAAACATCGGTTGGTAAAAACTGGATAGGTCCACCTAGGGCTATTCCTGAATTATTAACGATTGAGACCAGTTTATCTTCAGGTCCAAGTCTTGATTTAACCGTTTCAACTGAATCAAGAATTGCACTCTCATCTCTAACATCAAAGATTAATGGTATAAAGTTATCACCAAAATCAGATTGTAATCTAGTAGCATCTTCTTGTTTTCTAACACTTCCAAAAACACCATAACCTTTTTTAATAAGATGGGCAACGGAAGAGTATCCAATTCCTGTACTAGCTCCTGTAACTAAAACAAATTTCATATATTATCTTTTTGATTTAAAATTATTTATTGAATAATTTATGCCCTCAATTAAAATTATGGAACTATTAGTATTTATAAACATAATAATTTTATTCAATAAATAAGGGGATAGAATGAGCTTTACAAGATTTATTTTTTCAAGTATACTAGTTTGCGTTTTATTTTCATCAAATCATCAATTTAATAATCCATTTATTGAGGTTTCAAAAAAAGCAAACCCATGCATTGTTTCAATAATTTCAGAAAAAGAAGTTGTACAAAAACAATTTAATCCATTTTTTAATGATCCATTTTTTGAGGATTTTTTTCCTGAATTTAAAAGAAAAGGTGAGTCCCTTGGATCTGGAGTTATTATTGATAATGAAGGATATATAATTACTAATAATCATGTAATTGAAGGTGCAGATAAAATCAGAGTAATACTATACAATAAAAATGAATATGAGGCTTCTATTATTGGAGTTGACCCCCTATCAGATTTGGCAATCATTCAAATAGAAGCAGATGAAGCATTATCAACTGTTGAGATGGGAAACTCTGATAAACTAAGTGTTGGAGAATGGGTTATTGCAATTGGCAGTCCCTTTGGACTTCATCTTAATCATACCGTAACCGCTGGAATTGTTAGTGCAACAGGTAGAAGCAGCGTAATGTCAAAACTAACATATGAGGATTTTATTCAACATGATGCGGCGATTAATCCAGGGAACTCTGGTGGCGCACTTTTAAATCTTGATGGTGAGCTTATTGGTATCAATACCGCAATTGCAACTGATGGATACTCACGATCAAATGCTGGGGTAGGCTTTGCTATTCCCATCAATCAGGCAAGAAGAGTTGTTGAAGACTTACTTGAAGATGGGACTGTATCTCGAGGATGGCTAGGAGTTCAGATCCAAAATATTACAGAAGAAATTTCAAAGGCGCTTGATCTTGATAGTAAGAAAGGTGCGCTAATTGTATCAATTGTTCCTGATAGCCCCGCTGCAGAATCAGGATTAATGGAAGAAGATGTTATCGTTAAAGTTGACAATAAAGAAATAGAAAATGATAAGGATCTTATTAGAGCAGTTTCCTCAAAGCACCCGGAGGACTATACCACTTTTACTGTTATTAGAGGTGATGAAAAACTTAGAATTTCAGTAGTGCTGGGTGAGAGACCTGATGAAAGGAATTTAGCATCTACAAGTAATGCCAAAACAAATACTTTTGATATTATTGGATTAAAGGTTTCAGGTCTTAATGATAGAGATGGGGTTAAAATTATATCTATTGAAAATGGATCGACAGCTCAGCAAAATGGATTAAGAAAAGATGATGTTATAGTGAAAATTGGAAGAATTTCCATTACTACTGTGGAGCAATATAATAAAATTATGGAAGCAAAAGAATCTGGTGATGTTATTATGCTAAAAATTGAAAGAAATGGAAACCAAACTATTTTTGCATTTTCAATTCAATAGGATTAGAAAAACTGAATTAAAAGAAAGCCTGATGTTACAATAAAGGAATATATTGAAATCTGTTTAAGTACATCAATAAAACTTTCATCTCTATCACTAAATTGTATAGCCTGTACATATCTATAATCAATATCAATGAGCATCTTAGATTGACCTCTTTGCCCACCTGTTGAATGTAAATTTTGAGATACTCCAATCTTATCTGACCAGTTTTCTTTTAAAACATTTACTGAGAATGCATTATCATTTGAAGACTCTGTGGAATAAACATTATAAAAATTATCATCATTATAAAATTTAAGATTGTAGCTAATATCATTTTCCATCAGTCCCGAAATAATTGCAATATAATACTCAGATATTAAATCATAATCATCACTAAATTGCATCTTATACTTTAGTTTCTTAATATCTTCTGTCATAAACATTCTAGATAAATATAGAGAATTATCTTTTTTAGAAAACTTACTTAAATCATACATGCATAGTTTAGCTTTTTCTGAATCATTCAAGTATATACCAAGTTCTGATATGAGTTTAAATTCAAGCTGTTTAATCAATACATTAATATTATTTATATAGGTTTGTTCAGTAATTGTTGAAAATAAACTAAAGTCATCGAGATTGTATAAGTAAAGATTTACAGTAATCATATCATCATCAATAGTATATTGAGTATTTACAAATACATCTGTTGAAAAATCTTTATTTGATGCAGCAATCATTGATGTAAATGTACTTTCCAAAACAGACTCATGTGTTATATTTTGGATGAATTTTTCTAAGTCATCTATAGAAATTTCTCCCCACTGACCTTCGTTCTCAGAATTTGAAAGTAACATTTTTCGAGTAAGATTTTTTGCTGATGACGAAACTAATATGGCAAGAGAATCAGTTAATGCTTCAACCTGAATATCATTTAGATTATTCGAAGATATTTTTTTAACTATATCAGAAAGTTCACTTTTAGGAATGATATCCATAAGATCACTATTTAATTTATTTTTAACTTCTTTGATTAAAGATTTACGTATTGAAATTAGCTCTTCCTCTAAATCGTTAGTAGGTATAAAATTAACATCTTCAATGAATGACATATCATGTTTCATTAAATCTATTAAGCTACTTGATATTTGTTTTGATAATTTTTGCGCTTCTGTATCATTTTTATCAAAACTAGAATTATTAAAGTTAAACATTGAAATAGTTGAAACTGAATAAGCCTCACCGAAAAGTGATGTAAAAAGTAGAAGTTTAAGTATGAAAATTAAATTTTTCATGATACTGAAATTAGCTAATGAAATTATTAATTACCATTTAAAAATTTTGATAAAAATTTATTAAGTATAGAAATATCTTCCATTGAATTATAACATTGAAATGATACTCTTAATAAATTTTGTCCATTCCAAGTGAAAATAGGAATCTCAATATTGTTTGTTTTTAAGAATCTATATAACTGATCTGCATCATCAACATTGATTTTTAAACTTGTCATTTGCCCAAGATCTTCATCAGTACAAATAGGTTCTGACGATACTGTTTCGATTAAAATATTTCTAGTTTCAATAATTTTCTCATGGCAATAATCTCTAACTTCTTCCCAGTTATATTCCTTCAAAAAACTTATTGCCTTTGGAACAGTTAGATAAGTGCTTATATCATTAGTCCCTTGATATTGATGATAATCAAGAAACTGCGAATGAGATGGATTATCGCTTTCCCAGCCCCAACTAACAACAAGAGGCTCAAGAATATTTTGATATGTTTTAGAAGCGTATAAAAAAGCAACACCCTTAGGACATAACATCCATTTATGGCATGCACCTGTATATATATCTGCACCAAGTGTACTTAAATTTAAATCAATTTGAGCCGGAGCATGAGCTCCATCAATAATAGTCATGATTCCCAATTCTTTTGCCAGTTTGCAAACTTCATCAATTGGAAAAATTATCGCGGTTGGGCTAGTAATATGACTCAAGAAAATTATTTTAGTCTTACTATTAATATTATCTTTTAATCTATTGAGAAAGTCTTGCCTATTAAATGGCAACGGAATATCAATGGACTTATATGAAAAACCTTTTTTGCTTGCTACAAATTTCCATGTTCGCTCAACTGCTCCATATTCATGATTTGAGCTTAAAACTTCATCACCTGCTTTTAAGTCTAGAGATCGAATTACCATATTCATTGCTGTTGTGGGATTTGGGAAATATACAACATCATCTTTATCGCAGTGAATATATGATGATAGTGCTTTTCGAGATTTTTCCAATGAATCAATAGCATCATCTTGTATGAATGAAACAGGCTGAAATTCTATTTTCTTTTGCCATTTTTCTCTTTCATTAAAAATAGGATATGGGCAAGCACCAAACGAGCCATGGTTTAGGTATGTAAATTTTGGATCTAGTTGAAAATGTTTTTTTAATGAACTAATAGAAGAACTCATTCATCTATTGACTTTTTAATATGAATAGTTCTTTGTGGAAATGGAATCTCTATATTATGATCAATAAAGCGATTATATATCACAGAGTTAACTGAATCTACAACCCTACCTCTCATCTCAGGTTTTTCAATCCAAAATAAAAGCTGAAAAATTAAAGCTGAATCTCCAAACTCTCTAAATCTAACTCTTGGTAAAGGCTCGCTGCACACTTCATCGTTAGATTGAGCAATTTCCATAAGTACAGATCTAACTTTCTCAATATCACTTCCATATGCAACACTAACATTTACCCTAACTCTTTCCATTTCTACAGGACCACCACTTTCATTGATTATTTTTGAATTTGCAATGACTGAATTTGGGATGGTTATTTCTATATCGTCACGAGTCATAATACGAGTACTTCTTATACCTATATTCTTAACATATCCACGTTCTCCGGTATCTAAATTTATATAATCACCTTCTTTATATGGAGAATCTGCCATAATGAAAATTCCAGCAAATAAGTTTGCAAGCGTATCTTTGGCTGCAAGACCTAGAACAATACCAAGTATACCAGCAGATGCCAACCAGCCCGTAACGTTAATTCCCCAGCTAATGAAAATAAAATAGATAACTGCAATAAAAATAATTATCTTGCCAAGATTATCAAATAACGGCATTAAACGTTTTTGATTTTGTTTTCTTAATCCTGACTTACTTGAATACCAATTAATAGTATAAATGAATGACTTAAAAATAGCAGATCCCCAAATAATTACAATTATAGTTTTAAGGCTACCATTTATAATAAATTGGATTGAAGATAATATATCTAAAAGTGATGCGGAAAATCCTAAACCTACAAACAAGATTGAAAGATAAATTGGCCTATGCAGAATGTCAATAATATGATCATCAATTGTTGTTTTTGTCTTTCCTGCCATCTTTCTTAGCAGTGATTTGAAAATTAAATCAGAAATCTTTGCAACTAAAATTGATAAGAGGATGTAGAAGATTGCCTTATAAAAGGGGTTGGTAAAAATCATATTATATATTTGTTCGTAATTCATTTTTTATACTTAAAAGCCCCTATAATTAATAGAGGCTTTTTAATCTTTTAAGAAATTAAATTCAATTTATTTTTTCTTACTAGCTGCTGCTTCAATTTTCTTTTTCGTTGTAAGAAATTCGTCCAGATCTGAACCACCAAGTCTTGTATATCCAATAAATACTTCTGGGTCGTTATTAGGCTCAGCTGCAACATTGATATCTTTTTCCAAATAGGATTCAAATCCATATGGATCAGTAACTGTACAACTAAAAGTATAATCACCTTGAGTTAATTCTAATTTTAAAACTTTATCATTTTTGTAGTGATTAAATAGATCTTGATTTAATGCAGGTCCACTCTGTTGTTCCCATAAATAAGTTAATTCATCTTGAAGAAGGTTTGGTAAGCGACTTGTTACATAATCCCTTCTTCCTTCGTGGTCAAGTTTTTTGTACTCGCAGGCATCAACATAGTCAATTATATTCCAAGCCCACTCATCACACATGCAATTCTCTTCTCCTTCACAGCTCTTTAAATATTTTGCACATTCTTGCTCATAAATTATATCACCACAATCATCAGTTGCATATTCTTCACATTCACATTTATTATCTTCAAATAATCCGTTATTGGCTTTATTGTTTAATCCAGGTGAAGGAACATATACAGTAGTTCTAGAATCTGTACATTCTTTATTCCATTTAATGCAAATTGGCTTATCATCATTGTAAGAAGGAACTTTAACCTTTATAAATTGAGCTGCATTCCCAGCATCGAATGAACTACCCGCATCTAACATTGCGTGTACCCAGTTTGTTTCTAATTTTTGATCATGAGTTACAGTAAATTTTGCTGTATTAGCTTCAATCGCTGCTAGCCTCTGCTCAAGCTCAATTGTTTCTTTTCTATCTTTAACTTCTTGTTTTTCAGCATCCAATCTTTCTTGATTTGTTAAAGTCATTCCGCCAATAAACAAAACTACAAGTGCAAATGTACCTAATTCAACTAGTTTCATTTGTTTCTCCTCCCTTTAAGCCTTTGTCTGTGAAATCTTTCGAATCTACGAATATCAATAATATAAAGAAATTATTTTTTTGTGCCGCGAGAGGGGCTCGAACCCACACGCCCGAAGGCACTGGTTCCTAAGACCAGCGTGTCTACCAATTCCACCATCGCGGCTAAAAATAAAATAAAATTTAACATCAATAACACATCTCGAACAAAACTTTTCTATAAATCAATTTTAGCATTTTTTGATAATATTACATTTACCCAGCTAGCAAATAAAAATTAAATTACTTTCTATCTAATAATAAAATTCCAGACTGCATTGGTGGCACAACAATACTTGCCATTCTCGAATTTTCTAATTCAATTATTTGATCATCAAGTAATGATATCATTTTTTTTGATTCAAATGGTATAGAAAAATTAAGTGTGGTAGTTTTATCTTGAAGATTAAAAAATATAATTGTGTGTTCATTAAAGTATGATTTAAGCCATACTGTATAATCGGGGCCTTCCTTTAATACATAAAAGTCACCTAAAGATAACGATGGATATCTAGTTCTTATATTATTTAGTTTAGAGATTTTACTTTTATACTTTAACTCTGTATCATTTAATTTTTTTTGAAATCTAATGTTTCTTTTAGAATCTGAATGCCCCACTCCAATTTCTCCATATTCATCACCATGAAATAAAGTGGGAATTCCAGGCATAGAGTTATTCATCAAATTAAACATGAAGAGTTTATCATAATTTGATTTATTTATAACATTAGTTGGAAAATCAACAAAAATTTGATGATCGCTCTCATCGAGTGGATCAAAATGTCCATCTGCTATAGAAATGAATTTGGGCTCATCATTTAATGTCGTAACTGTTTTCAATAAATTGATAGAACCATTTTCGTTTAAATTTTTCTTTATAGAATTATTTAGTTTTTTAAAATTTGGAGCTAAGCTAGAGAAATGATCTGTCCCTATTTTATATAAATCAAAATTAAATTCATCTTGATGAATTATTGATAGTTTGTTTGCAATAACTGTTTCTGCATGAAACAACCGATTAAGATATTTCCAAAAGTTTTTATCGGGTCTATTTGAATAAATGTAATGAAAGCCATCAAAATTATATTTATTAATCCATGAAACTATATCTTTAGAAATTTGCTGTACTACTAATTGATTTGAAAAATCTAGTTCAAATAAAAAGCTTTTTCCATCAATATTATTTCCAGAAAACCAATTTGTATGTTTGCTATAATATTCATGTTCTAGGTGAGTATAATCTAGAATGTAGCTTAAATGGATTCCCAATCCATGCTGATGGGAATTTTTTATTAAATGATTTAAATCTTCAGATGACCCAAATCTTTGATCAATAGTATTAGCCTCAATAGGCCAAGAACCATCAAATCCCATATGTTTTCTATATGGAGGTATTTCACTTCTATAGTATCCTTTAGGGTTAGTAGCTATTGGAGATAAAATAATATTATTAATACCTAGTCGATTGAAATATCCATTATTTATTTTTTTAGAAAGCCCTAAGAAATCACCTCCATAGAAGTTAACCTTTTTGTCAATGGAGCGATCAATAAGATTAAGACTACTATCATTTTTTACGTTAAAAAATCTATCTATTAATACATAATACATGTTAGAAAAATATGGAGATATGGTATTTTGATCTGGTGAAAGTATATTATTATTAAAAAGAATTACATTATTTTGATTTAACAAAACTCCAAAATTATCCATTGAAATAATTCTGAGTGTTGACTCCTGAAACGTCTTGGGCAACATTATTCTTATTCCATCCCCAAAAATGTGATAAAATCTTGAGTCTAAAATTTTATTACCCAATAAAATAAAGGTTATATTATCCTTTAAATTATAATCATAAGATCCACTAGAAAGATATTTATAATTTAGCTGCAGATAGCCTTCAATGCTATCTGCATTATCTTTTAAAATTGTAGCATTCCTATTTTTTTTATACAATGAATCGTCATAATCGCTAGACACAGAAAAAATAATCACATCTAGAATATTATTATTTATTTCAAGCTTGATTGATGAGAGCTGATTTTTGTTAACAATTGGAGATAAAAATAAAGTGTTATTAGCTAACTTTGAATGAAAGTTTTCAAGATCTATGATTTCAATATCGATGAAGTTTGAATAAATGTAATCTGAAAAATCAAGCTTTAGAGTATCTCCATAAGTAATAGTTTGCATTGGAATGGTATTAAAAGTGTCTTTAGAAAATATAGGATTACTTAATTCAATATTGTCTTCCTCAATAACGTTATGTAGAATATTTTCAGTTAAATCAATTCTGGATGAATCTAAAATTTGAACAGATAAGCTATCAAAAAAATCTACAATATTTAAATCAGAACCTGCTTCTAGATCGATAGGTACATTTTTCTCTGGGAATAAACTGCAGCTTTGAATCAAAATAGTTGATAATAGTATGTATATATATGTTTTCATTATTTCTTTATAATCAAGCTTTAATCTAATTAGCTCGCCTGTAGTACTACAAATAAAATTTAATAAGCCCCCAGTAATGGGGGCTTATTATGGATGAGAAGGGAGAGATAAAGAGGAGGATATATCATTTGGACCCTTTTAGCATCCAATTATTAATTATCAATAATATAGTGTTGAAATTTACAATGAATATTATATATTTTATATAGAAATTTTACAATGTAAATTTTACATGAATAAAATATTATCGAGAAACATACACTTTTTGGGTTCAAAAATAAGATCTCAAAGAAAATCCTTAAATCTAACGCTTGAAGATTTATCGATACGTTGCATTCAAATAAATCCAGATATAGCTCCCTCTATATCTTATCTTAGTTTAATTGAAACTGGAAATAGGGTCCCGTCAATGGAACTTTTGAAAATGTTTTCAGATATATTTCAAAAGAAAATTAATTGGTTTCTTGATAACGCAAAAGATGTCAAGAAATCTAGGCAGGATTCTTTGAAATATTCTTTCGAGGAGATTGAATTTGAACCTAATTTTCTATTTTCAAAAAATCAAATTCGAACTGCTATGCCTACTTTACTTGCACAGTCAGGCATATCAGGAAGACAATTTGCGCATATTTTAATACGTGCTTATCAAGAAAAAAATTATAACCAATTTCCAGATATTGAGCGTACTGCAGACGAAATTGGCAAAAGAAAGTTTCCTGTTAGAGATAATG
>Ga0160422_10003024_pt1 | contig 10427 bp, 9 predicted proteins | sample Fk160mmetaG_FD_108192 | JGI IMG/M metagenome (GOLD analysis project Ga0160422, IMG submission 108192) | Marine microbial communities from the Central Pacific Ocean - Fk160115 60m metaG | ecosystem: Environmental > Aquatic > Marine > Oceanic > Photic zone | place: The Central Pacific Ocean... | reverse complement strand
TCCTGCATCGTCGGGTGTGACTGATACCCGCCGAATTAGTTCGCAGGTGAGGTTTAGAACAGGGTTGCTGGCGTCCATCTAAGTGGTCAGTTGTGCTGATGTAATTGGTCATTAAGTTCGATGGCTTTGCGGTTGGTGCGACAGACTATGTTGCCGTTCTGACTGTCGCGAATGAACAACATGTCCGACTTTCCGGCCAATTCCCGGGCTTTCACGGTGCTCATTACTTCGCCGAACTCGTCGACCAAAGAGATCCCCATGCCGGCGGTAATGTACAGACCGGCTTCAATGGTGCAGCGGTCGCCGAGTGGAATGCCAGTGCCTGCATTAGCGCCAATCAAACAGTTCTCACCAATGCTGATGTTGATGTTGCCGCCACCTGAGAGCGTGCCCATGGTGCTCGCGCTGCCGCCTAGGTCGCTTCCCGATCCTAGCGTCACGCCCTGCGAGATTCGGCCCTCCACCATATTTGGCCCAAGTGCTCCCGCGTTAAAGTTTACAAAACCCTCGTGCATCACCGTAGTGCCGTCGCCTAGGTATGCGCCCAGTCGGATACGACTGGCATCGGCAATGCGCACACCGGTGGGCACCACGTAATTGACCATTTTGGGAAACTTGTCGACCGCGAAAACTTCGAGCTGCTGATGGTTGAGATGGGCTTTTGTGATCGCTTCGGGCAGTTCTTCGATAGCGATTGGGCCAACTGAGGTCCAAGCTACGTTCGGCAGATGAGCGAAGATTCCATCTAGATTAAGACTGTTCGGCAAACATAAGCGATGGGACAGCAAGTGCAATTTTAAGTAGGCCTCTGCGGTGTCCGCGATCGCTGCATCGGTGTCTAGACGGACGGCCACGAGCTGTCGGGTGGCATCGGCGAATGTGGTGCCAGCGATGTCGCCGCCAACGGCTTGATCTATAGCTTGGGCTTGATCTGCGTTGATGTTACTGGTGCCTGCAGGTAATTCGGCGATGGCTTGCAGTACTTCGCCTCGGGGCTGAAGCACTGGCTGCGGGAAAAAGCAGTCCAGCATCGCGCCGCGCGCGCTGTACCGAGCCAAGCCGAGGCCGAAAGCAAAAATTTCTGTCATGATTCCTTCGCGTTAAATGATCAAGGTCTGAGCACCCGCGGGTGCGTCGTGTCGAGCGGTAAATGATACTACAGCCGTCCTTGGTATTGCTGTTTCCGCCTATCTTGCGGTCAGTTTTTGCTTAGCTGGTCGGCGAAGTCGGCTAATCGATGAGCCGCGTCCATGCAGGCCGCCAATGGCGCTACCCAGGCGACGCGCACGTGGTTAGCGCCAGGATTACCTAACATCGCCTGATCGCGCCCAAGAAATGACCCCGGCATTACCGTGATGTGTTGTTGTGCGTATAGAGACTGACAAAAGCTTAAATCGTTTGTTGGCGTAGGCAGCCAGTGATAAAAGCCACCTTCGGGCTGCCGCACATCGTAGTGGGGCGCTAATATTTTGGTTACCGCATCGAATTTCTCCTGGTATAGCGCTCGATTGCTCTGGACGTGAGCCTCGTCCTGCCAAGCCATAGTGCTCGCGTGTTGCTGGTGTGTTCCCATAGCGCAGCCATGATAGGTCCGGTAGTGCAGGAATTTTTCTATGATGTCGGCGTCGCCGGCGACGAAACCACTGCGCAAGCCGGGCAGGTTTGAACGCTTCGACAAGCTGTGGAATACCACACAACGCGCAAACTCTCGGTTCCCCATGGCCTCGCTTGCGGCAAGCAGGCTGCTAGGTCGTGTTTGTTCGGAGAAGTAAATCTCCGAATAACACTCGTCTGCAGCAATGATGAAGTCGTGGCGGTGCGCCCTTTCTATGAGACGTTGCATCTGCGAATCGCTGATCAGGTGTCCGGTTGGATTACCGGGCGAACAAATGTACAGCAGCTCCATCGCGTCCCATGTCGCATCGGTGACGGCGTCAAAGTCTGCGGCGTAGTCGCTGTCCGCGGTATTTGCAATGTAATAGGGCTGGGCCCCTGCCAGCAAAGCGGCGCCCTCATAGATTTGGTAGAACGGATTGGGCATGCCAACCAAACTTTTGTTATGCCCGCTTAGCACAGTCTGAGCAAAAGCAAACAACGCTTCGCGTGTGCCGTTCACGGGTAAGATGTGCCGCTCGGCAGATGCGGTGACAGTGAACCGATTGCGCAACCAGGCCGCAACGGCGTGGCGCAACGCGTCGCTACCCCGAGTTGCTGGATAGGTTGCGAGGTGTTGGGTCATGGCGCCGGTGTCGCACAGAATATCGATCACGAAATTTGGTGGAGGGTGTTTGGGTTCCCCAATAGATAGCGCGATATGGGCAAGTTCGCCCTCATAAGCGCTGTTGGCTAACGCCGCTCTGAGTTTTTCAAACGGATAGGATTGCAATAATTCAAGTTTAGGGTTGGTCGCCAAGGCGTTTATGCTCCAATTGTTTTGCCCAATTCGCTGTCCAGCCGTTGCCGCAATGTATGCTTCAGGGTGTAGATTTCTTCGCTATTGCATAAACCTTCGCCGTGCTCGTTCTGCACGATAAAGATATCCTCTACGCGCTCGCCTAGCGTGGTAATTCGAGCCGAAAGCAGGGTTAGCTTCATTTCCATAAACAATAAGCCTAAGTGTGCGAGCAGACCTGGACGATCGGCGGCCAGAATGCTGATTGTGGTTAAGTCCTCCTCGGTAGTGACCTCAACTTCGGTCGGCCATGGCAGTTCCCTAAGCTGGCGGGGTATTCTGCGCTCTTCGCGGGAGGTGTCTAAAACTTCGTCGCTTAAGCTGGCGATTAAGGAATCACAGATACGCTGTCTAGAGCTGGTTTGTTCGCCGATAGCCTCGCCTTCCTGGGTTAGCACAGTAAGCGCGTTAAAGCAGCGTCCCGAAGGGCTGGTATGAATGCTGGCGTCAACAATAGACAAGTTTAATTTGCTTAAACTCGTGACGATCGCTGCAAATACCCCGGGTCGGTCCGGTAGCATCAGATAAATTTGGGTGGCCCCTTCGCCACCGGATTGAGTCGGCGTGTCCTCGAGATGCACGAATACTTGGTCCGCATCTTTGTGGCGCAGTAATTGTGCACTCAGCTGCGCGATTTGCGCGGGCGGGTGCCGTAAGAACAAATCCTCGCCTAGGTCTTGCCATAGTGCGTGTACCTGCTCCGGTTGCGCGTCTTCGGTTTCAACGAGGCGTTCGAGGGCACTTTCTTGACAAGCTAGGATTGCGTTCGCGCGGTCGGGCAGCGACGCCAGACCGTTTTTCAAAGCTTTCCGCGTTTCGCTATATAAGTGCCGCAATAAGCTCGCACGCCAGCTGTTCCATAGTGTTGGATTGGTCGCGTTTATGTCTGCGACCGTTAACGCGTAAAGATAATTCAGACGCATCTCGGAGCGCACCTCGCGCGCAAAGTCCTGCACCACCTCAGGGTCATAGATGTCCTGATGTTGCGCTACGCTCGACATATAGAGATGTTGCTCGACCAGCCAACAGACGATGTCGGTATCCGCGGTATTCAGTTGATGGCGCTGACAAAACAGCTTTGCATCGATTGATCCAAGCGCCGAGTGGTCGCCGCCGCGACCTTTGCCAATGTCGTGATAAAGCCCGGCGATATACAGCAACTCGGGTTTTGGGATGGCGTGCACGCAGTGGTGTGCTACCGGCGTATGTACGAGCGCCTCTGGATAGCGGAACCTGCGCATATTGCCAATTACCATCATGGTATGCGCATCTACCGTGTACACATGAAACAAGTCGTGCTGCATTTGCCCGCCGATTTGTGCGAACTCAGGGATGTAACGCGCGAGTACGCCATAGCGGCGCATGCGTGTGAGTTGAGTGACGATGTTAAAGGGCGCTTTTAGCAAGCGCATAAACAGTTGCGTGTGCTCTGGTTTGTGACGAAATTCGTCGTCGATTAGATGCAGCGACTCGCGGATGCGGCGAATGGTGACGGCGCTCACGCCCTCGACGTCCTCACGCTGTGCGATTATAACGAACATCTCCAGCAGCGCCGCCGGATTGTCGCGAAATACCTCATCGCTGCGGATTTCAATGTGTTTGTTGCGCAGCGCAAATTGGCTGTTGATGAGTTCAACCTTGTCGCGTTTCGGTTTATCGGAGCGCTCGCGAAAAAATTGGATGATGATGTCATTGACTTCGGTCAATGCGAGCACATGGCGGTAGTAGTGGAACATAAATAACTCGACGCCGGATTTAGCATCGGTATCTATAAATCCCAGTCGCTGGGCCAATTCACGTTGGTGTGCGAACCTCAAATTATCCTCTTTGCGGCCGGCAATTAGGTGCAGGCCATAACGCACCCACCAGAGGAAGCGCCGTCCGTCGTCTAGCCATTGGCGCTCAAGCTCGCTCAATATCCCCAGCGCGACCAATTCCTCGGTGTTAGTGGTCTCGAAATGACGCAGACAGAGCCATAGCGCGGTATGAATATCGCGCAGGCCGCCGGGGGATGTCTTAATATTGGGTTCAAGGTTGTAGTCGGCGTCTAAATAGTTATCGTGGCGGCTTTTTTGTTCTGCGTACTTGGCGCGGAAGAAGTCGTTTGCTGAGCCCACGCGATCGGGCGCAAGTTTTTGATCAAGTTTTTGCGCCAGTGCTTCATCGCCGGCCATCAGTCGTCGTTCGAACAGTGCCGTGGCGACGGTAATGTCCGCGCGGGCCTGTTGCAGGCAGCCTTTTAGGTCGCGAACACTGTGGCCAACTTCTAAATTCAAGTCGAATACATCGCGCAGAAAACCTTCGATGGGCACGCGTAATTTTTCCGGGTGCTTGGCCAATACCAATAGATCGATGTCCGATCCGGGTTGTAATTCGCGGCGTCCATAGCCGCCGACTGCATACAGCGCTACGTCGGAATGTCCGTCGAGATGCTCCGTCCAAGCGTCCAGCACGAGACGGTCTGCGAGCTCGGTCAAGTCGTCCATCAGCGTTTCTACAGGCTGATTTTGCCAGTAGCGCTGGGCCAAGGCCGCCGTACCTTCGTTTAGGTGCTGCCTACGAGTGGTGGTCGCGGATGCAAGGTTCATCGAGTGCTAGAGCCGCTCTTCGTCGCGGAGTGTGAAAATCTCGGTGCCGTCAGCGGTGACCATTAGAGTGTGTTCCCACTGGGCGGATAATTTGTGATCTTTGGTCACCGCGGTCCATTGATCCGGCAAAATCTTTATCTGTCGTTTACCCGCATTGATCATGGGTTCGATGGTGAAACTCATGCCTTGTTCGATTATTTGTCCGGTTCCAGGTCTGCCGTAGTGCAGAATTTGTGGTTCGTCGTGGAAGTCTTTGCCGATGCCATGACCGCAAAATTCTCGAACCACAGTGAAACGCTGGGCCTCGGCGTAACTTTGAATGGCGTGACCAATATCGCCCAAACGCGCGCCCGGCCGCACCACTTCTATGCCTCGGTAGAGGCAGTCTTGGGTGACTTTGGAGAGTCGTTTGGCCAGTACGCTGGGTTCGCCAGCGAAGAACATTTTGCTGCTGTCACCGTGATAGCCATTGTCGATGACGGTAATGTCGATGTTCAGAACATCGCCATTTTTCAGTTTCTTACTGGGTGATGGAATGCCGTGACAGACCACGTGGTTAACAGAAGTACATATGGATTTAGGAAACGGCTCTTGACCGCCGCCGCCGCCATAATTTAACGGGGCCGGGATGCAGCGCAGTTCGTTGACGATGTAGTCGTGGCAAAGCTGGTTTAAATGGTCGGTTGTAACGCCAGGTTGCACATGTGGGCCGATCATCGTGAGAACAGCCGCTGCTTTTTTTCCAGCACTGCGCATACCTGCCAGATCGGTCTCGGTCTCGATCCGTGCCACCATATCAAAACTCATTTCTATACCTGAGCGGTTATGGTATAAAGCGCGCCGTTCGGAGTCCATGAGATTGGCAAATTCAATTGCCGGCCTCGGACCGAAGGACGGTAGCAAGATAGTGGTGGGCGTTAAGTTCGTTGCCGCTGCAGCAGGCGAAGGCGTGCGCAGAGGCCGATAGAATTTGTCGTAGTTACATCCAAAACTTAGCGCTCGCACAGCGAGGGCAAATCATGTTGCCGGTTTCGTCACAGATTCACGGGTGCTTGGGACGTTGGTCGCGAGTTTGGATCTGGGAAATCGTGCAATAAATCAACCCGGAGACAAAAGTTATGAGTGTAAGCATGCGCGATATGCTTGCGGCTGGTGTGCATTTCGGCCATCAGACGCGGTTCTGGAACCCTAAGATGGCACCGTTCATCTTTGGTGCACGCAACAAGATTCACATCGTCAATCTTGAGAAAACCCTTCCTGCGTTTAACGACGCGTTGATCGAAATGCGCAACCTATCGTCGCGTGGACAAAAAATTCTCTTCGTGGGTACCAAGCGCGCTGCGGCGAAGGTCATTCAAGAACAGGCCAGTCGAGTGGGCATGCCGTTTGTCGATCAGCGCTGGCTGGGCGGTATGCTGACTAACTACAAAACCATCCGCCAATCGATCCGTCGCCTGCAGGACCTGGAAACTCAGTCTGCCGATGGGACCTTCGATCTATTGTCGAAAAAAGAAGCACTCCAGCGTACTCGCATGATGAATAAGCTCCACAGCAGTTTGGGGGGTATCAAGGACATGGGTGGCCTGCCCGACGCACTGTTCGTGGTTGACGTTCAGCACGAACGTATCGCGGTCGCCGAGGCGAACAAACTGGGTATTCCGGTATTTGGAATTGTTGACACCAACAGTGATCCAGCTGGCGTTGACTATGTTATTCCAGGCAATGACGACGCTATTCGCGCCATTCGTTTATACGTGACGGCGGTGGCAGACAGCGTTGCAGAGGGCAAAGCGAACGCTCAGCCTACTGTCAGCGAAGACGAATTTGTGGAAGTTGAAGAAACTGAGGTTGCACCTCCAGTTGCCGAAATATCCGAGGCGGTAGCCGCTAGCGTTAATCAGACCTTCGCCGCTGAGGACGAGGAAAAAGCCGCACAGGAGGCAGCAGAGCAGGCTGCTGCCGCGGCAGACGCAGACGCAGACGCAGACAAGGAGTAAAAGATGGCTATTTCCGCAGCTATGGTCAAAGAGCTCAGAGAGCGTACTGGCCTGGGAATGATGGATTGCAAACGTGCGCTGACCGAAGCGGACGGCGACATGGAAAAAGCTATCGAAGAATTGCGCAAGAAAAGTGCGCTTAAGGCGGCGAAGAAAGCTGGTCGCACGACCGCCAACGGTCTGCTTGGGATTCATGTGGCCGCAGACGGTACCCGCGGCGCGATTGTTGAGGTCAATATCGAGACGGATTTTGCGGCGAAAAACGAAAAATTCATCGCTTTTGTCTCCAAGGTCACTGAAAAACTCTTTGAGTCTGCCGATGGGGACCTCGCTGCACTTGCCGCCGGCGATTTGAACGCCGAGCGTGAAACACTGGTACAAGAAATTGGTGAGAACATCACGATTCGCCGCGGCGAAGTTGTTGCGTCGGCAGCGGGCGGTATCAGTGAATATATGCACGGTGATCAGCGGCGTGGTGCCCTGGTCAATCTTGCCGAGGCCAATGCCGAATTGGGCCGAGATATTGCAATGCATGTGGTCGCTATCAATCCAATGGTCGTGCGTAGCGAGGATGTGGCGCCGGACGTGTTGGCAAAAGAGCGAGAGATTTTCACGTCGCAAGCAGCAGAAAGCGGTAAGCCGGAAGACATTGTTGTGAAGATGGTGGAGGGGCGAGTTAAGAAGTTTCTTGCGGAAGTGAGTCTGTTGGATCAGCCCTTCGTCAAGGACGGGGATATCAAAGTCGGTAAGCTTGTTGCTAATGCTGGCACCGAGGTGCTGTCCTTTGTGCGCTACGAGGTGGGCGAAGGCATCGAAGTTGAAGAAACTGATTTTGCCGCAGAGGTTGCCGCTCAGGTAGCTGGTAACGACTAGCTTGACCCGTTATCTGCTCAAACTCAGCGGAGAAGCGCTCGGTGGCGACGCTGGTGCGGGGATCGAGCCAAGCGTCCTCAAACACTACTGTGACGAGATTGAGGCCGCGGTACGCGAGGGCATTCAGGTAGCGGTAGTGTTGGGTGGCGGTAACCTGTTTCGTGGCTCGCACTTGGCGCAGGCCGGAATGGATCGTGTAATTGGCGATCGCATGGGGATGCTAGCCACCGTAATGAACGGCCTGGCGCTCAATGATTTCTTGCAACGTCGTGGTATTGCCAGCTCCTTATTCAGCGCAGTTCCCATGGCGGGAATGGTAGACGGCTATCAGCGGGATCTAGCCCAGAACGCTATGCGTGGCGGCGAGGTGGTGATTCTAACAGGCGGCACCGGCAATCCGTTTTTTACCACCGATACAGCTGCGTGTTTGCGCGGTGTCGAACTTGGTGTCGATGCTGTTTTGAAGGCAACGAACGTCGATGGGGTGTATTCCGCCGATCCGAGAAAGGACGCAACCGCGGTGCGTTTTGAGCGCATCACGTATCAGCAAGTATTGGAGCAGCAACTCGCGGTTATGGATTTGACGGCCATCGTCCTATGCCAGGAAAACGCGCTGCCGCTGGTGGTGTTCGATGCGTCCGAGTCAAGGGCGCTGACCCGTATAGCCGCGGGGGAGCAAGTGGGAACGCGAGTAGATGATGCTGACTCCAGCAATTAGACAAAAGGGTTAGTACGGCGCCGCTGGTGTAAACCGCTTTTTGGCGCATAATGCGCAGTATGCGTCATGGACGGTCCGGCGCGCATAACAATCTGGAATGAAGATCATGATCGACGAAATTCTTGATGATGCTAAAGAACGCATGGGCAAAAGTTTAGATGCCCTGAACGGCGCGTTCGCCAAAATTCGCACCGGACGGGCGAATCCTGCGTTACTAGATGGGATTACGGTAGATTATTATGGTGCTCCGACGCCGCTTAATCAGGTCGCTTCGGTCTCGGTGGAAGATGCGCGCACCTTGGTTTTGTCGCCATGGGAAAAGCCACTGTTGCCAGAAATTGAGAAGGCAATTTTGCGCAGTGATCTGGGCATTACGCCGATCGGCAGTGGAGACGTAGTCCGTGTGCCGCTGCCGCCGCTTACGGAGGAAAACAGGCGCGACCTTGCCAAACAAGCTCGAGCCGAGGCTGAAAGTAGTAGGGTGGCTATTCGTAATATTCGGCGCGACGCGATCGCCGATATCCGTGATCTGGTAAAAGAAAAAATGGCAGCAGAGGATGATGCGCGTCGAGGCGAGGAGCGCACGCAAACGCTGACCGACCAAAACGTTGGGGACGTCGACAAAGCATTGGCGGCTAAAGAAGCCGAATTGATGGAAATTTAAGCGTCTAGATCCTGGTCATGACCTCTGACATTACAGTTCAAGCCCAGGAGGGCGTTCTCGTCGCAGATGACGCGGACGTGGTGCCTAAACATGTCGGTATCATCATGGACGGCAATCATCGTTGGGCGAAAAAACGCCATTTGCCGGGCGCTGCTGGGCACCGAGCAGGCGCTAAAGGCGTCCGTGTTATCAGTGAAGCGTGTGTTGAACTGGGGATCAAGAATCTCACGCTGTTTGCCTTTAGCACTGAGAATTGGTACCGCCCGGAAGGCGAGGTCAGCACGCTCATGGACCTCATGCGCTATGTGATGCGCACCGATATAGAGGATCTGCACGCTCAAGGAGTAAGGTTGCGCATCATCGGAGACCGCAGTCGTTTTGCTGACGATATCCACGCGATGATGGATGACTGCGAGGAACTCACTCGAAACAACCAACGCCTAAATCTAAATGTAGCGGTAAATTATGGTGGCCGTTGGGACATCGTCGAAGCCAGTAAGACTTTGGCGCTACAGGTGCAAAATGGTGAACTTGCCGCCGCCGACATCGACGAGCGTTTGCTGCATCACCACATGTCGTTAGGTGACCTGCCCGAGCCTGATTTACTCATTCGCACTGGTGGCGATTTCCGGGTCAGTAATTTTTTACTCTGGGATATAGCCTATACAGAACTGTATTTTACCGAGGCGTTTTGGCCCGAATTTGATCGCAGTCATTTGCGCAGAGCTGTGGAAACCTTTGCTGCGCGCCTCCGCCGCTTTGGGCGCCGCGCATAGGTCGGCAATGTTGCTGTCAAGAGTGATCACGGCGTTATGCCTGGCGGCGTTTGCCCTCGCCGGGATATTTTTGTTGCCGACATGGGGGGTCGCGCTGGTGATTGGGCTTGCGGCAGGCGCCGGTGTTTACGAATGGTCTGGCTTTTTGCGTGCTCAAAGCAGGGCGGTGCGCATCGCTTATGTGGCGATTTATGCAGCGCTCATTGGTTTTATTTTTGTCAACGAATGGCTTTATAGCCGGATTATCCAGACGGTTGGTGTGTTGTGGCTCGGCGTTATAGTCTTGGTGTTGGCATACCCCAGAGGCCGCGGTCTTTACACACGCTCTTGGTTGATTGGCCTTGTTGGCCAATTGGTTA
>Ga0160422_10003021_pt1 | contig 10429 bp, 8 predicted proteins | sample Fk160mmetaG_FD_108192 | JGI IMG/M metagenome (GOLD analysis project Ga0160422, IMG submission 108192) | Marine microbial communities from the Central Pacific Ocean - Fk160115 60m metaG | ecosystem: Environmental > Aquatic > Marine > Oceanic > Photic zone | place: The Central Pacific Ocean... | reverse complement strand
GTCATGTCCGTATTCTAAGTCGTAGGTGTGTGCGAGAGTTGCTCCAGGTAGTTTGCCTTGTTTCCTTATCATCTGAACTCCAACCCCTAATTCGAGTGCTAGTGGACTTGCCAGTAGGAATCCCCTTGACTCTATACCTGCTATTATATCCGGCTTATACGGACTGATTTCACCGGTCAGTCTTTTTAACGCTGTTGTCCAGGCTTGCGCATTCATTAGGAGTGTAGAAATGTCATAATAAAGGATACCCGGTTTTGGGTAATCGGGAACTTTAGCAATTGTTTTCTCGAGATCAATATTTTTAGACATTCCTAAATCCAAGTTGAATGGAGTATTTTTTAGATCAATATCTTTTTATGAAGTGAACAATCAAAAACTCTAGTGTACCAAAAAAAATAGGGCTGTATCGGAAATTTAGATGACCGATGTTTATTGATTTATATAGTACTATATCGGTTTTAAAAAAACTGCTTGTTGGAGAAGCTTGCAATGTGCCGCATAGATAAACTCATATGGCGCGAGAACTGGAGTTTTTATTGTTTTAAATACGACTAGTAATTTGCTTACTTTTTTATCTTATCTGAGGCGTGTTTGAAAGACGAGATGTATAAGTAACCAAAGTTGTTGGTTATTGGAATTGCTCATGATAAGAGATTAATTCTTTAATGGCACGGACAATCTTGAAAGACGGGTTAATGCCTAGCATTTGTCAGCTACTTTTATACCGCAGTCATAAGTGTATAATCGTTTGTCAAACACACAGCTGACAATTTATAGTTTTTCAATTCGTCAATCATCAGTAAGATACTGACAAAGAGGTTTAAAAATGCAGGAAACAACTTTTCGCACAGAAAGCGACAGCTTTGGCCCCATTAAAGTCCCAAACCAAAAATACTGGGGGGCTCAAACGCAGCGCTCAATTGTGAACTTTCCAATTGGCTGGGAAAGACAACCACTTTCGATAGTACGAGCATTGGGTGTAATAAAAAAAGCGAGTGCAATTACAAATAGAGACACTGGCAAACTAATTGACAAGAAGGCAGAAGCAATAATTAAAGCTGCCGATGAGGTAATAGCTGGAAAATTTGATGATCATTTTCCTCTTGTTGTTTGGCAAACTGGTTCGGGTACACAATCGAATATGAACGCCAATGAAGTTATTGCAAATCGTGCAATAGAAATTCTAAATGGTGAAATAGGCTCGAAGAATCCAATACATCCAAACGACGATTGTAATATGAGTCAGTCTTCAAATGACACTTTCCCAACAGCGATGCACATAGCAACGGCCACTGAGGTAAATAGAATCCTGCTTCCTAGTTTGAAAAAAATGTCCAAAGTAATGGATGATAAAGTTACCGAATTTAGAGATATAATTAAAATTGGCCGCACCCATACAATGGATGCCACTCCACTGACTTTGGGGCAAGAATTTTCTGGTTATGCCCATCAAATAGCAATGGCAATTGAAAGAATAAACTCAGCACTCGCAAGTATCTATGAATTGGCGCAGGGTGGAACCGCAGTTGGTACCGGTCTCAGTACTGAATATGGTTGGGCTGAAGCTGTCGCAGGGAAGATAGCAGAGATTACTGGATTACCCTTCGTTTCAGCACCCAATAAGTTTGAGGCTTTAGCTTCGCACGATGCAATGGTCGGGATGTCGGGCGCAATTAAAATAGCCGCCATTTCCTTATTTAAAATTGCCAATGACATTCGACTTCTAGGATCCGGTCCCCGTAGCGGGTTGGGAGAGCTGCTTCTTCCCGAAAATGAACCCGGAAGTTCAATCATGCCGGGTAAAGTCAATCCAACCCAAGTGGAAGCTCTAACACAAGTGTGTATTCAAGTACTTGGTAATGACGCTGCCGTAAGTTTCGCAGGCTCGCAGGGTCATTTCGAGCTTAATGTTTATAAACCAATGATAGCTTATAATGTTTTACAATCTATTCAATTATTAAGCGATTCATGTTCCGCATTTACCGAAAATTGCTTAGTCGGGATACGTGCAAATGAAAGTAGGATTAATAAGTTAATGAAAGAGAGCCTTATGCTTGTAACTGCCTTGGCGCCTAAAATTGGATACGATAACGCTTCGATTGTAGCAAAAAAAGCTCATGAAAACGGAACTACCCTTAAGGAAGAGGCAGTCAAACTTGGTTTTGTTGACGCTAAAACATTCGACGAAGTTGTAAGGCCTGAAAAAATGGTCGGGCCAAATAAGTTGTCTTAAAAAAACACCTTGATAAAATCTAGTGGAGTTTAGAAATAAAGTTTTGTACCAAACAATTATGTCAGTAAAAGAAACTGTTTAAAGAGACACTATCTCAGGTTTTACGGTCAGTTTTTTTTCTAAATTGATCGAGTGAGACAACTTCGCCAGACTTTTCACTTTTATCAGTAAGGTTTTTAGTCATCGTCGTTGTTTCATTTGTGCTGATTTCCTCATCAGATATTAACTCGGTGTTTGTGACTTCGTCGAATTGGAGTTCGAATTTGACAGAAGGGTCGGCAAACCCTGTTATTGCGCCAAAAGGAATTACAAGGTTTTCACGTTTGTCATTGAAGCTCAACTCGACTTCAAAATGTTCTTCATTAACCTGTAAATTCCAGAATTGATGCTGCAGAACAATAGTCATTTCTTGAGGATATTGCTGATGCAAGAAATCTGGTAGTGCAACATTTGATGCTTGAGTTTTGAACGTAATGTAAAAGTGGTGCTCGCCGCGAAAACCATCTTTGCATACTTGCGTAAGTGATTGCCGAACAACGCTCCGCAGTGCTTCTTGTACCATCATGTCATATGGAAACTGTTGTTCTGCCATCCTAATCCTTTACCCTCTCAAGTCTTTAAAAGTGAGGTGCTTCTGTTGCCAGGTGCACCCCGAACCCCGCCATGCGGTGCGAACCACATGGAGTTTAGTTGGGCTTGCCCGACTGCTTATGCAGCGAGGCGTGCCTCCGCATAGTTGTCGTTTGCAACTATTATAAAAGCCCGATAACGGCGGTACCATACCGAGCAAAAAAAGCGTCTTTATTACGCGCGTCGATCCTGGTTCGCCCCCGAAAGACAGACTGATCTAAGTGGTGGAGGCGCCGGGTACTGCCCCCGGGTCCGCTACGCTTATTCCACGCTTCGTTTATTGCTATAGTTGGTAAAAACCAACACGGAGATTATACGCTATAAAAATTTATTTGGAAGTATGGAGGTCCGCTAAACTGTAAAAATTATTCAGTTGATAGCCAATTAATTAGCTCCTTTCGTACACCCTTGAAAACCCATTCCCAGTCACCGGCATTTGGAGGGAATATTCTTCTAATGCATGGAAGAAAAGCATCAAAACCATTCACTATTGGACACCATGTCCTTGTTTTTTCGATAATGACAGTTCTTTTTCCAACTGCCGCAGCTAGGTGTGCAACGGCTGTTGACGGTGCTATCACGCCTGTCAATGCCGTGCATATCGCCCCAAGTTTTTTAAAATCATTCTTTAGGTCAATGTCGGAAAGTTTTATCAAGGAAACATCAAACTGTTCTTTAAAAAATCGGATATCCTCAATGTCGTCATCGTAATGTAGGCTTAAAAAACAAATATCGGGTATGGTTAGAACTTGCTCCCAAAGGTGTAAAGGAGGATACCACTGTTGGCGGTCTATAGTGTTTAAGCCACTCCTCCAGCATAGCCCAACAACTGGTCTGCCACTTGAGATTTCGAAAAGATATTTTGACCAGTAATCATGCGCATCTTTTGAAATTTTTAGATACCCAAATTTATTCAGGGGTTTCATCCGACCTTCAAAGAGGAAATGTGGTAAGCTGGCTAAGTCAATATAAAAGTCAGGGTAAATCGACTTTGGTAGCCAGCCGTAATTAAAAACTGGCTGTTCATAAGCCAGTCTTCTCGAGTATGGGAAAACAGTTATTTCTTCGAGTGAATCTCTAAAAAGTTGCTTTAAACGCGGATCAGTTTCGAGAATAACTCTTCCGGATATTTCAATTAGCCTTGGTAGGTAGGAAGAGAAATATAGTTCGTCACCAACGCCTTGCTCACTGCAGACTAGAATTGTTTTGTTTTGAAGGGATTGCCGGTTCCATCTAGGGACACGCAGGCGCCGTCGAGGTGATGAAGTGATATCATCACCTAAGCGGTTTTCGTATTCTGCCCAACCTTCTTGATACTTTTTAAGGGTTAAAAGCGTTATTGCTCGATTAAGTCTTACTTGGCTGCCAGATTGATATTCTATCGCAATATTTTGATGCTCCAAGGATTTTTCATAATTATCCAACGCAGCATATGCTTCTGCTATATTCGCATGAGTTGTAGAATCCTCTGGAAAAAGCAATAGAAGCCTAGAATTAAACTTTAGACTTTCTAAACGGTTTTGATCAGTAAGACAAAAATTTGCATAGCTCTCCAATAATACTTTGTCACAGGGGGAGCTTATTAAGGCAATTTTTAGCACTTCCCTAGCCTGCGTGGTTTCATTATTTAAACGGAGTTTTTCTGCGAATGAAACAACGACGCTTGGTATATTTTTACCATGTTTGTAGGCAGTTTCGAGATATTGCAAACACGCAGTAGCGTCGCCTTTCAGAAAAAAAATCTCCCCAAGCGCCAAATTAATCAGAGGATGATTAGCCCATTTCTCGTATTCATCTAATAAGAGGATTTCTGCTGGGGCTATTTTTTTTTGATGGATGAGGCGCTGAGCTTTCTTAAGGATAAATTCAATTTTGCTTGTCATTGGAACGCTTTCGGTATGTAAACCCCCGAGATTTAATCGTCTGCAAGGTGGATTTTAGATTTTTGATACTGTACTTTCATAATGAAGGAAGTCGAGAGATAACCCTTACAATTTTTGCAGAGTAGAAAAAATGGCGTTGCAATGAAACAATACCTCGATCTAATGCGTCTTGTGTTGACGACAGGCACAGAAAAACTTGATAGAACAGGAGTGGGTACACTCTCTGTTTTTGGTCACCAGATGAGATTCAACCTTGAAAACGGTTTCCCTATGCTGACAACAAAAAAACTACATTTAAAGTCTATAATTCACGAGTTAATCTGGTTCTTGAACGGCGATACAAATATAGCTTACCTAAATCAACATGGCGTTCGTATTTGGAATGAATGGGCTGATGAAACCGGTGAATTGGGTCCTGTATATGGAAAACAATGGCGTTCTTGGCCTGCGGGTGATGGAGAAACCATCGACCAAATAGCAGATCTCGTTTCAGGTCTCAAAAATAATCCAGATTCACGAAGGCATTTGGTTACTGCATGGAACCCTTCAGAATTGAAGAAGATGGCACTGCCGCCATGTCATTGTCTTTTTCAATTTTATGTTGCTGATGGAAAACTTTCGTGTCAGCTGTACCAGCGCAGTGCAGATGTCTTTTTAGGTGTCCCTTTCAATATATCATCTTATGCTCTCTTGACTTTGATGCTAGCGCAGGTAACGAATTATTCCCCTGGAGAGTTTATTCATACCATGGGTGATGCGCATATTTATAAGAACCATCTGACACAAGTAAAAGAGCAACTAGCTAGGCAGCCGAAGTCGTTACCACGACTGCTATTGAACCCGAATATTACGGATATTTTTGATTTTTCTTATGAAGATTTTACTCTCAGTGACTATGACCCTGATCCGCATATAGCTGCCAAAGTAGCTATTTAAATGAATGTAAGCGTAAATATGAAGCCTGAAGTAGTGCTGGTTGTTGCAGTTGCTGCTAACGGGGTGATAGGAGTGACAGGAGGACTGCCCTGGCATCTTCCTGAAGATCTCGCAAGAGTAAAAGAACTTACCATGGGAAAGCCATTGATAATGGGACGAAAAACCTATGAATCCATTGGACGACCGCTCCCCGGCAGAAAAACTGTGGTCATAACGCGGGCGAAATTATCGTTTCCCTCGGAAGTTACAATGGTGAAAAATTTCGATTGCGCCGTAACATATGCAGAATACTATGCAAATGATATGGGGGTAAAAGAAATAATTGCTTTTGGGGGTGCGAGCATTTATAAATCTGCTATCCCAATAGCAAAAAAAATTTATAAAACGGAAGTTAACTTGTATCCAGCTGGGGACACATTTTTTCCTGAATATAATAGGGATGAATGGCGTGAAGTTGCTCGATCAGATTTTGCTGCACAAAATAACTCTTTTACGTATAGTTTCGTGCAACTGGATCGGATTTAAAGACTAGTTAAAATTTTTCGCTAAATGATTTTATTAAAGGCCTTTAATAATCGGAGGTACTTTTCGTTGTTTGCCTACATTTTTCCATATCGCGGAGGCAATATTTCTATAAGATTTACTATGAATGCTGTTGGGAGACTCTAGCACAATTGGAGTGCCGTCGTCGGACGTCGTTCTGATATCTTTGTGTAAAGGTATTCCACCTAAGAAGTCCACACCAAGGCGCAACGCTTCTTGCTCGGCGCCACCAGTTCCAAAAATGTCGGTCGGCTCACCGCACTTAGGGCAAATAAAAATGCTCATATTCTCAACGATACCTAAAACTGGCACATTTACTTTCTTAAACATATTTAAGCCCTTCCGCGCATCTAGAAGAGCTATATCCTGAGGTGTGGATACGATAACAGCTCCAGCCAGGGATACGCGTTGTGACATCGTAAGTTGAGCGTCACCAGTTCCTGGCGGCATATCAACGACAAGGGCATCTAGATTGCCCCAAGCAACGTCCTTCAGCATTTGTTCTAGTGCACTCATCACCATTGGACCGCGCCAAATAGTGGGAGTGCCCTCTGGCACAAGAAAGCCTATCGACATGCATTTAAGGCCGTATTTTTGGATTGGTTCGAGTGTTTTTCCATCTTTGCTTTTCGGTTTTTCATTCACGTCGATCATTCGCGGTAACGATGGGCCATAAATATCTGCATCTAGAATTCCTACTTTTAAACCTTGAAGGCCAAGTGAAATAGCCACATTAAGCGCTGTTGTTGATTTTCCAACACCACCCTTGCCTGATGCAACTGCAATAATATTTTTCACGCCAGGCGCTAGCTCGCGAGATTTTCCATCCGTGGATGCAACGGGCCGTTGGTCTTTAGCCCGTTTTGGAGTATTCTCATTCGTTTGTATTCCTCGGTGCGCCGTAAGAACTGCAGATACAGAGAGGACGCCCGGTATTTTTCTGACTACGTTTTCTGCCTCCCTGCGAAGAGGTTCAAGGGACGGCCCCCGTTTAGGGTCAACTTCTATTGAAAAACCGACGTTACCATTTTTGATAATTATATCGCTTATCATACCAAGGCTAACTAGGTCTTTTCCGAGTTCAGGTTCTTTCACTGCTGCTAATTTTTCTAAAATATTTTCCTTAGAAATTGAAACCATGCTTGAAATCTCCTCGAAAGCGACAATATGTGATAGTGTTGAACATATCAATGTCGTTCGACAGCATCCGAATAAGTTGTTTGTTTAGTTTGCAAAAAGGGGCATCGACCTGCTAATACCGGGGATAATGCAGCAAAGGGAGAAAAATAATGTCCTGGGATAATCAAGGCGGCGGCGGGCCGTGGGGCAATAATGGTGGCAGTGGTGGCTCAGGGTCTCCGTGGGGACGAGGAACAGGAGGCCAAGGTGGCGGGCAAACGCCTCCTGATATTGATGAGGTTATTCGCCGTGGTCAGGCAAAACTGAGGGGCTTGTTACCAAAAGGCTTCGGTGGTTGGAAGGCCGGGTTGCTCATTGTCTTCGTTTTGCTGGGAATCTGGGCGGCCAACGGCTTTTACAGAGTTCAACCCAACCAAGAAGGTGTTCCAGTACTTCTAGGAAGGTTTGTAGGGACTACAACAAACCCAGGTTTACACTGGAACTGGCCTGCGCCAATAGGTAAAGTCTACACCCCCGACGTTACTGCTGAAAATCGCATAGAAATCGGATTGCGAACGTCAGGAGAGTCATCGCGGAGAGGCGCCTCAGTGCGAGACATGCCAGAAGAAAGTCAAATGATTACGGGCGATGAAAACATTGTCGATATTGACTTCGTAGTTTTCTGGCGAATATCAGACGCTCCAAACTACCTCTTCAATATTAGAAACCCGGATGAAACGGTAAAAATGGCAGCGGAATCTGTGATGCGCGCAATAATCGGTCAGACCCCGATCCAAGAGGCGTTGACAAGTCGGAGAGAGGATATCGAAGCGCGGACGCTATCATCCCTTCAAAAGTTGATGTCGGAATACGAGGCAGGTATCCAAGTAAGACAAGTCCAACTACTTGCTGTTCTACCGCCAAAAAATGTGATCGACGCTTTCGATGAGGTCTCGCGAGCGCGGCAAGACATGGACAGGTTGAAAAATGAGGCGGAAGCCTTCAGGAATGACATCGTGCCGCGAGCTAGAGGAGAAGCGCAGCAGCTGCTGCAGGGTGCGGAAGCATACAGACAGGAAGTTGTTAATAGAGCGCAGGGTGACGCGAATAGGTTCAACTCAGTGTACCAAGCGTACAGACAATCGAAGGACGTGACGACCACGCGTATATATCTCGAAACGCTAGAAAGCATTTTTTCCAACGTCAATAAAGTAATAATTGACAGTGAGGTCGGCAATGCTGGAGGAGGGGTCGTTCCATATTTGCCTCTTCCAGAAATTAAAAAGAAGCAACAAAATAATTCATTGTCACAGGGAGCTAGCAACTAATGAATAAGCTATTAATTGGTTTAGGCGCAGTGATAGCTGTACTGGTAATAATCGCAAGCAGCTCCCTCTTTATTGTTGAGCAGACGCAGCAGGCTATAGTCCTTTTCTTTGGTAAGCCACAGGAAACTATTAGGGAACCAGGGCTCTACGTTAAAGTGCCCTTCGCTGAAGAGGTTGTTTACTATGAAAAAAGGGTACTAGACCTTGACCCTCCAAAGGAGCGGATGATTTTGGCTGATCAGAAAAGATTAGATGTGGACTCTTACGCGAGATATAGAATTACCGACCCACTTCTATTTTACCAGACCACACGTCGTGTTAGTGAGGTTTCTGGTAAGTTAACGCCGATAATCAACTCCTCACTTCGGCGGGTGTTGGGTAATGAAACACTTCTAGACATTTTATCAGGTAAGCGAGCCACGATTATGGTTGATATTCAAAAGGCTGTTAATGACGCCGTAAAAAGATTTGGCATGGAGATAGTAGAAGTTCGGGTTCGTAGAGCTGATTATCCCGATGAGACAAGAAGTAACATCGAAAACAGAATGAAATCTGAACGGGAAAGAGAGGCTAAAGAATTTCGGGCTCGCGGTTTTGAAATGGCAGAGGGCATTCGAGCAGACGCAGGGAAACAAAAGATCGTTATCCTAGCCGAGGCGAATAAAAAGGCTGAGACATTGCGTGGTGAGGGCGATAGCCAAGCTATCAAAATCTACGCAGATGCTTTCAATCAAGACGCGGAATTTTTCGCTTTTTACAGATCTATGCAGGCCTATAGAAAGTCTATCGGGTCAGAAGACACAACGCTGGTAATTTCACCTAATAGTGACTTTTTTAGATTTTTTGGCGACATTACGGGTAAGGAATTCGCGAAATAAGAATGAAAGGTTGCTAGCAGACGAGCCGAGAGGAAACTTTGCACGATCTTTTTGTCGCTCTGGCGCTCGTTTTGGTTATTGAAGGACTTCTTTACGCGGTGTTTCCGAGGCAAATGAGGAGTTTGGTGGATCGAATGACACAGTTTACAGATATGGCACTAAGGCAGACAGGCTTATTTACAGCCGCACTTGGAGTGGCGCTCATTTGGATTATTAAGGAATTCTTTTGAGTTCTCAGCCATCGAAACTCAAAACCAGAAAAAAAACAACTTTTTGTCATAATCTACAATTAAAAATGAAGCGTAATTTTCTTCAAAAGGACACACTTTCATGAAAAAAATTTCCCCGCCAGCGAAGTCTGTAGGATTGGTAGCTAACAAACCCCTTATTCTTTTACCTATCGTTAAGCTGTTTTTTTTGGTGCTCGTGCTATCGCTTCAACCACGCTCAGAGGCTGAGGCGTTGCCCGAAAGTTTCGCCGACCTGGCGGCAGAGTTACTGCCGTCAGTTGTTAATATTTCTACAACTCAGATTGTAGAGCAGGGCGGTAATCCACGTCATAACTTCCCACAATTCCCACCAGGTTCGCCTTTCGAGGAATTCTTCAAGGATTTCATGGAGCGAAACGGGCGAAAAGGCGAGGTGCCAAACAATGGAAAGCCCCGTCGGCGCGCGCGCTCTCTTGGATCAGGTTTCATAATCGACTCATCTGGTATAATCATTACTAATAATCATGTCATCGCTGATGCAGATGAGGTAAAGGTAAGGTTGCAAGATGAGACTGAATTCAAAGCAACGATTCTTGGCCGCGATCCTAAAACAGATTTAGCCGTTTTAAGTATAGATCCTGGTAAAAGAAAACTCGCGGCTGTGGCTTTT
>Ga0160422_10003015_pt1 | contig 10435 bp, 22 predicted proteins | sample Fk160mmetaG_FD_108192 | JGI IMG/M metagenome (GOLD analysis project Ga0160422, IMG submission 108192) | Marine microbial communities from the Central Pacific Ocean - Fk160115 60m metaG | ecosystem: Environmental > Aquatic > Marine > Oceanic > Photic zone | place: The Central Pacific Ocean... | reverse complement strand
TAATTCTTTGTTGTGGTCTTTTCTAAGGTTGTGAAGAAGAGTCACCCAAGCGAAGTCGTTGAGATGTGCTTGCATCATTAGGCGACTGATGTCGATTGGTGATTGATAAGCAAGGACATCGTCACCAAGAGACAAGGGAAGCATGGTGTCTCTGCCATCGTACCACATTGCAACTTCAAAAGTGTTGTCATCAATGTGACCATACAAGCCCGTGCCATCATTGAGGTTCTGAACAACGGAAATCTCGAACTGATCTCTTGACCCGAACTTGAGTCTTGCTTGACGAGCTTTGCCATCGGCAAATCCTCCATGAGTTTGAAAGCATAAATCCTCAAAACTCTTGATGCCTTCCCACCCACGGACAGGAGACTTGGCTTGATAGTTTGAAATGTAGTTTGGTAGGTCGTACTTAATCATATATATACATTAGCGCCATAAGCCTAATAATGCAAGAAAAAAGTTTAACTAAATTGCATTTTGTTGTAAGCTGTTGATAGTCAAGCACTTACGCGGCCCCCGCGCCGTAAGTCGTTGATGCCCAGTAGCTTAGGCGGCTAAAGCTCGGTAAAGTATTCCTCAAGCCTTGGGACATCAAGCCCGCTATCGTTATAGGCTACCTTGTCGGGAGTCTCGGTGTATCCCACTTCCCTCATCTGATCGACAAAGTTCTCATAAGTTCCGCATTCCTTGGCGAACTCATACATCCCTTGGTCATTGCCTATCCAAAGAGCAACATTCCAGGTTTCGTAGTTTTTCCATCCGTTATACATAATTATAGGTTCTCCGTGTTGTGCCCTGCTCTCCTCATTGAGTGCAAGGCTTCTTGGCGAGTCATATTGAATCGGGACATGAGATACATAAGCAAGTCATGCCCTGTGAGTTGTTGGTTTCTATCTGTCATAAGTATAATGTAGTTTAGTTTTGTTTAATTGTCAAGGAAATTGTGAACCTCTTTCTCTCTCCCGAAGGTTGTAGGCGTGTACTGACGCCTCGTTGTTCAGTAGTTGGGAGTCGCTTGCGACCATTGTTGCCCCCTTGGGATTTGCCCCCAACTACCTACAGAAAGAGCAGTCCCCTAGGAGATTCGAACTCCTTTCTTCATTCCGAAACGATGATCAGTCGCTTGTGGGCTATCTAGAATACCACTCGTGGAATGCCACATTAACCTAGCATATGCTAAGGGGACACAAATGAAATTGATTATCAAAAGAACTATAAACACAATAACCCCGAAACCTAGTAATTGCAAGAAAAAAGTGAAGTTTTTTTGCATTTTGTCGTAAGTCACTGAGCACCAAGGGTTTGCGGCGCCTGGGCGCCGTAAGTCGCTGACCATCAACGACTTACGGGTTTTCTCTACCTAACTAATAAATCTCCAGGAAGCCCTTATTTGGCAAATATATATTTAGTCCCTAGACGGGTTGAAGTGCCTCCTTGTAAAATGCCTCATCCGCTTTGCCTTCATCGTCACGAACTTGAAACTCAAGACATTCGGCAGGGAATACATGACAAGGATCGTCACCATTTTGCTTGAGATACCAAGTGGGTGGATTTTGTGGTTGAACCACCAACCCGATAAACCCATGCTCGACAAAATACTTGAGTACATTTGAGCGACCAATGCCGTTAATCTTTACTTCGACTTCTGAGCCAACCGCAGGAAGTGGTTTGTTTGCCACCCATTGAAGTTGCTCGAACTCGGTGTAACTCCCCTTGGGGCGTGAGATGCTTTTTGTTTCTACTAGTTCTGCTTTAATCATAGTAATATTCTCTCAGTTTTGGTTAGTATTGTCAAGCATTTCTTTAAGTTTCTTGTCGCCATAAGTAATGATTTCAAAATTTTCATCACTAAGCATTTTGCGAAGTTTCTTCCAAGCAGAATTTACATGTTGCATAAATTCATCACTCCCCATTTCGGGATAGACATGACTTATGTCTTCAGGCTCATAAACATTGACAACATCAAAGACTGCCTTTAATTCTTGTTCAGTTAAGTTATCCATTCTTTTTTGCCTCCTTGTTTTGATCGTCTACAATCTTTGCAAGGCGCTTTAACTCAGTGACAACTTCTTGCTTTGCAGTGTTGTTTGCCTTTGGGTTCTTCAAAATCTCAACCATAATTGGAATGAGTGATGACCATGTGGGTGTGATATCTATTGTTTCCATAATTATAATTCTACTATACTTTGCTGATAATTGTCAACCTTTCTCCTGTTTTTTCTTTGTGGTCAATCATTAACTGATTGGCAATATGATTGGCTCTTGCTTTGCTTTTTACATTGTCAACGAGTATGCCTCGAACTTTAATGTTGAGCCACTCTTTGAAGTTTGGGTTTCTGCTTATAGTTATCATTAGTACTTTAAGTTAGTGATTGATGTGTTTTTCTTGAGCCAACGTCTTAATGGATGGAATGCTCTAGCTGAAAAGTGAGCAAGGTACTGCTCGCCATTCTTTGCCATAATCATATGTCCGCTTGCCGTAGCACGTATCTCGGATATCTCATCGCATTTCTTCAGTTGTTTCATTACTTTTCTTGTTCCGCTTTCCGAATGTTTCATGTATACATACTAGACCCGTTTGGACTAAACTGCAAGAAAAAAATGACATTTATATGCGTTTTGTTGTAACCTCTTGAATATCAGTGCTTTATGGCGCCTGGGCGCCGTAACCCGTTGATTATCAACGACTTAGTAGCCTAACCAATCCAAGACTTCTTGTGCTTGATACTCTTCCCTGTCGCCTAAATCATTAAAAAATTGATCAATATCTTCGCAATGATGCCTTGCTAATTCAAGCAAAGCTCTTTCTCTCGTTATGATTATATCCTCGGCTGATTCGTAATAGTCCATTATGAGTTTACCCCTTCCTTTACAAATCCCGTTGAATCCTTTTTAGCAAGACCTTTTTCGATAAGCCCCACGACGACACCTTGCTTGTCAAGGAATCGCAAATCCGATTCGTCGCCATCGACAACCTCGACGCCATTCCAAGTTTTGGGTAATTGGTTACGAAAGACAACCGCAACGTTACCGCCCATCTCTAGGACTAGCTTGGCAATCTTTTCGTTTGACTCGGAGCAAGAAAAAGTCAAGTGGTAGTTGCTTGGCAACTCGCCATTGAGAAAAGCCTTCATTCTCTTGAATGACTTAGTATAATCGTAGAATTGAGTTGAGCCGTGCTTCTCAAAGATAGTCAAGCCATCTTCATTGATAATATCTTCCCATGCAATGTCGCTTGTAAGGTTAGGTCGAAAGACTGCTTGCAAACTCTTTTTGCTTGCCGACTTAATCGTGGAAGTAATTTCCTTGGATAGTTTGGCAAGGAAATCGAACCTTTGCTCAAAGAACAACTTTGTCTTGGCAATGCGCGAATCTTGAACTGAGTTCATTTGTCCACGTCCTGCCGTGTTAAGACAAGCCATAGTGCAACCTTTTGAGCGCCACTTGCAAACCTCATAGCCCGACAAGTTGGCGGGGGCAAGGTGAATGCCTTTGGTTAAATATCCGAATGCCTCACCCTTTGTAATCTTGGCATTTCCTGCGGTAAGTAATGTTTGCTTAATCATAGAAGAATAATAGCTGAATTAGTTTGTTTATGCAAGCCTAAAAATGAAATCTTCGAAGTAATCAGGCTCAAGCCCGAAATCACTCATAAAGATATGCTCCCACTCGGAAAGGTCGCCACCCGCTTCCCAGTCAGCTTTCATGTCGTTAAAGAATTGGACAACTTGTTTGACCGCCTCGGCTTGAGTTAAGCCATCACGGGACATTAGGACTTTTACTGTTTCTTTCATAAGTATATAGTAGCGCCATAACCTAATTATAGCAAGAAAAAAGTTTAACTAAATTGCGTTTTGTCATAAGTGCTTGAGTATCAGGCACTTGCGCGGCCCCCGCGCCGTAAGTCGTTGATACTCAACAACTTAGGGAATTGTCAAGCACAAAAAAACCCCCCGCCTTTCCGAAGGGCGAGGGGTTATTTGGCGCGATGCGCGTTCGTATTAGAACGGATCGCTTTCGTAGATGTCGGCAGGTACTTCTCCATTCACGTTCCCGACAACATTCTCAGAGGTGGCAACCTCTGCAACTTCAACCATATCAGCATCCTCTAAAAGAGACTCATCCATTTTGAAGTCAACAACCCCATCCAAGACAGAGTGAAGAGCATCAGAACGAGATGGCAAGGCAACCAAGTTCCCCTTGTAAACCTCGGTAAAGGCATTGTAAAGAGAATTTACATTGCGATCCCAAAACTCAGAATGATCTGACGATTCCCATTGGTTGACCACGTCCATGATCTTAGACTTGGGCAAAGCTCCTGCCTTGCAAGCACGAATGACGATGTCATTGGCTTGAGAGTTGCTAAGCTCCATGTTCTTGTAGGCTTCGATACGATTGTCTTGACCATGCCAAAAGCCGAACAACTTGCCCAAGGCGCGATTGATGGTCGCATCCAAGTCTTGCAAGATGTTACGAGTGTGACGACGTGCAAGTTTGATCGTATTGGTAAAGATCAAATTGTCGCAAACAAAAGGTGCATCACCTGCGCACAATCCTGCGGGGAAGGTTTTGTCGTGAGAGTTGCGAACTCCGATGACACAACCACGATCAGACTCTGCACGATTGGCATGATCGACTGCGAACAAGCCGAAATAGTGCTTGTTATCCCTAGCGAGAGAGTGAACCTCGTCTTGGATGGTGAACCCTTGCTCGTCCAAGAATCCCTTGGTGCGACTGACCAACTCGTGATGAGCGATAGGTTGGTAGGAGATTGCTCTCTCACCATTGACGTTTTCCTTTTTGCGAAACTCGACAGGAGGAGTGGGAACTCCTACGACTTGGTCGTAATCTACGAGAGTGCGATTGCCTCCACAAATGTTAAGATTAACTTTGCGAGGAGCGATGGTATTTTCTGATTGATTCATGATTATAATAATATAGTAATATAGGTTTTTGTCAAGGGTTAATTTCTTGAATTGTCTTGATTGTCAAAATTTTCCATAGACTTTTGGAGTTGATCCATAGCTTCGGCTTGATTGGCTACGGCGCGAAAGGCTGCGCCAATAATTGACACAATTTTTAGCTGTTCTTCGGAGAGCTTAGTTTCCATTGGCTTAATGAGGTTCTCATAAATGAAGTCCATTCCTGTATCCATAACTTCGATGGGGCTAGGAATTTCTTCTTCGTTAGTGAAATCTTGATTAATCTTCATATGCTTTTCTGTGCTTTGGTTTTCTGTTGTACTTAGAGTGATCTTTGTGGGGACGTGCCTTGGTGAAGAGGACTTGGAGTCTGATCTTCGGAGTCTTTGTCTTTCTCGCTTTCATATATATATAGTAGCATAGGTCGGCTAAAAGCGCAAGAAAAAAGTTTAGTTAAAATGCATTTTGTTGTAAGTCGTTGAGTATCAAAGACTTGCGCGGGCCAGGCGCCGTAAGTCGTTGACTGTCAGTGGCTTACAGGATTTTAATGGTCAAAAAAAAGCTCCACCTTTCCGAAGGGTGGAGCTTATTTGGCCTTAGCCTATTTAGCCATGGGCCTTTTCTAATCTGTATAATTTTTGAAGCAAGTAATTGTGCTCCTTCTTAAGATTATAGTAGGCGGGCGTGTTCTCACCGTAGATTTCTCTACAGGCTAGTTGGTACCCTAGCTCCCTAACTTTGCTCCTTAAGGATTCCACGTCTTAAGCCCTGTTAAGACTGATAATCCTATCGTAACGAAACGAGCGAACCCCACCACGATTATAGCAATGTGCCTTGAAACCCACAACACTACGACCTTCCTTAGCATTGCCAAACTCGTTGACATGCTTTGGTTTCGTGATCGTGTACATTTGGGTCAAGCCACGAGCATCAGTGTAGACCAAGCTATACACAGGGTTGAACAATTTAGCGATTTTAGCTATTAGTTTCTTCATCTTCATTTATCTCCTTTACAGGGTTTTGGTTGTAATAGTTGTAAACTTCACAGGCTTCGTCTGCGGTTTCGCAACTATAAGAAATTAAATCGGGGTTATCGTATGGATGCCAAGGGGTAGGGGACTCCTCGAAGTGAACTTCCCATTGCTCGGTATCTTCGTTATATTCGGGCAAGTCGAGTGGTTTGCCTACACATACTGCTTCTATGTAATTATTCATTGTTTATATTATCTTGAAATTCTTCCACTCTGTCAACAACAATGTGACAAACTTCATCAATAGCCCATTCTTCTACCTCAGCTCCGTTGTTGAAGTAACACATTAAATCTTCTTTGATTTGCTCTCTAAATTCTGTTAGGTTGTTCATTTAACAAGGGATTGGTGAATCTTCATCTGTTACGATGGTTACATTAAAGTGGCTCGCTAGTTCCTTAATCATTACATCGTTATTGAAATAAGTATACGCAAAAGTCAAAAGGTCTTCTTGATCTTGTGCTGAATGTCCATCTCTGAGTTCGTCATATATCTCAAAGATGTTCAAGTTCCAATTCCAACCTTCTACTCTTGATTCTATCTGTGCTTTAGTCATTTTTAAACTCCTTAATAATTTGTTCCATTTGTTCGAGGACGGACTTCTTGTTGCCTTTGAATCCGTACTCGGCTTTAATGATTGAATATGCTGATTGACCTCTTCTGCTCATTCCAAGGCACTCTAGCTTGAGCGCTGATCTGAGACTGAGGAATCGGAACATATCAATTTCTTCGGGTGTGTTTAACGTTATCATGGTACAATACTAGTTGATTTCTTTCTCGATGTCAACTACTTTTTCATTCTTTTTTTTCAATTCCCAACTAATATCATAGAGGTACTGACTGATGTAGTCGAGCGATCCCGCTATGTTTTTTAATTGAAACATAATCTCGTCATCGTTCTTTCGTGAGAGATGGATCTCATCTGCCACACCTTCGATAGCTGAGGTGATAGTGCAAAAGTCTTTGAGCTTTCTTTTATGTGCTTCCATTATCTTATTCATGCCGTTAATACTTTGTTGTGTGTTAGTGTTGCGAATCCTGAATAGTATACAGGACTTTTGGTGTTCTTGTCAACAAAAGAATTGTACTTGTAGGGATTATATGTAACTTCAGTTCCGATCATGATCGTACCACCTATGTCGTCAACTCTACCTAAGATACCCGCATGAACATTCTTGCGTTTTTCTTTGAGAACTTTCTCTCTACCTTTTTGGTTGACACGAAAACTGCAATCCCACATCTCTAGTTTGTCGGCATGAGCTTTGACTAGCCCGTCTTGTTTGACTGACCAACAATCTTTGTGAAGGTTCTTGTACACGAATACTTTTCGACTGAAGTCGATGTCGTATCTCTTGTCTTCTTTTGTCCTAATCATGTATATATAATGACATACAAAGATGGTTTTAGCAAGAAAAAAGTGAAGCTAAATGACGTTTTGTTGTAAGCCCCTGATAATCAAGATGTTGCAACGCCTGGGCGTCGTAAGTCGTTGATATTCAAGGACTTAGGGAAAATTGATGGCACAAAAAAACGGCACCCCGTTATGAGGTACCGTTATTTGGCGGTTATTTATTTATAACCTAATCACTAATCACTAACTAACTACATAAAATTTTCTTAATTGTTATATTGACTATGTCCTATAAAGATTATTGTTACTAATATAAACATTGTTACCATGCCTACTACTTCCATATAATATCATTTTAATTTTGGGTGAATAATAATTTAGTCTGCAATTGCAAAGACCTCTTTTAACTTTCTAAATTGTTCTGATGTAATAAATACCGACCTGCAATAATCGATATCGTTGTCCTCTATATACTTTATCCTCTTAGCTACTTCTGAGACCATGACCCTCTCCCTAGGAAGGCCACCCCATTGGATGACCACCTTCATGCAGGGGAAGCACTCTGCTAGTTCCTCAGCTTGAGGCGACGTTATATAACCGAATTGACTTAGTATGGTTTGAATTGTTTTCATGGTACCACTATAATGCACGAACCCGTGTTTGTCAAACAAAAACCCCCTACGAAAGGGATTAACCTAACGTAGGGGGCGCTGTGCGGGTGGGAGAAAATAAATGTGGGGGAGGACTACTGAATACCTCCAACTTTTCGGCGTGAACATCAGTTCAGGATTACCTACTTCGAACTACAAATCAGACATGGTATTTGTCATCGACTCATCCGATTGGACTCTATCGCCCCACCACAGGGGATTTGCATACCTTAGCCCGCTCACGACAGGCTTAATTCGGTCACCCACAGGAAGGATTATAAGCCCTTCCAAAGTGATAAAAAAATATTAAAGAACAAAAATTTTGGATTATTTGATTTATTTGAGTTTATCCTTCTCAATCTTAACTATATATATAATACTATATTATTTGTTATTTGTCAAGTTATAATTTAGATATTGCAAAAAAACTTATTCACAATTTAGATCATTTAATTCTCTCTACTATTATTATTAATTGATTAAAACTATTCTCATAAATTTCTTTTGCTTTTCTAAGGGCATCCATTCCGTATTGGGGTCTAATCATGTCTCTAATTGCCTTAATGGTTTGTATCTTACCCATTATGCTACCCCCCTTGCCCTTTTAGCTTGGATTTGCCTCAACCTGCGATCTGCCTCTCTCTGTTGGGCGAGGATTCCTTCGGTTGCTTCGTTGTACCCCATGAACCTTGCATTGAACGCGTGTGGGTCTTTGCCCTTTACCTTGTTCATTACCGCAGTTGCTCTTGCACATTTTGCTATATTTGCCATATTTATTCTCCTTATGTTAATTGTTAAAGCTATACTCTAGTCTATTTGCTTGCTTATGTCAACAAAAATATTTGGGGTGTTCAATGAAGGAGGAAACAAACCCATGGCACTCGCTGAATCAAAGAGTGCAGGAGGGAAAAACTCCTTGTTCGGACACATCTTCCGACTCTATGCCCCCAAAATTATTCAATAAATTATTTTCTTTTATTATTTCGGACTATTCTCTTATCTTCCATATTGTCATTTACATAGAACTGATTTGTAAAAATATCTCTGACGTTTTGTCCATTATTTGTTAGCTCGGCAATATCATTTTTAAGTTCATCAATTATTTTCTCAACTAAGTTCAAAGCATCTTCTTGTGTTGCCTTCTCCCCTGTCTCTGCATTAATCAATGTGTCGCTTTTATTTAAATCTTTTTTCATTCTATTTATTTCGGCGCGGAGCTTTAGAATTTCATCCAATTTGTCATTAATGTTATTTGCTAAACTCATAGTTGTTTTTCTTTATTATGATTACACTATACCAAATATAACGAGTCATGTCAAGACTAAGTGTATAATTTTATATGGAGAAACTAAAAAGAAGTGAAATAAGAAGAAAAGTAATAGATTATTTGCAAAAATTTTATTTGGATTTTGTTTTGTATAAGGATTTACCTGTTGTTAATAAGATGTATTGTAAAGTGTGGGCTATGGATATGTATGAACAATTAGATGATAAACAAAGAATAGCTATTTATTTGAAACTAATTAAAAAAACTGGCGAATAATTATTATAAAAATTTTTCTTTATTAAATGGGGGGCAAAGGCATACTAGATTATTTGGAATGTCTTCAATCGGTTCTGCAATCAATAAAGGATAAACCCCTGTCTCATAGTCTGCCTCATACCACTCCACATCAACGAGAAGATGCGTAGGGTTCTCTACCCCGAATATGTGGACAAATTCATTGTCTAGCTTGCCCTGCACATAATCTACGCTCGCTTTTCCTAGATCGTCCATGCCTTCAGTATCAAATTGATCATAATTTATCATAAGGCAAAAAGACTTAAAAATCAATATTATTTGTTTAAATTAGCTTAAACCGCGCAAAATCAATTAAAATTTATTAAAATTATTTGGGGCTTATTGCTTTAAATTTCTATTATTTTTATTTGTATAAAATGGATAGCCGAATTTATTATATTCAATTTTTTGTTTATTTATTTCGGGCTTATTATCTAAAATTTTATTTGTATTTGTTTTTTTTCTACTTGAAAAAGGATTTAGTTTATTTAGAATTTGCTTGTATTTCATATTTCGATTAATTTTATTATAAAAAATATTTTAAAGAATTAAGTTTCGCACACCACTTTCACCCACTTTAAACCATAATAAACCACACTATATTGCTTATATCTCCTAGTATTTGTATTGTATTCACCTTATAATGTCCTCTATGTATATTGTCTATTTGGTTGAGAAGTAGGCTTAAATCAAATTATTAATCGAATTATATTTAATAAGCCCCGAAATTACTTCTTTTTATTTATTATAGGCATCATCTTATCTGAGCTATGCCCATCTTTATTCTTATCCTTATTTGCCTCTCTTATTATTCTTTGAGTATCAATTTCTTTCTTGATCTCTTCGGGAACTTCTGCTCGTAGAGTTGAGACATTATCACGAATAAATTTTTTTACATTAATCTTCATCGTTGAGGTAGGAC
>Ga0160422_10003014_pt1 | contig 10436 bp, 9 predicted proteins | sample Fk160mmetaG_FD_108192 | JGI IMG/M metagenome (GOLD analysis project Ga0160422, IMG submission 108192) | Marine microbial communities from the Central Pacific Ocean - Fk160115 60m metaG | ecosystem: Environmental > Aquatic > Marine > Oceanic > Photic zone | place: The Central Pacific Ocean... | reverse complement strand
GCAATTCCTGTTACCGGCATAGGCAGTAATCTTCTAAGTTCATATAATCCAGGATCACCAAACGCTGCTACAACTATAGCATCCATTTTTTTAAGTAACGGTGCAAGCTCTTCAACTGCTTTACTGGCTAAAACTAGATCTTTTGGTTCTGTAATTAATTTTACTCCTCGCCGAGCTGTGTAACCCAAAATTTTGGACCTTCTACCTAAAGATCCTTCTGCTACCCTGACCATCGATGAAGTAATTGACGCAGAAGTATTAGGATTTATTAGAGCTATTTTTGGCAAGTTGCCGCAACGAATGCTTTTGCTATATCGATCCTTCGTGCAATCCAAATTTTTTCCTTTTTACTTTGTAACTTTTGTAAGATTTGTTCAAATGCCTTAAAACGCCCAGGACGACCAATGATACGTAAATGAAAACCAATATTGAGAAGCCTTGTTTGCCCAAGCTGTGTTTCCTTTTCAAGTACATCGAGAGCATCTACGACGTAGTCCACCATATCATTTGATAATACAAAACCATTTGGGTGAAAAAATTTCATATCATTTGTATCAAGCGCATAGGGCACAATAATCAAACCAGTCGGGTCAATGTATGGTAGGTCATCATCAAAAGCATTTGAACTGTAAAAGTAGCCACGTTTTGCAAGTAATTCTCTTGTCCAAGGACTCTCAGATCCTCGACAAAAAAAACCTAATGGTAATTTCTTAGTTACATTAAAAATTGCAGAAGTAGCTTTGTCAAGATCACTCAGTTCTTCTTTTTTACTATTATATGCTGCATTAGGTTTCCATAGCCAGCCATGGCAAGCAATTTCATGTCCATCATTAGCTAACATTGTTAAAACATTGCTGACACGTTTGGCTGCTCTTCCACAGGTAAAAATGGTAGCTGGAATCTTATACTTTCTAAGTTCATAAGCTATTCGCCAAACTCCAACTCTTGGTCCATAGGCAAAGATTTGAGCTTGTCCTTGGTCAGGTGTTTCATCATCAACAACAGAAAGTACCTCTCCAATTTTTTCATTTTTTTTATCACCGTCAACAACCTGAAGTTCTGCACCTTCTTCAAAATTTATTACAATTGAGACAGCTAGACGTGCTCCATTTGGCCAAGTGAAATTGGGCCATTCTCCACCATATCCGATTAAGTCACGATTCATTACCTAAATCTAATCAATTTTCCAAAATAAAATCAGCTGGGCAAGTCTTAGGTTTCCAAATAGGTAAACCCATTGCTGCTCTCCAATATTTTGCTATACCTTCTCTGGTTGATAACCATATTCCTTTGTGTTCTAGTATATAATCTAATAGTTTTTCAAGTCCATCTATTCGAGCAGGTTTACCAATTATTCTGGTATGAAGGCCTATAGATAGCATTCTTGGCGCGAACAGACCCTCTTTATAAAGCCTGTTAAAGGCATCAATGCAATAATTAGCAAAATCGTCTCCAAAGACAAAGCCGCCATTATTGTAGAATCTCATGTCATTTGTATCAAAAGCGTAGGGTAAAACTACATGTGCCCCCTCTGCTGTTTCAACTAAATATGGGAGGTCATCGTTGTAAGCGTTACTATCATATAAAAATCCCCCATGTTCTATAAGTAAACGCCGGGTTAAAATGGAAGTTGCCGAACGTGTATGCCAACCTACAGGAGATTTACCAGTTGTCTGCTTTATAATAGACACAGTTCGCGCAATTGCTTTTCGCTCTTCTTGCTCTGTCATATTTGCATGACTTTCCCACCGCCATCCATGAGCTGCAACCTCGTGTCCATCTGAAATAGCTTCTTTAGCAATCCAAGGTGTTGAATGTAAAGCACGTCCACATGCATTAATTGTGGCTGATATCCCCCTTAATCGGAGCGCATTACGTATCCGAGGCCAACCTGCACGTGGGCCATATTCAAAATGGCTTTCCATACAAAGGTCTCTAACACCTATAACCTGATCTACAACTTCATAAATCTGCTCATTACGTTCGTCTCCGTTTCCTAGTGAAAGCTCTGCTCCCTCTTCTATATTGACAACAATAGAAACAGCTAGTTGGGCATCATTTGGCCACTTTATTTTAGGAACATCGTTTCTATACCCTTCAAAATCTCTAGAATTCACTTTGGCACACTATTTTGTTTATCCTATGTTTTGTTTTAGTAGTTTTGTATTTAATAGCAGCATCAATTAAATTAGTTCAATAATAACATTGGAAATTAATAAAAATCATACACTTTTTTTAAGTTTTCTCTAGCTATATTCGTATCAAAAGGCAAACATGTATCAGCACCAAAATTAGTAACTATTTTGGAGGCTGAAATGGTTCCAAATTGAGCAGCCATAACAGGGTCTTCTGTCTCTATGAATCCAGCTAAAAATCCGCCGCAGAAGCTATCGCCAGCTCCAGTGGGGTCAATTGCTTCAGTTGGGATACAAGGTATTTTTATAGTGTTTTTGTTTTTACGATCCCAAATTAAAACACCTTCCATACCTAACTTAACAGCAACAATTCCGGGACAATGTTTTGATAAAATAGCTAAGCCATCGGTTAAGCCAGTTGATGGAATCAGAGATCGCAATTCTGTTTCACTTGGTATGAAAGCATCAAGTCTTGACAGAATAGGGTTGATTTCGTCAAGAGTTTTATCTGCTAATTGCCACCCTGGATCTGACATAATAAAGCCAGCACCTGGTTCAAAAAAATCAAGCATTTCTTTCATTACTTCTGGTTGACTAGGTGCGATATGTACACCTTTTGGGTTCCGCCAATTTGATGGAATTTGAGAAGTTTCAATGGGATTTTGGACTCTGAAAGAAGAATAACTTACTTCACCATAGTGGGAGTGTTTAGACAGTAATTTCTGCCACATTAATACTTCCTGGGGGCTAAGTTGGCTTTTTGAAAATCCCGATTCAGATAGAAATTTTTCTGAACTACTTAAACCCTCTTCCCTGTTTCCTTTATTATCATAAATAAACCAATCACAGGCGGTTAGTTTTTCTTTTGACCAGTGAACTCCGTCTAAATTAATCCCATTAGATTTGAATTTTTCAAGTGCTTTATTTGGATAAGATTCTACAGTTTTACTTACTAATCCTACTTGATCAACCCAAACAATGGCTCCTACTGCGGAATAAGCCCCGTTCCCCCCTGACTGAGATAGTTGAACCTGTCCATCAGCAGCTATCACATTATCTAATGTCAGGCCTCCTATTACTATTAAATTAGGTGTCAATCCTTCCTCCCAGAATTGGCGCACCAAGTCCCAAAGCATCTCGCTCAATAGCAATGTGGTATCCAAATAAATGAAGTGGGATACTATAAATTACAGGGGCTGTTTCGATTTCAACCTTTGGCATTTCCCAGACAACATCAGCAATCTTAGAAATTTGGCTCTCACCTTTGGGTACCAAGGCAATGCAAAAACCTTTACAGGCTTGGCTCATAATTGCTGTTTCGTAAGCACGGCTATGACTTTTACTATCTGGTGCTATAATAAACATTGGATCACCTTTTTTTTGCGTTCTATAGTGATGATACTCTTCGAGTGGAAACGCATAAGAATGAATAGGTGCCAACTCTTTTAATTTTGCAGCACCAAAAGACGCAGGCGCATAATGTGGTCCTGCACCAGTTAAAAGTATTAGTTCAGACCTGGCTAGTTTTTTCCCAAGTGTTTTTGCATTTGCATAAAAAGACTGCGCTACTTCGTCTATCTGAGTAGGTAGCTCTAAAATTGCATTGCGTAGATTATCTACATCTATGCCTTTGGTCTCTGCAACGCTAGCTATCAATGCTATTTTTAATGCCATAGCTGCTGTGCTTGATTGAGTAGGCCATCCCCCTCTTGTTGCCTTAATGAGTAATGCTCCAGGAAACTCTTTCATTAGTGGTGAATTTTCAGTATTTGAACAACCGATTGCATATGCCCCAAGTTTAACAGATTCTTTTAGCCCATAAATAACGGGCTCAGTTTTTCCACTGGAGCTTAATCCTATAACTAGAGTTTCAGAATTTATTACATCAAGTCCATATTTGTAGAAATCAAATGCTTCATAGGGTTCACATACTGCTTTAAGATATTTTTCGGCAACATGCCGAACGCCATATCCAGAAATCCAGCTATCACCACAACCAACCATGACAATACGACTAATTTGACGGTTTTTTAAATCTTGAGCTATTTTCATAAGAGGTTTCGTATTTGCGTCTAGTGTTGCTCTAACAGCAGATCCTTGGGACATCATTTCAATTTTTGTTAATTCAACTCGTCGGAAACGTTCTTGATCTCCAACCTCATCAGAGGAAGATTCCCTTCTGATTTCTAAAATTCTTTTATCTAATTCCAATAATTCCTCCAAAAGCTAATTTTTAAAAAATACAATTGGCTCAATAAAATATAATCACCACAACAAATAAAAATCTGTCATTTTTAGACTGATATAATTCGTCAATACAGCACAATAATTTATACTAATGAACAAACTTTAACTAAATTTCTAAAAATTTAAATATATAAAGAAATATTTTTTTTTTGATATTTATTTGTGATATATTTCACATAGTTTACTAGTCAAGGGGGAATGATTTCCTCGATGAATAAAATAATCAATATTTTTTTATAAATTGGTAAATGATGAAAATTTAGACAAAATTAGTTTTTTTAGAAACTGTTATTAAGTTTTTTTTTTTGTTTGTTATTTCCTTGTGATAAAGTAAAATTGTTTACTCATTAAGTTTAAAACTTTTCTTAGTTTAGTGACTAACATACGTTTTTTACTAATTGGTTAACAATAAAAGTTTAGACATAAATAATGCTTTTTAGTAGTTTTTATTAAATAGTATTTTTGTTCAAGTGTAGATTAAGTCAATTAAAGTTTATCCAAGAAAGGAGTACAAAATGGCTAATAAAATTTATAAAAAGAATATTATACTATCACGTAGGTCTGTATTGGCGGGTATCGCATCTAGCACCTTATTAGCAAGTCCCTCAGTATTAAGAGCTGCAAACCGTGAACTTATAATGGTGGGTTATGGGAATGAATCAGATGCTCCCTTAATCAAAGCTGGTAAAGAATTGGGCAAGCGTAACCCTGGAGTTTCTTTGAAAGTTATTGGTGGTTTATCCGCGGAAGCCCTAGCACAAATAAAAGCAGCACGAGGAGATTCTCCTTATGATCTTGCAGTTATGGGTTCACCTGCAATAATCAATGCTTTGTCTGAAGAAGTAATTGTTCCATTAGACTTTTCGAAGATTCCAAATTCGAAGAATGTAGACCCACGTTTTATGCCATATGGATATGATGTAGGCCAGCCTATTTGGTTTGAAGGTATAGGCGTAGCTTATGATAAATCAAAAATAAAAACTCCCCCAAAACAATGGAAAGATCTTTGGGGAGGTTCTTTTAATGGAAGAATTGGTATGTGTCGACCCCAATCTAACTTAGGTTTGGGAGTGCTAGCAGCCACTTGTGAAGCCTTTGGAAAACCTCAAGATGATATGGAATTCGCATTAAATAAATGGAAAGAAATGGATCCCCTTGTGGGACGTAGTCCAGGTCTTCTTCAACAGATGATAGAACGTGGGGAAGTAGATCTAGCTCCTCTCTGGCATGTTAATGCTGCCTTGGCATCAGCTGCCGGTTTGCCGATTGGATATACAAAAATTTCTGGACCTGGGCCACTCATGTTACCTACAAATATAGTGCATTTTGTAAATACGGCGGATGGTACTGCTGATTTAGTACATGAGTTTGCTGACATTTTACTCACAAATAGCATACAAGAAATGGCTGGAAATGCACCTATTTACTTTGGTACTGTTGTCAAAGGTATAGAGGTGCCTGCTGCAGCAGCACCATATGTGCCGTCTACGCCTGAAGAGTTGGACAGCACTACTTCTTTGAAATGGCCATCATTTGCTCCTTTGCGTGGAAAGACTGTAGAAACATTCGACCGAATGTTTGGAGTTTAGGTGATTATAACTATTGGTTTCTTTTCGGAAAAATGAAACTACTGCCCCAGTTTTACACATTGGGGCAGTTAGAAAATCCTTTAAGAATAACTTGGTTTTGGATAATTGTTCAATTGACATTTCTGAGAATGAGATTGTAACTTTATTAGGTCCATCAGGTTGCGGAAAAACAACATTATTAAGATGTATAGCAGGATTTTTAGATGCTGATTATGGTTATATAAATATAGATGGGCAGGATATGTCTAACGTTCCTGTCAACAAAAGACCAGTTGGCGTAGTTTTCCAAAGTTATGCTCTTTTTCCTCATCTAACTGTATTCCAAAATATACTTTATCCACTAAGAATGCTTGGTACAAACCGTGCAGAAGCACTAAATCGGGTTGACAAAGTATTGCAAACAGTATCTTTAAAAGGCTTTGAAAAACGCTTTCCGTCTCAACTTTCTGGTGGGCAACAGCAAAGGGTAGCAATTGCAAGAGTTCTTGTAATGGAGCCTAGAGTTCTATTGTTAGACGAGCCATTTAATGCCCTAGATGCTAAGCTTAGGAGTACTATGCAAGTCGAACTACGTCAGTTAATAAAACGGCTTGGTCGTACAGCAATATTTGTTACACATGATCAAGAAGAAGCCCTTACAATGAGTGATCGAGTTGCGATAATGCGTGCTGGCAAAATTGAACAAGTAGCGACCCCTGATGAAATTTATGATAGACCAAAGACAGCTTATGTTGCTGAATTTATTGGGGCTTCTAATTTCTTGAAAGCAAAGGTAGAATTAAGTCAGATAAAGTTACCAGATGGACAAACTCTGAAAACTGATTATGAAGGAATTGTACAAGTGATGGTACGGCCTCAAAACTTATCTATAGAAATGTCAAAAACTGGAAATTGGAGGGGAACAATAATTTACCAACGTAATATTGGACCACTTGTTGAGTATCATGTTGAAACTGTGGAAGGAGCCAATCTCAAAATAGTTGCTGCTCGATTAGAAAGTAGTTTAAAGTTTTCTGATGGTTCAAATGTCAAGATTAATATTATAAATCCTGAATTGTGCATAATTTTTGCTTTGTAATGACTAAAGCAATTTCAAATTTAAAAACAAAGCAACCATTTTTTGAGCGTCTTATTGATGCTCTTCTTTCGGGTAGAGGTATTTGGCCTGCAGTACCGTCTTTAGTAGTATTAATATTTGTGGCAGTTATTCCATTCATTATCCTCTTATCTCTGGGTTTTTCTAATATTACGATATCCCGTGGTGAAATTGTATCACAAACATTAACTTTTGATTTCCTAGTTAATGCTTTAACGGATCCATTATATTTTACTACATTTAAGCGTTCTCTAAATTTAGCTATTTCGACAACAATTTTATGCTTGATTTTTGGTTATCCAGTTGCATATCTTTTTATTGTTGGTGGTAAGTTTACAAAACGTATAATACTTGTGTTAACGATTGCTCCGCTTTTAACTAGTGGAATTGTCAGGACTTACGCATGGCTTGTAATACTTGGTGGAAGAGGAGTTGTTAATTCAACACTCCTTCATCTTGGGGTAATAGAACAACCCTTAAGAATTATGAATACCCATTGGGCTGTCTTAATTGGTATGGTTCAAATTCACCTTCCCGTAATGATACTGCCTTTAATAGCTGTGATGAGCCGTCATGATAGTAATTTAATTGAGGCGTCAGAGAATCTTGGAGCTTCACGCATTGGTACACTTTATACAGTGATTTTACCATTAAGTTCACCTGGAATTGGGACTGGAAGTGCATTAGTTTTTACTCTAAGTTACACAACTTTTGTTGTTCCTCAAATATTGGGTGGAGGGAACTATTTAAATGCAGCCACAATGATATATGAACAGGTAGTTTTTTCGCTTGAATGGAGTAAAGGTTCTGTTACTTCTCTTATCCTAATGATCACCTGTCTACTCGTTCTTGTTATAATTGCAATTGTTACAAACTATTTTTCACGTTGGGCGAAGGAGCAAAAATAAATGAAATCAAAAAAATATTCTTCATTTAGTGAAGCAATAGGTGTATATTTTATTTTTGGGATTGCTTTTTTTTCTTTAATATTATTAGTCGCGCCCTCACTGATTGTTTTGATTATTTCTTTTGACACTCGAGCTTATTTAAGTTTTCCCCCTGAAGGATTTACTCTAAGTTGGTATGCCAAGGTATTTGAAAAATCCGAGCTAGTTGAAGGGTTTATAAATAGTATGCAAGTTGGATTTACAGTCACTGTATTGTGTATCCTACTGGGTGTTCCAACTGCTCTTGCATGTGCAAGAGGTCGTTTTCGAGGGACAACTGCTTTGTCAGTTTTTGTATTAATTCCACACATGGTACCTGGAATAGTTCTTGGTGTTGCAATTTTATTTTCAGGTGCTCTCGTTGGGGTAACACCATCTATTTGGCTTCAGTCTATATCAATAACTGTTTTTGTACTCGCAGTTATGGTGAGAACAGTTCAAAGTAGACTATTGAGGTTAGATCCAGCTTTAGAGGAAGCAGCAGCAAATTTGCGTGCCTCTTCTTTCCAAAATCTGCGAACAATTACACTTCCACTTTTGATGCCTGCTATACTCGCAGGAGCAGTATTTACGTTCGTAGAAGGTTTTGATAATATATCTGTAGCTATATTTACTCATGGTTTTCATGATCGGCCCCTACCAATAGAACTTTTGGCATTGGTTCAGTTTACTAGTTCCCCCTTAGTAGCTGCAATATCTGGTATTCAGATTATACTTGCAATTTTGGCTTTAATAGTCGTAGCTACTACTATTGGACTTGATAAGGTGAATGAATGAAACCTCTTTCGAAATTTGGTAGTCAAAGTCGTTATTCTTACAGGCCGATAACAGAAGAAGTAAATTACAAATGGCCAAAGGGGAAAGGACTTGCAGTATACTTGGCTGTAAATCTTGAAGTATATGATCTGAATTCAAGTACTTTTGACACTCTTGTTCCTAATAGTTCTAAGCCGGACTTAATTAACTATTGTTGGTTAGACTGGGGTAATAGAGTTGGTGCCTGGAGACTTTTAGAAGCTATTAATGAATACAAAATACCAACTACAGCTCTGATAAATACAAACTTGTATTCTGCTAGACCTGGCCTTGTAGATGCATGGCGATCAGTAGGCTGCGAAATTGCTGCACATGGTAGAACAAACGGCGAAACTCAAGCTAACATGTCAGAACAAGAAGAGACTAAGCTTATATCTGAAGTAACGGCTAGTATAACTGAAAATGAAGGAATACCACCAAAAGGTTGGCTAGGACCTTGGCTTGCTGAAACCCCTTTAACATTAGATCTTCTAGCTGAGGCGGGTTACGAATATGTCTTAGATTGGTGTGCCGACGATAGACCTTTTTTTATGAATACTCGGAGGGGAAAAATTTTGTCTGTTCCATATCCTCTTGAAGCTAATGATGCTAACGCAATTGCTGTCAGAGGATCCACTGCAACAGAATTTACAAATCTTTGTCTTGCACAAATTGATGAGATGATGCGACAGGCTGAAAATGGTCCAATTGTTTCACCTATAGCTTTGCATCCGCACATCATTGCTCAAGCTCACAGATTGCACGAATTCCGTAATGTTCTTGCCAGACTTGCTGAACTCCGAGAAGAGTTGTGGTTAACGTGTGCTAAAGATATTGCTTCTGTCGTTTGTAATGAAAGTAATATTAGTGAATAGAAACGAATTAGTCAGGGAAATTATTAAGCCAACGAGTCATACCAATTTCTTCTTTTAGAGAGATTTCGTACATCTTCCTATAGTAAGGCTCAAGTTTTTTTGCATGGGTTTCTATTTCAAGAAGTCTAGGTTGAAATTCTTTAAAAGCCTCATTAATTTCATTGAAAACTTCTGCCTCATCAATACGTGAGATCTTCCCATCTCTGACCACCAGATTTCCATCAACAAATACATGCTTTACCGAGGATCCATCTTCACAAAAAACTAGTTGACGACGAATATCATTAAGTGGAACAAATGACAGGGCATTCAGATTTAAAAAGGCAATGTCTGCTTTTGCACCAGGCATAAGTTGGCCTATTGAATCATTTCGAAATGATTTGCGACCTCCGCTCCAAACACATCCAAGGAGTTCGTCTGCACTTGGCCAATTTGACCATTCTCTCATTGATATTCTTTGAATATTAGCTCCAGTCTTCATTGCTCCCCATAGATTGGCGGTATCATCGCAGGCCGCTTCGTCAGTACCGAGGCAAATCGGTACTTTAGCATTTTTTAGTGCATGGAATGGCATAACTCCAGACCCAATTTTGAGGTTTGATATTGGGTTATAAGCCACAACTGCACCAGAATCTGATATTCTTGTTATGTCATCCTCATCAATCCATATAGTATGAATTAATTGCTTGCGTTCATCGAGACACCCAAGATCGTCTAAGTATTGAATTAAAGATTTATCAAACTTTTTTTTC
>Ga0160422_10003013_pt1 | contig 10437 bp, 17 predicted proteins | sample Fk160mmetaG_FD_108192 | JGI IMG/M metagenome (GOLD analysis project Ga0160422, IMG submission 108192) | Marine microbial communities from the Central Pacific Ocean - Fk160115 60m metaG | ecosystem: Environmental > Aquatic > Marine > Oceanic > Photic zone | place: The Central Pacific Ocean... | reverse complement strand
GACTTCCAGCCTTAGTTAAATTAGTCATAGCTCTTCGTATTGAAGTGATAGGACACTTAAGCTTGGTTAAGAAGTGAACCATTGAAGGACTTAAAGGTTCCTGTGCTGATTTGAAACAGTCAAGAATAATTGCTTCTTGAGTCCTTGTATTTGTATGAGATTTAACCAACGTACTGGATACCTCATTAATAGTGTTGTAAAACATTAGTCAGTAAAGCCTCGCTCATTGCGAAGCAAGTGCTAGTGGCGGAGTCGAACCGCCCTTGTGCCGTCTAGCTTTTGTCTTCTTCCTTGTCAGTAAAGACAAGAGTGCATGATGTTGTAGTCATAAGACTGTCAACTGTTTCCCATTCAAATGGGCAATCATTATCGAGTAGCCACTCGTATAGTTTTGATTGGTTCATGTTTAAAAAGTCCTCGCTCATTGCGAGGTAATTGGACGTGGTCGGAATCGAACCGACCTTGCGTGTTGTCTCTGCGATGCGTCCATCTATGAGACGTGTTGCATTAACCATTCGTCCTTGGGTATGTCCTTGTGTCCTTGGACAAATAAAAATAAAAAAATATAAACTATCCAGGTAGACACACGATTCCCTTGTACAGGTGCGTCCTTAATTGATGAGTGTTAAAATGACTCCTTAAGTTAAAGGACTATTGGACTTATTGACATTGCCAATAGTTATTTAAATAATTCCAGTTTTTATATACCTTTCTTTTGATATACATAAAAGCTCGAACATTTCCCAACCGTGCTCGTCTAGTGGCTCTAAGTCTCTAAGCTTGAGCCCTAAGTCCTTAAGCACGTGGTCAATGATTGCATCCTTGATGAAGTTATCTGATGTTGTAATTTGCATATCTATTAACCCCATTGAGCCGCCATCGCAGCTGCTATACCTTTGTACGTAGTACTTCTCAACTTCCATCTATCCTTAGATGGTGGTAAATAATGAAGTCTTTGGGTTACTTTCTTTGGTAATCCGGTTAAGTCTTTAATGTCTGTAGGTTTTAAAGGATCTAACCCACGTAACCAAAGCCCAGTCTTCTTAGTTTCATAGTGTCCGTACTCGTAGGGTTGGACGTATTGAGTAGGTTTACCTATGTAAGATTTTGTACTAATAACACCAACTGGATTTTCTAGACATACCCTCGGAATGTCGCATTGATAGAGACGTTCAAAGAATTTAATCGCGGCTGCCTGTCTGCCGTCCTTGATCTTTTCAGGGAAGTGAGCAGCACCACTTATAGCTAGATCAGTACATGGCGGATGGAATATAGCCAAATCCCAGTCACCATCGATGAACTCGAAGATGTCTCCTTGGTGGTGCTTGTGAGTGTTACTGTCAGTAGGTAGAAGATCGCAGCTCCACGCATTGTGACCTCGATCTTCAAAAGCTTGGCGTACAATACCGGAGTATTCGCAGCCAACCAAAACATTTAATCTCTTCATATAAGTAATAAAAAATAAAGTGTGTAAGTTAGCCATTTAGTAATGGCAAGTGATGTGGTCGGAATCGAACCGACCTTAAACCGTTCATCGTTGTAGTCCATGCTTAAGTGGATAGATTGGAGATAAGTTCCTCACCTTTCCATTTATAATTAGTGGTGTCCTCGTCTTCATCTCTTTTGTTTTGACAATAGAGTTCAACGATTACCCAGACGCAATGATTTTTAAATGTCATCGTGTCCCAGACTGTTTGACTTGCTACCATGTCAGACATCCAACGATCACCAAAGATCTCTTGGAGTTCCTCTTCTATTTCCTCCTCGTACTCATTGAAAAATTCACGAGTTTCGGAGCAGTAAATAAAACCAGAAACACCACCGCCGCAGCCATGATTAGCTACGTCCCTGATCTCCTCGATATCATCAAATCTTTTATCGAGTGCCACAGTTAGTCTTGATTCTTGCATGATTAAAAAAGACTACTCTCATTGAGTAGTAAGAGTGACAGGATGGAGTCGAACCATCCTTGAAAACCCAGTCACTAACAGTTAACTAACGTATTAGGTACGTTGAGCCCTGTTTGACCTATGCAATAAGTCTTGTTCTTTTTGTTCTTAGCTAAACGCTTAAGGTTATTAGCCCAGAAACCTAGTGATACACTAGGATTTAGGGTAACGTTAGCTATAGAAGCTCTTGATACATTCTTGTAGGTGTACTCTCTACCGTTGTGGTATCTAACAACTGCGACCTTGTTTAGAGGATCAACAGCAAGTGCATCAATACAGGAAGAGGAACGATTTTCTACGTAATACATAAGAATTAAATAAATAAATTTACAATTTATCCAATAATGGATAATTGACACAGACGGAATCGAACCGCCTTAAAAAGCCTGTCTTTGTGTCTTGCTTTCCGAAAGTTATAAAGGGTTTAGGTTGAGCGAACTAGGCTAGTCTTACATTGCTGTAACTGACTTATACTGTCCTCGAATGGCTTTGGTATCACCATTTGTTAATAACTAACTATGTCATCTAACCGAGATCGGCTGATATACCCATTATACATCCAATTTGTCGCTTAGTGGATAGATTAATTCTCACAATCTCCCTCGAATCGGTGAAACACCAGGTATAGTCTGGGATCTCAGCGAATAACTAGGTTGAGTAGTAAATGATACTAGCCACTAGATGTCGTTGTCTTGCTTGGTCTCTCGGAATTGTTACAGCATGTTAAGCAACAGGTCGCATTACACAAGCGATACACTATAATCCCCGCCCGCCCGCGTGTCGCGAATGTTTAGCACGCATAACACGTGCGAATATCGCGCGATATGTACCAACTTTTGCTCAGGGAGCGAGCGAAGCGAGCGGAATACCTTGGTATGACTGGCTTTCCGCTGGATAAAGAGTCTAGCGCCGCGCCTGCGTGGATTTTACCTACCCCCCGCGGGGGTAATTTCGTCCTGCCTATATCGATAATAGGCTTCAGAAATTTATGCCAAAATCTATGGCAAATTGCTTAAGACCATCATCTGTAAGACGATGACGGAACATCTGATCAAACACTTTGACCGGCAATGTACATATATTTGCACCAGCCTGGAAGGAATCCTCTACTTGTCTAGGAGAACGTAGTGAAGCTGCTAAGATCTGTGTCTTAATACCTTCTACACAGTAAATACTGGCTATATCTCTTATTAACTTAATACCATCCTCTCCAATCTGATCTAATCGCCCAACAAAGGGAGAAACATAGGTAGCACCAGCTAATGCACACAGTATTGCTTGGCTGACACTAAATACTAAGGTCATATTGGTTTTAATGTTCAATATCGACAGTTCTTTACAGGCTTTTATACCTTCAACGGTACAAGGCAGCTTAATAGTCGCCTTATCACCGTACTTAAAGTTATAAAGCACACCATTAGCTACTAATTGCTCTTGGTTATCGCCTTTAACTTCAATACTGAGGTCTTTAACCCCAGCATTAATCAAATCTTGGTAGACCACATCAGGGTCTTCACCACTCTTTTTAATAAGAGTAGGGTTGGTTGTTACACCATCAATTATTCCAATTGGTAGTCTATCTTCTATGTCTGTAGTGATAGCAGAGTCCAGGAATATCTTCATCTAAAAAGTCCTATTCGGGTGAGTAAATATAGGGTTAAAACAGTCCAAAATATAATTTCCAATCCAATATTAGTCATCTTTCTTCTCCGGAAAGTATCCAATGGTATAACCATCTTCCACCTTCTCTATAACTGCTTTATACACGGTGTCTTCTCTTGTCTCTGCAAGATATTTACTGACAGCGTTATCAACAGTCTGTTTAGACACAAGGTTTATGTATCTTTCTTCTATGCCAATCAAGTAACCAAGTATTAGCCAGTTGAGTGGTTTCCAAGGAGTCTTTAAACTCTTGTATAGCTTTCTAAATCTATTTAGTTTAAGTTTAGGCATATATAGTGATGTTAATAGAACTCTCTACTCAGAACCCTTAAGGGAAGTGGAGAGTAGTGTTTTAAAGTAATATCATTCACGGATATTTATTAAAAGGGAGCCGAAGCTCCCCTACAAGGGTCCACCCTTCCCCTGTATACATAAGGGTACCCCCCTAAACCCAGTTAGGAGCATCTTTATTTGATGTCTTAGTTCTAGCTTGTTGTCTTTGGTTAACGTCCATTCCGAGCACCAAATGATTAGCACTACCTTGAGGGTCATCTAGGAATTGTTCTAAGATATCGTCCCACTCTTCTCTCTTCTTTAGGTCTATCTGTGCCTGTGCTGAGATAGATAATGAATCGGTAAAGTATTTAACGCCTTGAGCTAGACAGTCAATTCTGTCGTCATGCTTAACTGCGTACTTCATCCGACACATCCTACTCATTTGGTAGAAGAGCATATACAGGAGTCTCTGTTCAGGAGGGTGTTCTTTGTTTGAGTTATAGTCCCAATCAATGACAGACCTATTAACAACAAGGCGATGTTGGTTGAGAACAGGCTCAAGGCTATCAATGATTCTGTCTTCTTTCCTAACATTCGCTCTAACTTCATCCACAAAAATGTTCTGCTTTGTTTGTTGAAGATGTTTTTTAAAAAGTTCACTTACTATTCCGTCTCCGAAGTTTGTCTCTACGACTAAGGTAGAAACGTTATATTTCTTGCAACCTTTTAGTATGTCAAGCAAGGTATTGTCGGAGTAGCCATCTTTATAGGCTCTCACTTCATGCAGATAAAGAAAACCGTTTTTCTGGGAGATATAGCAAGCTGCCGTCTCGTCAGATCCACGTCCACTAGGGTCAACCGAGCAGATAGTCTCTTGATAGGGAGTCCATTCACCCTGTAACTGCATAGGTGTGTAGAAGTAGTCTCCAGGTAGCCCTACTGTTGGTAGGTCTTTGATGACATTCTTAGGATCAGAGCACCATATAACATTGTCAGGTGCTTCAGTAGGATTAACGCTGGTAACAACTAAGTCAGCCATTTTAAGAGGAAATTTCTCAGCGTCACTTAGAGAGGTATCAAGCATGAACTGAAGCATAAAGTTGCTTCGTCCCATAGCTGATTCCCTTTGTAGGAGATCATCGTCAGCAAACCTGTCTGGGTCGGTACATTCTCCTGATTGTGCGCCGTTATCTAAGTCTTCCTGTAGCTGTGGAGCTATTAATCCTTCGTATGGTGTAATGTCTTTGGGGAATCTTGCCGGCCAGACAAATGGTCGATAATTCCGCTCTGCCAGCTTACGGTAAACAGTAAAAGTAGTCTGAGGAGTCCCGAGATACATAATACGGCTATCGTCTTCCGGCGTAAGGATGGATTCAGCTTCGGTGCAGAGTTGAAGTAATTTTTCACGCATTAACTCCGTCATACTGTTTCCAGGCACCTCTATATCGTCCAGAATCATTAAGTCTGCACGACTTCCAGTTAACTGACCAGTTATACCAACTGATTTGACTGAAGGTGCTTGGTGAGGTGAACATAAGACATCAAAGGATATACGTGACCATCTGGCATCATCAGACTTAGGTCTGAGGTGCTTAAGCCACGGTGTTTCAATAATTAGTTTCTGTAAAAAGATGGACATGTTATCTGCACGTTCTTTAGACGCAGAGATAATCATTATCTTTTTTTCGGCGTTATTAAATAGAGTCCATAAAACAAAAGCACCAGTAATCCAGCTCTTACCAACTCCCCGAAACGCCTGTATTTGTAGTCGCTTGGGACCACTCTGCAAATAATCTGCAATTGCATATTGTGCCCTCGTAGGTTGGGGTAGATCCAGCTGGTCCCACAATGCCTGTAGAAACAGCTTAAAATCGCCCTGAAGGGCTGTTAAAGTATCATTCATACGAATGTGTATAGATTAGTTAAAGGTTTACGTCAAACGATTTATCGAGGGTTCTGAAGCGGGGTGTCATTAGCAAAGGATCAGACCAATCATTAGGTGTTTCTATTAATGTAGATAAACCTCTGTAGTTATTGGTTTTATTTCCGTTCAAAACAATTTTCTTACCGTTGCCGTTACCGTTTACTTTGCCGTTACCGTTAACCTTTCCGTTACCGTTAACTTTTCCGTTACCGTTACCGTTACCATTTTTTGGTGTAAACGTAGCGTTATTTTGTTTAAGGAATGCTTGTATACCAGAGAAATTTGTAACTTTTTGAGTACTTTGTCTTAAAGAATTAAATATCTTGTCGGTTTTCTTACCAGCATTTTTAATTTTATTAAGGTATTCTTTTTCAGTTTTTGCATGCAGTTTAGTATGGTCATCAATTGCCATGTCATAAATATTGGCTTTGGAATGACCACCTTCTGGTAATCCACTTCTAATATCCCAATCTCTTCCAGCTACTTTTGCGTTAATACCTAATTTTGCTTGTTTGTTTATAAAAGCTTGCTTACCTTCAGCATACTTAGTGACTCCTCCCATACCATGATGACCAACTCTTCCTTTTGTAGAAAGTTCAGTCATGTATTTATTGGTAGCTTTTCTAACTTTAGAGTCAGGTGATGCTATTTTTTCTGATAGGTTTCTTTTCTCCGAACCTCTATTCTTTCTTCTAACAGATAGTCTTTCTGATTTACCTTGAGGATATGAGTCTGTACCTGAACGCCTAAGTTCATACATTTCCCCATTTTTTATAAATCTATTTAAACCTTTAGCTCTAGCTTCATCTATGTTTTTAGGTAAGTTATTCCACTCATCTCCTACAGGTAGACGTAACTTCTTCTTGGGTAATCTTGCCATAAAAAAAGCACCCTTGCGGGTGCGGATATATTTCCTAAGTGGATAAGTTATGCAGCGATATGATCGCTTATTGTTTGTTCTCTATGTGGACTATGTCCAAATTTGTCTCTCATCCAAGAGAGCCAGTTTCTACTACCTTTATCCTGATTGCACTTTCTACAGGCACATACGACATTGGTCGTAAGATTTTGCCCACCTCTGCTACGAGGTTTAACGTGATCGAGTGTAAGTTCTTTAAATTCATAAGTTTCTCCGCAATAAACACATGTACATTTGAAATGCTCTTTTACAGCTCTTCTCCAGAGCCGTTTAGAATCTGAACTTGTCATGGTTATTAGGTTTTGTAAGTAATGTTTTGGACTAGGTAGTAGAGGGGTCATTTGCGTATTTTCAGTCTGCTTTTTCGGCTTCGGTTTTTCGATGGACTTTGGAGGGTCGCATCTTTCGGATTCTTACTGTTTTGTTTTCCTGGCTTGTGGGCAACGTCTTTCCCGTCACCATTGCCATAAGTACCTTTGGCTCGATTAATAGCATTCGCATTGACACGTAAAGCTAACCCCTTCTTTGTTTTGTTATATTTTTTTTGTGAAGCTTTTAGATTGCCATTGGCATATCTAGCTCCGTTGGACTTTGCCATAGAGTCTGCTCTTTACTAAGTCTGGATCTATTTCCGGCAATACACTTGCCAGTTTGTGTAAAGGGTTGCCATCGTAGGCAACACCTGAAATATCATTTGTCTTCAGCCAATCACAGGCTGCTTTTAAATCTTGAGTTGTAGCTTCACCACTTTTAACTCTTGATAAAAATTCATTAGTGACCAACTGGTGCAGTTCGTTAAACTGTTCTTCAGTTGCCTTTTTCGTCATTTTTCATAAAAAAAGCCCTCTCAGGATCGCCTGTAAGGTGCTTGTAAATTTGTCTGGGTATGTTTGTACCCTCGGTTTTAGAGTCCTAAACCTTTTTTAACCATTGCTAATGCTTTGTCATCAAGATCGTTATCGCTCTGTGCTACTAATTTTTCAAGTAGTTCAATTACGAAAGTCTTAAATTTTGGTGACTTGAGGGCAGATAATACGAATGGTTTTGCTAGTGCTAACATTATTTTTGTTGTGTTAATAATTGGATAGGTACGACATCAGCACATAATTTAGCTGAGTCAGTATTGGGTCGGAAGGTGAAACCTTTCCGTTGGAGTTCGGCACATTTAAGAGCCCGTACCAAGGCTTGGTCTAACTTCATCTTTCTTTCATGCAAAGCAGCTATACGCTGACATTGTTCAGTTAGATCTCTATTTAAAGGAACTGAGAAGTTTAATTGAAACCCCCAGTTCTCGGTTATTACGTAGCCGTCTTCAGTTTCAGGTTGTACATCGTTGCCCATATAAAACGGACTAAACGTCATAGTTGTTCCATTACACGAGTTCCCTTGCGAATACTGCTGTCTCGAAGGTGCTCCATTATTCTGGAATTGTACAGCCGAATTGGTTACATTTCCGGTCGCTGCTGCTACCGGGTTGCTACTATTATTGGTGTCTCCTTCTGCAAAGACCGGACTGCCTATTGTGAGAAGACAGACAAGGAGTTTGTAGTGGAGTTTATTGTATAGTTTGTGGTTGTATCCCATTGTTCTACTAATCCAGCCGATCTAGTTGTGGTTTCTAATGTCCAAGGATTAGCTGTGTCTGTCACAGTAAATGTTGTACCACTACCAGTTATATCGGCTGATGGAGTTACGTTAGTTCCTGACCACGTATTCACCTCAGATCCGAACACCTGACGCTGCTCTACCTCAGTAATAGTTTGAGTTGTAGTAGTCGTTGAGTTCATCGAACCTGTAGTAAATTGAGGCGTAACTGTGTTTGCTCTTGCAACTGCGGGTGACATCAGAGCTAAGAGTATGATTAATTTCTTCATACTTTTGGTTTGTCTTTTTTCATCATTGGGCAAGTAGGTTTACCATTGCCATTTTTTCCAGTCGTCAAGCCGAATGTGGCTAGGGCTCCCGTAAATACGCTTGCGACAAAAGTGATATCTGAGTTACCAGATTTCTTCACCATTGGTATCTCCACGTAGTTAAGAGTGATAATAAAACCAGACCAGACAACAACGCCTAGTCTGACTATAGTACCCAGAAATTCAATTTGATGTTCTTTATCTTCAGCTATATCTCTTACTTTGCCTAAGAAACTTTTTTCTTTGACTGGCTTATCTTCTTCCATGTAGTTTTAAGTATTGGTTTCATTGCAGTCACTACATATTTAAATGCTGCTGTTGCTGTAAGAGTGGCAGCCACAGAAACAACCGCAGTAGTTGTTGCCGTTACTAAGATCTCAGTCTCAGGTACAGGCATCTGTTGATTTGTAAAAGGTATGTCTACCTTTCTCATTCCAGGTTGGTCGGTTTCTTCAGACGCTTCTCCTTCTATCTCTTCTTCTGCTTGTAAATCACTAGGAGGTACAACCAAAGGAGTGTAAGAAGGAACGTCTGCTGTAGGTAAAGGTATAGATATTGTTTCTATTGTCTCTAAGTTGGGGATTGAGATGCTTGGAATGTTTTCCATGATTCTTTTATTGCATCTGTCCAAACTGCATTACATACAGCAGAAACCTCTGAAGGTTCTTTGCTTATGTCTGAGTCTGGCTGTAGTACATATCTTTCAAAAGATCTTGTTAGTTCTTTATCATCTTTTGTAATGACTGTTGCTTTACGGACTTGCACCGCTTTGTATTTTCCGACAACTTCTATCTTGTCGTATTCGATTGATTCGGCTAATGCCATTAGGATTAATCTCCGATTAAAACAGGTTTAGGCTTAGTTTTAAGACGTAGCTTCGGTCTATCCAGTAAAGTAAGTAGCAGTAAATAATAGATATGCTCCGCTCATATCTGCAAAAGTAACACTATTACCAACTCTCTTATATACATATAAATCGTTATTGCCCGGATTTATTTGTGCAATAACATTATCTGTGGTGTGTACTTGAGTATAAGCTGCTCCAATAGCATAATTAGCACTCCCTAGTGTTGTAAAAGGTAAACTGGTAATTCTAAAATTATTGCCATTAGAACTTGTAGGACAGGTAATATAAGCACTTACAGTAACCATTCTTCCTATTTTTGTATAAGATGCACTATGAGTTGTATTAGGCGAGCCTACATCTGTATTAACTGTCCAAGTTCCTTCTTCATAGTCGTCAAGTGCGTTGGCTGCTGCGGTGTCTGAGTTAAACTTTAGTCCATCTGCATCAATGACTGCTCTTTGTGTATTGTCTACATAAAATTGTATTTTTGAACCAGCAATAGCATTGCCTGTATCTGCTTGTAAGGCAACATTACCATTACCCATTTCAACTAATCCAACTCCACCATCAGTATCTGTACCTTGAAAAAAACCACCAGCACTAGATGAAATATTAAGTATTTTTGTTCCATCATATGTGATAGATGATTCAGCTTCTAAAGTATTAGCAGTACCAGAGCCAGTAATAATTCTGTTATCTGCGTTGTTGTTTATTGTTGTACCAGCAGGGATGCTTACTGTTTCAAAGCTAGGATCTGCTCCGTTGTTTGCTCGTAAAAACTTACCATCACTACTACCATCTCCATGAGGTAATTTATCTAAAGTTACTGCCTGATCTGCTATTGCGTTCGTATCGACTGCGTTGTCAGCTAACTCGCTAGACCCCACAGCATTGGCTGGGATTTTACCAGCCGTCACCGCATCGTCTTTGACTCCATCGGTGCTTAT
>Ga0160422_10003012_pt1 | contig 10440 bp, 9 predicted proteins | sample Fk160mmetaG_FD_108192 | JGI IMG/M metagenome (GOLD analysis project Ga0160422, IMG submission 108192) | Marine microbial communities from the Central Pacific Ocean - Fk160115 60m metaG | ecosystem: Environmental > Aquatic > Marine > Oceanic > Photic zone | place: The Central Pacific Ocean... | reverse complement strand
ATAAATGATGTACTGCCTGTTTTCATTAAACTCAAAGAAAAGGGTGTTGTTAGGTACTTAGGGTTTACGGCAAAAGGTAAAACTGAGTCACTTCACGCTTTAGTAGAAACCGGTGAATTTGATGGCAGCCAGATCTTTTATAACCTTCTAACCCCAACAGCCGGGGAAGAGGTTCCATCAAATTTCCCCGGGCAAGACTACAAACAACTTTTGAATAATTGCGAACGTCATGTAATGGGAAGCATCGGCGTAAGAATTCTAGCAGGAGGAGCTTTATCCGGTACGGAAGCTAGACACCCTTTAAGTATGCAAGACGTAGCACCAATAGGATCAGGAGTAGACTACAAGACGGATGTCTCGCGCGCACTTCACTTCGAAAATCTTGTAAAAGAGGGACACGCCGTTGATCTCCCAGAACTTGCTATAAGGTATGCAGTATCAAATTCCAATCTATCAACAATTGAGGTTGGAATTGCGACTAATGAAGAACTGATGAAAGCAGTCAAATCAGTAAATTGTGGCCCACTTTCCTCGAGCACCCTCAAACAAATTAGAACAGTGCAAAATAATTTTTAAGCGCATATTTCTTCATCTAGAAAAGCTAAATCTAAACGTTAAAAACTCCTTGCGCCTTATATGAAATAATATCGTCTTCATCAAGACCAAGCCATTCTTTCAGAATTTGATCGGTGTGCTCCCCGAGGACAGGAGATGGCTTCAGATTAGATGCCTTACCATCAACTAAAACAGGCCAACCGGGCATTTTGAAAGGTTCATGAATTGGATGATCCATTACCTGCATAATGCCTCTATTCTCGAAATCTTTTTCGTCATTTAATTCCCCGGTATCGAGAACAGCCCCTGCTGGAATACCTGCTTCCCCTATTTTTCTCATGGCTTCTGTTTTCGTAAGCGTTTTGGTCCAAGCTGTAATGATTTGATCTACATCATCCATAAGTTTAACCCTGTCAGCTGGAGTCAAATATCGCTGATCTCCAATCAAGTCCTCTCGACCAACAACTTTTAGAAGACGTTCCCAGTGCTCTGGATTAGCTCGACTGGTCATGATATAAATGTAATCATTTGCTCCACCAGGAGCACACGGATAGAGTCCCATCGGCGCATTTGTTATCCCGGGCACTTTACTTCCACCCCTTTCCGCGGGTTTTTTCGTTCGCCCATGCGTAGCGAAGTTTACGCGCATATAGTGGAGCATCGCGTCCTGCATGGCAACTTGAAGGCAATGCCCCTCACCTGTCTCTTTTCTTTTAAACAGCGCTCCTAAAATAGTTATAGCCATGAGCATTCCTGTCCCCGTGTCGCCTAAAGTGATACCTGGACGCGTTGGCGGACCATCGGACTCGCCAGTTACACTGAAAGTGCCGCCGCATGCTTGGGCTATCATATCGAAGGCAAGATTCTTTTCATGGGGGCTTCCCATCCCAAATCCTTTTACCTGCGCATAAATAATACTGGGGTTAATACTTTTTGCAGTTTCATATCCTAAACCGAGCCGCTCAATAGCCCCGGGGGCAAAGTTTTCCATCATTACGTCCGCCTCTTTCATCATGCTTTTTACTAACTTAAGGCCTTCCGGTGACTTTAGGTTGATTGTCACGGATTTTTTATTTGCATTAAACATATGAAAATAATACGGATCGTCATCGGGATTATTCGGTCGGAGCCGGCGTCCGGGATCTCCCATTTTAGGATTTTCAATCTTTACGACATCTGCACCCAGCCACGCTAGCGTCTCGGTGCACGAAGGGCCAGCTTCAAATTGAGTTAAATCGAGAACCTTAATGCCTTTTAAAAAGGAAAAGTCGACGGTATTATCAGACATGGTTTACTCCCTTTTTGAATCATTTGAACGATAGACAAAATTGCCGGCGATAATATCTCAACAATAGTATTGCTATCGGTTATTGGGTTGAGATTGCCGCCTTACCATCCCGAAGAACGAATTTTTGAACTTTACCAGTAGCCGTTTTGGGCAAATCATCAACAAAGCTAATCCATTGAGGCGTTTTGAAATGAGCCAAGTTTTCACGCACATGGAGTTTTAGTTCATCCTCAGTTGTGCTCACTCCGTCTTGAAGAACCACAAATGCATGAGGAGCCTCACCCCATTTATCGTGAGGCATCCCAACAACCGCAACCTCCATAACCGCCATATGACGCAGTAAGCAACCCTCAACTTCAACTGACGAGATATTTTCGCCGCCACTAATAATTACATCCTTAAAACGATCTCTTAGTTCCAAGTAACCGTCAGGATGAACCACAGCTGCATCACCACTATAAAACAAACCGTCTTTTATAGCTGCCGCCGTTGCCTCCGGATCATTATAATAACCAGTCATAACGACATTACCCTGCACACTTATTTCTCCAAGTGTTTTGCCATCTTTTGGAACCTCATTACCGTCATCATCTACCACTCTCAGCTCTCCAGAACTTACTAGCTCGACACCCTGCCTGGCTTTTACTTTTGCGAGTTCTTCTACTGATAACGTGGAGTGCGAAGGTAGAGGTTCACAAATTGCGATCAGGGGTGTAGTTTCCGTTAACCCATAAACGTGTGTGAGCTCCCAACCAAGGTCTCTCTCTACGACTTCGATTGTTGCAGCCGCTGGTGGGGCGCCCGCTGTAAATAGACGGACCCCTTTTGGGGCATCAGAGCGAATGCATTCTGGAGCATTGGTTATGCTAATTAAGACCGTTGGAGCCGCACAAAACATTGTTATTTTTTCGTCTTTGATTAATTTGTAAATTAGTTCCGGTTCTACTTTTCTTAGGCATATATGCGCCATGCCTCTTGCCGTATTGATCCAGGTGAACGTCCAACCGTTCGCGTGAAACATCGGTAGCGTCCAAAGATATCTATCATTTGGTGTCAAATGATGATGAACCAAGGTGCCCATTATATTCATGTAGGCGTTACGATGGGAAATCATTACGCCTTTTGGTCTAGCAGTTGTGCCACTTGTATAATTGATTGTTAAAAGATCGTCCTCTTCGATTTTATTTTTCCGAAAATTACCGTTTTCATTTTCAATTAGTTTTTCATATTCTTGCCAACCATACTTTTCGCCTTCTAATGCAATAAATTTTTCAACAGATGCTAATTTTTCCCTTATCCTATCCACCGCATCAAAGTAGTCTGGATGAACACAGACAATTTTAGCGCCGCAGTGATTCAATATATATTCAAAATCATCTGCCGAGAGACGATAGTTTATCGGGACAAGAACAGCCCCCATCTGTGGAACCGCGTAGTATCCTTCTAGATGAGTATGAGTATTAGGGGCTATGTAGGCGACTCTATCACCGTGGGCGACACCCATATTCTGCAGTGCGGCTGACCATTTATCACAACGATTAAAAAATTGCTCATATGTAAAGCGAAGGTTCCCGTCTACAACCGCTTCTTTTTCAGGATAAAGTCGCCTTGCGCGCTTGGCGAACTCCATTGGGCTTAGTGCTACCTTCATATGATATTCCTCGAATGTCTAGGCTATATCACATTATAGCGCCATAAGAGGCTGGTCAAATGGCGTTTAAGATCAAAGACCGAAGGTATTCAGTACTGCATAACGTAGAACGCCTTGGGTGCGCAGCCTATACGCGGCGGGCCGAGAGTTTCTTTTTATCTAAAAATAAAAGACGCCCTGGGGCTGCGGATATTAAACTGAGTGTTAGGCATTGACGAAAAGTTAGTGAGTGGAATCTAAGTCCGCGGCCATTTTACCACGAGCAAGTGAGAACAAACTGGCTGTTTAAGCATTGGCTTCGTGAGAAAAAAGATGTGTTTAAATACCTATTAGCGGCTGTGCCAACCTAACAGCGATGTTGGAAAACTTAAGTGGTGCGTCTGTTACTGCCAGGCAGATGCAATCCTCTCCTTTGCGCGCCCACGGTTGGTGCTCGACATTGCCGCTGACCTCTTGAATGTCGCCCGGTCCATAGCTACCCGTCGCATCCGTGAATCCACCGGCAAAAACTACCGTTAGCTCCCGCCCATGATGACTATGGTGAGGAACCTTCTTGCCAGCGGGTATCTTCAGCAACCGGGCGGTTGCGGATTTATCTTTTGTCTCCAAAACAATTTGGTTCACTCCCAAACCTAAGTTTTTCCATGGTAGCTTGTTAGTTCCCGAAGGAAGATAATCACTAACTACCGCGGGGATACCAAATCTACTCGTCCATTCAGGATCTTCTCTGACCTCAACATTTGAAGGATCTGTATCATCGTCAAGCCGATCTAGAACATTCTCAAAAATACTCTGTGACAAAACCCCTGGTTTGGCGCTAGTTAAAAGCGCCCCACCTACTTCTTCTAATTTCGAGTAAACGGCCCGACTATGTGAACACAAAGACAGGTGAGCCGCTACAGCTATACTCCAGGCTTCTGAAAGTGCGCCCGTCGAGTAATCGAGTAACAATTCATCACTAAGATGGTGTGTGATTTTCATTATATTTCCCCCAACTCACTTCTAATTCTTTTAAAGGCCAGCCGTATCCTCGACTTAACAGTCCCCAAAGGTATTCCCAATTCTTTAGCTATCTCAGAGTGCGCCTTTTCCTCAAAAAAGGCTAGCCTTAAAACCTGCTGCTGTTCGGCCGGCAAATCTTTAACAAAGCTCCGAACTGATTTGCTTTTGCGTTCGGTCTCCAACACCGCCAGCGGGCTTTCCGGTTCACTCTGATCGAAGAATGGATCAGTCGTGTCAGCTTCTGGGCGGTTTTCCTTTCTTATCAAGTCTATCCTAGAATTTCTAGCAATCGCGAATATCCAAGCGCCAGCACTAGCTTTTCCTGGATCGAAAAGCTTTGCTTTCCGCCAGACATTCACAAAAGCTTCCTGTACCACCTCGTCAGCACGATCAGAGGTTGACCCGTTGTTTTGACAAAATCCCTTAATTCTCGGAGCAAAGTAATCGAATAACTGTTTAAAAGCTTTTTTATCCCGGCTTTCTGCGACAGACACAATCCATCTGGATTGCTCGTCTCTATATACACTCTCCACTTTCAGTTCAACTTTCTTGCCTTCGTAGTTTGCCTCCCTCTTCAGGAGGGAGGAACCCACGCGATCGGAGTTCTCGACAGCATATTTAGTCCGAGCAGGAACAATGTCTACATCTATACTCATAATATTGATACGGTCAACTTTTCAGATTGGATCACTCTGTCTTTTTGATTTGTTCTAAACTCGTATGTATTTTCTTTTTCAGTCTTTTACAGTTATTTTCTGCCAACATTCACCACGGAATAAGGTTTTTTTCATTATCTAAAAACTTACCTGTGTCCGAACTTTCTAAATTTTCTATTAATTTTAAGAGTTTGATAGCGGCTTCATCCGGTGTAAGAAGTTTTAATCCGGCCTTCGAAAAGGGTTGAGAGAGCTTAGTTGCGACCGTGCCGGGGTGAACTGCAACTGACACGTGATCGGGAAAACTGCGCGCCAATTCAATTGATGCCGTTTTAATTAACTGATTTAAAGCAGTTTTTGACGCACGGTAACTATACCATCCCCCCAAATGATTATCTCCTACGCTACCAACTCGCGCTGAAAGGCTAACAAAGACTGATTTGCCCGCTCTCGGAAAAAGTGCGCTTAAATGCTTCAAGCAAAGGATAGGACCGATAGCGTTAACAAAAAAGTTTTCCGACAAAGCCAATTGCGTCAACGAACGGAGATTTTTTTCTGGAAAAACATGCCCGTTATGCAAAAGGCCTGTTGCATCAACGACTAAACCTAACTCACGATTTCTTGACCTAACAGCCTCAGCTAACTCAATTATCGATTCTTCATTTTTTAAATCGAACTTTGGGTTTGTTTCTCTGCTGACCGGAATAACATCACCGAAAATTTGCTCTTTAACAAGAAGTCTGCTAATGGCGCTTCCAATCCCACCCGAAGCTCCAAGAACAACTGCGATGCTTTCAATTGGGAATTTTTTAGACATATAACCTCACAACGCTGACCAAAGTTTCTCCAGTAATCGGATTTCTGCGGTAGTGATTTACGTTTAATCCACCAGTGGCAATTATATTTGTGTCGAATAAAAAATTATCAATCATTTTAGAAAAGTATTGAGAAGAAAATGTGATCCGCAACCTATTAATGCCCGTATTAAATTTGTAAGGCTAGGAGATAGAATGACATACAGCACAACGAGATCGACAGACGCTGAGATGAAGTCCGGAGAAGCTTCGTTTATACGGGAAGCGATGAAACAGCCACTCCTCTCTAAAGAAGATGAGCAGCACTTAACGCGAGCGTGGAAGAACAAAAGAGATTCGAAAGCATTGGATCGGTTGATCCGGGCCTACTCTCGCCTTGCAGTAAGCTCCGCTTTAAAATACAAAAAGTTCGGTTTACCGGTCGGTGATCTAATACAGGAGGCGAATGTAGGTTTAATGCAGGCTGCTGACAAGTTCGATCCCGAGCGCGAAGTTCGTTTTTCGACCTACTCTGCTTGGTGGATCAAGGCTGCTATTCAAGAATATATTTTAAGAAACTGGTCTATGGTCCGCATCGGATCAACATCGTCACAACGTAAGCTTTTCTTCAATTTACGCCGACTAAAGTCGAAATTAGAAGATCAGTCCTCGCTGCCCGTTAGAAAAAACGTTTCGGAGGAGATAGCCAGGCAATTGGACGTTCCAGTTCGTGATGTTGATTACATGAGCGGGCGATTAGAAAAAAGCGACCAATCTCTAAATGCGATAGCCTTCGATGAAAGCGGAGTCGAGCTACAAGATCTCTTGGCCGACGAGCGACCAAACCCTGAAGTAATTTTAAGTGGCAACGCGGATGCAAAGATTAGGGCTGATATCATTGCCCGCGCTATGGCCGAACTTAGCCCGAGGGAATATACAATCATCAAACGAAGGAGATTGAGCGATGAAAAGGTTACGCTTGAGTCCTTGGGTCAAGAGTTCGGTGTCAGTAAGGAGCGTGTAAGGCAACTAGAAGCGCGTGCCCTAGGCAGCATTAAAGACGCGATTTCTTCCATCGTAGATCGTCCGTCAGACTTATATTAAATAGATAGCGTCGTTATTAATTATTACAGTTAATAACCGCTTAGCGACGTATCCAACAAACTTGTTGCAACGACGGTCGTCCGCCCCCCGTGTTTTAAAAGCTTGCTTACTGCGAAATTTATATAAAAGCGCCACTCTATGCTCGTGAAGGTGCCTTTTGGGCAAACGGCCCGCTAAAAAACAAAAGGATACTTAAAACACTGGACAGCAACATTGTTATTGTCGCATTAAGAGCAAATAACTTTCATCACTATATCGCAACTTGGTTCAAGAACTAGTTTTCTCAAAATTTCTGTTCCATCGTGATAGCCGGCAATTCGCTCCCTGCTTCCCCTAAATCCCTAGCAGGTATACCTGCTACGGAAGTATTATCTGGCACATCTTTCAATACAACACTGCCAGCACCAATTCTGCACGATTTACCAACAGTAATATTGCCGAGGATGGAAGCCCCTGCACCAATCATAGTTCCTGAACCAATCTTTGGATGACGATCGCCTGGTTCTTTACCGGTTCCTCCTAACGTCACTCCATGTAATAGCGAAACATCGTTTCCCAGCACTGCTGTTTCACCAATCACCACACTTGTTGCATGATCCACCATTATCCCGTGACCTATTGTTGCAGCAGGATGAATATCTACCTGAAAAACTTTTGATATCCTACCTTGTATGAATTCAGCCAGCACCGTTCTTTCCGCTCTCCACAGCCAATTAGCTAGGCGATACCCTTGAATAGCCTGAAATCCTTTGTAGAACAAAAATGGTTTTAGGTAACTATGGCATGCGGGATCCCGCTCAATCGTTGCGCAAAGATCTGCGATTGCCGCTTTCTCTAGCAGTGGATCACTGTTGAAAGCATCATCAGCTGCCTTTTTTATTGGTATATTATCAACATGACTTGTACTCAGCTCTGATGAAATTACGGTTATTAGGGCTGATTTAAAAGATTTTTGCCGGAGTATGTTTTTTTCGAATAATCTATCTAATGTTGGCTCAGCGGCTGACCATAGCTTTGCTTCTTTATAAAGCGATAACCATATGTCCTCGCTGCTACTAAGGCGAACATCTGATTTAGAATTCAACATTTGTGATGCATCTCAGTTTAACTCAGCCAACTAGGAGCCGGCAGATCTTTTTCGCTTAAAAATTCGGGATTATAAATCTTGCTTTGATACCGATGTCCATAATCACAAAGGATCGTTACTATTGTATGCCCAGGCCCCATTATTTTAGCCATTTCTATAGCGCCTGCTATGTTTATGCCGGTAGAGCCTCCCATGCAAAGCCCTTCATTTTGGAAAAGATCAAAAATTAAAGGAAGAGCATCTCTATCTGAGATCTGGAAACAATGATCTATTACTGCCAACTCTAAATTTTTGGTAATACGTCCTTGTCCTATTCCCTCAGATATTGAGCTGCCATTGGAAAATAATTTTCCCTTAGTATAATAATTGAAAAGCGATGAACCTTCGGGGTCAGCAAGTCCAATCTGGATTTTTTTGCTGCATTCTTTAAGGTACTTACTGATGCCGCTGAGTGTTCCACCTGAACCAACTGCACAAATAAAGCCATCAATCTTTCCACTTGTTTGCTCCCAAATCTCGGGGCCAGTGGTTTCATAATGCGCCATAGCATTTGAAACATTATCGAACTGATTTGCCCATATAATACTTTTTCCGTTTGAACTTGAGAGTTCTTTTGTTAACCGCTCAGAGTATTTTACATAATTACCTGGATCCTTGTATGGAACTGCGGGTACCAGTCGTAAATCAGCACCACATAGACGAAGCATATCTTTCTTCTCTTGACTTTGAGTTTCTGGCATTACAATGATTGATTCGTACCCCAGGACCTTTGCTAAAAGCGTTAAACCAATGCCGGTGTTTCCAGCGGTACCCTCCACAATGGTACCACCAGGCTTTAATAAACCGCTTTTCTCAGCATCCCTAATTATTCCTAATGCAGCCCTATCCTTTACCGATCCACCAGGATTAAGAAACTCCGCCTTTCCCAATATAGTGCAACCCGTCTTCTCCGATGCCTCGTTTAAAAGAATCAGTGGTGTATTTCCTATACAGTCTATAAAGCCATTCTTAACTAACATCACGTGGTCCATGCTAAACATTATTATTCATCACTAGATAAACTCAAAAATAACTTGAGCAAAACGAAAAGTCACGGAACTCAGGTTTTGGAAACAGATTTAGAAATTTATTGCTTGTTCTTTTCTTTTTTAGAAAAAATTTTTTAAAGAAAAAGCTCAACGGCCTAAAGAACTATAAAAATGTGCATCTAATTTTTTACTAAAAACCGAAAAAAGTTGAATAGGGGCGAATTAATCTAGGGGCATCGTAACTTTATACATTCCGGTATTTTCAAAGACTTTAGCGGCGCGTAGCACCCCGACGTCGTCATGAGGCCGACCAACAATCTGAAGACCTACTGGAAGCCCTATAGATGTTCTCCCGCATGGTACTGATGAGCTGGGTTGCTGTGTTAAATTGAAGACAAATGTATTACACCAAGGGCCAAAAATATCTCCACCATCTAAACCAGGATTCTCGGCCTTGTACGGCGGTATGGGTACTGTGGGCAGCATAAGCAAATCAAAATCTTTTATTGCTTCAAACATCCTTGACCGAAGCTCTTGGGTTCCAAGGTAGTCCTTATAGTGGTCAACACCATTATAATCTTTTGCCTTCTGGGCCCATGCGTTAATGACTTCGCCAGTTGCCCGCACTTCAGGCGGCAAAAGAGCTAACTCAGCTAGCGTGCGCGTTCTATAGAAGTTTTCACCTTTCGCTATATCCTCTTTGGAAAAGGGTGCTTTAATTTCAACAATTTGATTACCCATCTTCTTAAATAAGTTTATCGCCTCAAAACATAGTTGTATCACCTCATTATCTGGTTTCGGTCCGAAACCTATATCAAGCATGAAGCCAATTTTCAGCCCTTCCACCTTACCCTTGATCGCCTCCATGTAGTCTACTTCATGATAAGGCAATGCTGTTGGGTCTCTACTATCTGGAGCTGAAATCACGTTAAGCAGAAGCGCCACATCTTCTACACTACGTGCTATTGGTCCAGCACAAACCGCAGGGCTAGTCTGAGGATAAAACGGCACTCTTCCAAAGCTTGGTTTATGACCATATAAACCGCAAAAAGATGCTGGGTTTCTAATCGAGCCAACGATGTCTGTTCCCACTGCGACAGGGCACATTCCAGAGGCCACTGCAGCAGCTGAACCGGAGCTAGACCCGCCTGAGTTAAAATTTAGGTTCCAAGGGTTTCTCGTTGGACCAAACTTAGAACTGTAACCGGATGCGAGCATACCGTAGTCGCACATTGTCGTTTTCCCCAGAATAATCGCACCACTACCAATCATTCT
>Ga0160422_10003011_pt1 | contig 10447 bp, 8 predicted proteins | sample Fk160mmetaG_FD_108192 | JGI IMG/M metagenome (GOLD analysis project Ga0160422, IMG submission 108192) | Marine microbial communities from the Central Pacific Ocean - Fk160115 60m metaG | ecosystem: Environmental > Aquatic > Marine > Oceanic > Photic zone | place: The Central Pacific Ocean... | reverse complement strand
GGCATATTTCTGCTTCATCCACTCTCTCATCATCTCTCTTTTTGATTCAGGTAAACGTAATATCCGATGAACTAAACACGAAACTTCAAGGTTGACGCACCCTGCCGGGAAGGTCGATACTTTCGGAAGCTGTCCAACCAGCGCAACTTTAACAAGTAAACCCATTTCCATAGGCAACCCAACAGAGGGGGGAGAACTTCGGTTCTCCCCCTTCTCTTTTGATAGCAGCAACCCCCGCTTGATCGCGACAAGATTCCGGCCAGCGGAGTGTCCCCCCGTTACCGCTTCTTTGCCTTCGAGCCGCCTCGGGTTCCAAAGAAACTCCGGCCACGCGCCAGATACCCAGTCCTTCTCGCCATATTACCCGCAAGGACGTTTTTACGCTCCTTGGAATCCCCTTCGGTCCGATTGGCTCTCTGTCTCTGGGAGCTTGCGCTTCCAGTCACCGGGGCCGACTCCCGGACGATGACTCGCCTTGAACTCTTTGACTGTCCTGGACTCGAGACCACTGGAATCCGGCTCAATCCTGTGCTCAGAGGAGAGGGAGCATCTCCTCGATCTGGATTCAGAACGGCCCCGGGGCCCGGGGTAGGAAACGGCATGGTGATATCCGCAGAAATGAGTGCGCCCCCTTCGTTGATAAGAGTTCCACCTTCATCAACTCTCATCATCACTATCCCGCCCAGCTGGTCTGCCTGAAGAACACCACTGTTACTAATTCCCGCCTCACTGGTGATCTCCACCATCTGTCCGGCACGAATAACCTGAGTATTCAGAATATTGCCATTAACGCTACCAGGTAGCCGTTCGATCCGGGCCGAGCCCGCTGTGCCGCTCTCGGGCAGGAGTCTGAAACTTTGCCCCCCGAAGATTCTCACCGCCCCCGCAGGTGCAAGAATCTCGCTACCTCCGTTATCACTACCCCCTATAAGAACCGCAGCTCCCCCCAGGACCACATCACCGGATGTCGCAGAAACTTTCCCTCCAAAAATATTGAGCCGGCTCCCCGGGTCCGCGTTCATGAAATTTGCAGCCTCTCCACTCATCAGCTGCACGGAGGCCTGCGCATCGAGGTTCTGAGTGACAACCGTCACAGACCCAGCCTCTACCGCTCCCAGAATATTTAGGCCAGTGTTGGGGTGGGTGATAACAAGATGGCCATCCGGGAACGAAAGGCTTCCAGCGAGAACCGCTTCCTGCCTGCCAGCCTGCTCGACCTGGTTCAAGACCACTCCGGCAGCGTCCGGACCAGCAAGCCACTCGAAGACAAGGCTACTGGAAGCATTCTGTAAGCCCAGATGGTCCCAGCGAATAATACTTCCCGAAGTTAGCTGAATCAACGTCTGGCCCCCGTTGATCTCGTTGTAAAAGCAGGAGGCCGCTCCCATAATTAACTCCGGATTACCCGGATGCTGCTGATCACACAAGGGGGTTTGACCAGTAACACTGCCCTGCAATGCCGCGAAAATACCGGCATAGGCGATAGATTTGAGGGAACGACCTCCTGACCACATTTGAAGCACGTTATCCCAACCGGAGGGCACAGGAAATGATTTCCAAGTTTTTTGAGCGGAATGACGTAGATCCAAAGATCTCCACCATGAGGAAACAGTCCTTGATTTAGGGAACAGGCACTGTTTTCTAGACTCTTCCTGTGGGAACATTGCTATGAATCGCTCCGGAGAGGTTGATCCTGAGTTCTTCGAAAAACTTTGGCGCGCGACATACCGCCGGGCCAGGAGACCGGTAGAGGGCGTGCTCGTTGCCGAGGGAGCGGCGGCATCCCTCACTGCCGAGATCTTCGAAAATCTTCTCGATCGCTACAAGTTCCGACCGACCGATGCTGAATTCTCAGCCGAAGCGATGGAGGGTGCCTACGACCACTCCCGCCACAACGTTTCCTCTGATCGAACTGAGCAGGAAAATCCCCAGCTGTGGCACGATCCAGAAGATACGCGCTACGAGCGGAACCTGGACCTTGGCCGCCTCAAGAAAAAGAACAAAGGTGGATTCTCAGACCGAGAGTGGAATGATCTTGATCCTATCCTGCGTCCCTTCGGCTTTCATCTCCTCCTCCGCAAAGGGCTGGGAAACCAGGACGCAGAGGACGTATACCTTGAGACTTTTGCCGAGCTTGCCCGCGCGCGAGCAAAGGACGGAAAAGCTCCCATTGAGTCGATTGTTGTCTTCGAAGAGGTGATTCCTCTCTTTTCCAAGATGGTGCAATTTCGGGCCATCGACTGGCGCCGCAGGCAGAGCGCTCTGAAAAACCAGCCCAACACTCAGAGTTCTTTCGAGGACCTTACCGAGAGAGAGGATGGAGCCATGCAGTTTGAAGACGAGAGTGCAGATCCCGGCCGGTCTTTGGGCGCTCTGAGTTTCGACGAAATATACCGGCAATGCGGCGAAATCCTCACCGAATGCCAATGGCAGCTGATCTTTACCGTCTATGTTTCTCAGAGTGCAACCATGGGCGAGCTCTGCGAGGATCCGGAAGTTCTCGGCAAACTAGGCCTCGAAGCCTCTCACTCCATTTCCAAAAAACGCCGGATTCTCAATGAGGCGCTGGAGGGGGCTCTCGCTAAGCTACAAAAATGCCTGCTAAGTTAAAAATGCGTGAAATCGATTGCGGTAGAAAGGGGACAGGATAATGAAATCTGAACCCTCTGACCATTACGAGGAACTGAAAGCCCTGCTCTCAGAAAGCTTTAGCGCTGAGGAAGGCGAGGATGTCCCGCCCATCCCAGATCAAATTCGTGACCGTATTCAAAACCAGTATGGAAGGAAAGGTGACGCCTCCAGCGCAATCTCCAAAGGTCGCGATGAATCGTTGATTGCAAGAATTTCGCGCCTATTTGCCCAGCCTCAGTTCGCTGGGGCAATAGCTGCGGTTGCGCTCATAGCCGTAGCAGCCTTTTTCCTGATTCCTGAACGCGATGGCCCGGCTGGTGGAGGCATGCGCGGAAAACAAATCGTGGCTCCAGACCACCCTGTCACATCTGTTGTTCTTTATGGGCTGTCACCCGAGAGAGCCGAGACCATCAAAGGCATTCTCGACCCGAAGATCGCCATTGTAAGCGAAACAATCAGTGGAGAGCCTGCCGACGAAGGAATCACTATCGTCGTTAACGGAGAGAAAGGGATCATCGAGGGCTACTCCAATCCCGGCTCAGAAGCGATAACAACTGACCTTTCTACCGATGAGTTCGAGGTAGGGAAAGTCATCAGTGAGATGATCCGGACGCTGAGAGGGCGTCTGGCGCCCTGAAGCAGATGCTCAATCAGCCTCTCCGGTGGCCATCGGAAATAGGCATCGCCAGAGCCCACACAGGGAACTGACCAGACCCGGCCGAACGGCTCACCATTACGACTCCGAGAGAAACCCTCGTTCGTCCACTGACCAACCCGGCAATACCAATTTTTGAGACAGCATCCTTCCGCTTAGTTCAACCCCTTCCTCGGTTCCATGGACTACGAATCCAGGCAGCATCCGCCCGTATGATTGTTCCATCCAGCCTGGATGTGCCACGTCTCCCTTGTTAATAACCGGGTCGGGTGGCATGGAAAAACTAAGCACACGGCCTGCTGACTCGTGGGCCGTGAAGATTCCCTTTCCGGCATCGCCTGCATTCTGCGGTCCTTCCCCAAACAGATAGAGCGTCAGCGGAACCCCTGCAGCCCCGGCAACCCGGTGAACTTCCCGCATCCGATCCGTGCCGATAAGATCACGCAATAGAAGCTTCTCTCTGGACAGCAACCCCAGTTCGGCGGCCCCGTCATTCGGCCCGAGCACAACGACCTCAACACGCGTAATGACCGGCAGCAGGAGGCCCCAGACCCGCCGCACCGCCAAGGGGGCCAAGGAGTCGATGGTAACCGCAGCCTTTCCGTCCCCAAGGTTATAAGGATCCGCCAACTGATGGGCATTGAGTAAAAGCCCACCCCATTCCTCTTCGTCTAATCCGTCCAAGGCCCGCCAATCCTCCAGCCATTGCTCCGCCCCGGGATGCCCGTGGGCCAAGGCGGAGGGCTCTTTTCCCTGTTCGAGAAGCTCCAGCACTTCACCCCAGGTACAAGAGCAGGCCTGCACGCCGTTGACCCAGTGCAGGGCCCGGTGATCAAGATGTCGTTGCCGAAGGAAGTCCTTCACTTTCTTGGCCGACTCATGTCGCCTCGCAAAGACCTCTCCGGCGAGGATATTCAGTTCCCGCCTGACATCCCCGGCCCGATACTCTTTTGCGGGCCAGGCCTCACCAAAAGCCACTCGTACCCCAAAGGGAATGGCCCTCGGTCTTTTCCAGAAAAATTTACCTCGCTCGGCAGAGAAAATGGATTTCCAGAGACCATCAAGATACACCGGCTGAATAAGACAATCCGCCTTGCGAGCGATCAGTTCCATTCCACGCTTGAATTCGCCCATGAACCCGCTGCGAGACAACTCCCCCTCCGGAAAAATGCAGACCACGGTCCCCTCCTTTACCGCCGCCGCTGCGACTTGAATCGCATCCTTGGCGCGTTTACTGGAAATCGGAACGGTATCAAAGAGCTTGGCGACCTTCCCCACTATGGGTTTTTCAAAATAGTCGCTTACCATCAGGAATCTTACTGGCCGTGGGCTAGCGGCAGTGAGGATCAAGGCGTCGAGGTAGCTGACATGATTCGGGGTCAGAAGAACGCCCCCTTTTTCAGGCATTCTTTCAGGGTGAATAGTCTCGATCCGGTAGAAGGCCCGCAGGGCGCTGAACGCAAGCATCTTCACGAAGGCTCTCGGGAGCAACCGCATGACGTAGAACGTCGCCATCACCGAGACCAGAGCTAGTAGAAGAAATTGTGTCGCAGGCGAAAGGCCCAGCTTCAGCATCGCAAGCTGGAGAACAACTGCTCCAGCCATCCCAAGGCAATTCAGAAGCGCTGAGCCAGCGAGGATATTTCCTCTCTGGTCAGGGTCACACTCATCCTGCAGGAACGCGTTGATCGGCACAAAAAAGAAAGCTGCTCCCAAGCCTGCAATCGCGAGAACGGTGTAAAAGAACCATGATTCGGGCCGGGCCAAAACAATCAGAAGGCTGGAAACCGTCATGATGATTCCTCCAAGGGGATTGAGTCCGAGCTCTATGTGCCTTTTATTGATGAGCGCCCCAAGAATACTCCCGACTCCGATACCGCCACTGGCTGCCAGCATCATGTAGGACGTCGCCCTACCGAAATTTGGATGCCCGTCAGGGTAGAGTTCCCCAGCGATCTGGAGCGTAATAAACTGCACGATGGCCCCGAACGCCCAGAAGTAGGCGATTCCCAGAGCACTAAGCCGCAGAGGCCGCGAATTGAGAAGTTGGCGTAGCTGCTGGAAATGGGAAACGGCCAGAGAAAGGCGGAAGGGCTTTCTCGCAGGCGCTGGCACTACCTCAATCATATATGCCATCACGAGGGTCACCACCGCCCCAAGACTCACAAGAATCATGGGTAACAATCCAGCGGTCCAGCCACTTCCGGTGGCCTCAAGCCTCGACGAAAACCAGATACCAATGAGAATCTGTCCCGCGAGAATGGCGAGAATCGTGAACATCTGCATGATGCCGCTTGCAAACCCAAGCCGCGAGGAACCCAGAAGCTCCTTGATAATGCCATTCTTGGCCGGACTCAAGATGGTCGACTGTACCGCGAGAAAGAAGAAACAGGCTACCGCGAGCGGTAGGAACTCCATCCGGAAGCTGGAGAGCACAACTGCGAAAACCACCAACTGCATCCAAGCTGCCAGCCGGATCACCCGGGTCTTGGAAAAGGAGTCCGAGGCCCACCCGGCAAGCGGAGCAAACAGGATGAAGGGAAGAAGAATCAGCATTCCCAGAAGGTGAGGCAGCGTCGACCCCCATTGTGCTCCCACCATGGCTGCAACCCATGCCCCCAGCGGGACCAGCGTGAACTGCAGCGCCTTGTCATTGAACGCATTCTGGGCCTGCAGACCCATCAAGCTCCAGAAGGAGATCCACTGACGACGATCCGGCCCCGGACTTTCCAAGCCTTGCGTTTCATTCTGTTCTGAAGGTGGCACTTGTGAGGATGCTAACTTACACCCCCTCTCACTGGAAATCGATTCTCAAACCCATAAGATCGATAGAACTGATAGTTACCCCTTCATTGGCTAACTTGCCACGCCACTGCGATCTAAGCCCCGGAATCTCGCTTCTCCGGCCCAATTTGGACAGAAGTGCCCGGTAAAGGAGGAGGCTCGCCCTTCACCCGACCAAGCGTGACCGTCGGAATTGATGCCATGGGCGCTTCAACCCACTTGGGGGCCTTGGGACTACGGTCAGCGAACCATCCCACCAGGCCCATCCCGATTAAAGCTAACCCTCCTGCCCAACCCAATGTCATCGGCGTCGCCATCAAAACGACCACAGGCGTGAGCAGCAGAGTACCAAAAATCATCCAGCTGGGTTTGACTTCATAATGATGCACGACAAGTCGGATCCGTGAGCGTGCCAGAGCCAGACCAAGAATGATGTAGCAAAAAGCGACGGAAAGTCCATTGAGGTTAAATACCACCCCCGCTTTCTTGGTGCTAAGTGCTGCTCCTGTTTCTACAATTAAAAGGGATGCTAACATGGAACCCGAAAAGAGGAGCAAAGTGATAATACGCAGTGAGATTTTTTTGAAGGAGGATGCCCCGATTGCCCCAGCAGACATCATCGCAGAAAACAGAGCGACGGTCAGGGCCATGATCACGTTGCGCCAGACATCAATACCCCCGATAAGATAACGAACGATAAGATAGGGTAAGAGGGTGGAGGCTGTAAGAAGACAAAGGCCCCAGAGCGCAAAAAACTTACCGCGCACCACCTTCCACCGTGAGAGCGGCGTCATGAGCAAAAGCTCATGGTTCCCCTTGTCGAGCTCCTGCCCCATCAATGCAAGCCCACCCAGAGGCATCAATAGAAGACACACCACTCCGACCACCACCCAGAAGACCCCGGAGAACATTTCCCCGGGAAAAAAGAGCCGGAGATTAAGAAGCCCGGCATACTCGGTGAAGGTTTCGACCTCCTTCATCTGAAATTCAGTTGCAACGGCGACGACCGCGAGCAGGTGAATGCCAATAAAAGGGTAGACAAAAATGCCCCGACGGAGCCCTTGCCGCAACTCCTTCACGGTCATGGGCCCAAGACGCTCCGGCAGATCCCGGGACTTGAACAAAGTCTCAGCCAATTCAGGCACGCCTCCTCTTAAATCCGATACCATTCTGGTGCAATCCGGATCTGAGAAACGGTCAGCGCAGCCTCCGAACCAAGGCCATTACCATTTCCTTGTCGATTCGTAGACAGTCCACTCCCCTGTAAGCCGGATTCTGTCTCCCGTGTCGAACCTTAGTCCGACACCGGGTGGCAATCATTTCTCTTCCGCCCGCGTCACCTTGGGCGGATCCTGCCGAAGCAGGATGCGACTATTACCCGGGGATACTACGGGCGGGTAACCCTTCCCCTGTTCTGTCTTGCACTACGCGGGGTTTGCCATGCCTCCTCAGTTGCCCTTGGAGCGGTGGGCTCTTACCCCACCTTTTCACCCTTACTCCCTGCCGAGGCCTGGAGCGGTATTTTTTCTGCTGCACTTTCCGTCCGAGCCGGCTTTCGCCGACCCGTCCCTCACTTTCGTAAGGCGCGCCACCCTGTAGTGTCCGGACTTTCCTCGAGGCTTTCATCGAAACGAAAACCCCGCGATCACCCGGGAAGTGGACCACCACGGTAGACCGCGCTCACCGGAAACTGGAAGCCTAAAGTCAGAAAGAACTCAAACACCGGAAAAAACTGCAGGGTTATCCCTTTTCAAGGACTCGCAATCTGACGAAGGCCAAATCATTGTCACGCCTTGTGAGGACTTATTATCTCCAAATGAACTCACCGGACGATCTCGTTCCTGTTCCTCCCAGGTCAGGCCTGTGCTTACGTATCATCGATCCTCCTGACGGAGCAGTGAATCAGCGTTTTTACCGCGAAGTTGGCCACGCGTGGAACTGGAAGGCGTGTGCCGAATGGACTACAAGGCGCTGGAACGACTATCTTCTATCCAACCCTGTAACCACCGTCGTAGTAGTTCTTGACGATTGCGAAATTGGCTATGGGGAATTGATCAATCGCGACGGGGACGTAGAAATTCTCAGTTTTGGCCTTCTCTCCTCTTCTATCGGCAAAGGCCTGGGAGGCCCCTCCCTTGAACTCGTGGTGCGCTACTCTTGGACAATCGGGGCGGTGTATCACGTCTGGTTACATACCTGTGAACAGGATCACCCCAGAGCTCTGGGTAATTATCAACGTTGCGGCTTTGAACTATATGACACCAAGGACGATCCCGTCCCTGAGACCCGACCGGGAACCTGACACGGAGGAACCAGACTCCGAGGAGATTTAAATTACCAGCGCTTTAGGGGTTATCAAGCGGGGCGTCAGCGTGCCCGCCGAAGGGGAGATTCCGCGAAAGGCGAAGCCGAAAACCGGCGAGGACCATCGCCAGATCGCCCACTCCACGGGTCGATTCCCTTCTCAGTAAACACCGCAAGTCCTACTACCCCGATATTACGCGTCTCCCCGTGTCTGAGATGGGAGTAGGAGCCCGCTACCGGGGAAAACATAAAGGAAGCCACTTCCTTCTCACTGAATCGCCATCCTCTGATTTCAACGGTCTGTTCCGGAGCCAGAATGTAACCCCGCTTGCGCAAGCTCGCAGGCTTTCCATCGACCACGTCAAGCCCATCCACACTCACGACGACCTCGAGGCGAGAGCGGGAATTATTCTTCAGCGAAATGGAATACTTTGCATTCCGTCGTCCCACGACGTAGCGCTTGCCCTGTGAGTGGTAGCTCCGGAGGATACCAAAGCCGCTGCGTATACCCCATTCCACCAACCCGTTAGCAGCTCGCTTTCGCCCAGTCGAAGTGTAGTAGTCACGCCCAGTCATCTCCGCAACACCCTCCTTGTCATTATAGTACACGCTGGAGATTCCCCCATGCGGAGTATCATTGGATCGCCGGAAACTCGTGTAGGTCATCCGCGAGGAGAGAGAAGGGCCCCATGCGGTCGCATAGCCTGGTCGCGGGCTTGGCCTACGAAAATATTCGGGTGAAGCAGCAAGGGTATTATCCCCGGGGGCAATCAACGAACGTGGACTCGACGAGTCCCCAACAGGCAGAGTGCGGGATCTCTCTTCCGGGGCGGTTCCCCGCTGCAACGAATCGACATTCGCGCAGCTGTTCAGAAAAATTGGCAACCACAGAGCCAGTCCCAAAAGGAGACCCCTCATCGCGTTGCGCAAACTGAACCCTTTCACCTTCATCGGTGCTAGAAAAGCAGCAATTAAGAGTAGTCGTCAATTATTTTATGCTGCTTTTCCAACATTAACTATTGCAGGTTTTATAGCACTCGTCTACGGTCCCGCTCATGAATCGTCTGGAAAAGGGCCAGGTCTCGCGGCGCGAACGTCAGATTCTTGAAATTCTTTACCGACTGGAACAGGGCACCGCGAAGGAGGTCCAGGAAAACCTTCCGGATCCTCCGTCCTACTCTGCCGTGCGAGCCCTTCTGGCTACTCTTGAGGCTAAAGACATGGTAAGCCATCTTAAGGAGGGAAGGCGCTACGTTTACCGTGCAAAGTCTCCCAAGAAAGCCAAGCGGACTGCCTTGGACAGCCTCCTTCGCACGTTTTTTGAAGGAAAGCCTGAGAACCTCGTGGCGGCTCTCCTCGATCCACGCGACCAGCAGCTCAGCAAAAGTGAAATTGACAGTATCCGGGAATTAATCCGGAAGAAGTAGGCCGCTTGCGACGTTTAGAAATCAGCTCACAACAATGTCTCTTCTTCTCAGCAGCGCAGCTCTTTCGCTCCTTGCGGGCCTCATAGTCTGGATTACAGGACGAAGAGACCCTGCAGAGTCTCCCATGCTTACCTTGGGAAGCCTGATGACCCTTCTTGCTCTGCCACTCCTTGCCTTGCTCCCGAAAGTCACTCTTGAATTGTCGACTCTGCCTCTACCGGATTCGCCTGCAGCCTCCGCGCCGACACTCCATTCCATCGCACTGATCTGGGTTGGAGGTATGATCTTCTTCACCCTGAGAATACTGGTGGACTGGGGAGGTCTTCGCCAATTCAGGGCTGAATCAATTCCCTCGAATGATTCTGTCGTCTCTCAGGTTCTACGGGAATGTCGCTCACAATTAGGCCTCCGCCGTCGAGTTGGAATCCATATTCATCCCCAGACTCCTACACCACTCGTGGCTGGGCTCTTCCGTCCTGTAATCTATCTTCCACAGGATTGTAATCGATGGGAGCAAGATACTCTCCGAATGGTGCTCATGCACGAACTCGGTCACGTTGCCCGCCACGACCTCTGGACCAATCTTGCCGCACGGTGCGCATGTGTTGTCTACTGGTTCAATCCACTTGTATGGTGGTTACGCCGC
>Ga0160422_10003010_pt1 | contig 10448 bp, 17 predicted proteins | sample Fk160mmetaG_FD_108192 | JGI IMG/M metagenome (GOLD analysis project Ga0160422, IMG submission 108192) | Marine microbial communities from the Central Pacific Ocean - Fk160115 60m metaG | ecosystem: Environmental > Aquatic > Marine > Oceanic > Photic zone | place: The Central Pacific Ocean... | reverse complement strand
ATACAATTCTTAATTAGTCCCGATAAAAAAGTTAGATTCAATAAGAGAGGTAATAGACTTTATATTGATATGAACTGGCAGGCTGCAGCTGCAGATGAGTTCTTAGTGATAGATTGTTATCGAGTTCTAGATCCATCTCAGAACACAGAAGTATTCAATGATAGTTTCTTGAAGAGATATATTACTGCATTGATTAAAAAACAGTGGGGGACGAACCTAACTAAGTTTCAAGGTGTCAAATTGCCAGGCGGTATTGAATTAAATGGTCGTCAAATATATGAAGATGCACTTCGTGAGTTGGCTGAACTTAGACAACGTATGTCAACTGACTATGAACTTCCACCACTTGATCTGATAGGATAATGCCTTTAAATCCGTTCTTTCTACAGGGTTCTGCATCTGAACAAAGACTTGTACAGGATCTAATCAACGAACAGTTGAAGATCTATGGAGTTGAAGTTTTTTATATGCCTCGTAAGTTTATAGGAACTGACGATGTAATGAAAGAAAATATAGTTGCAAAATTTGATGATAGTTTTGTATTAGAGGCCTATGTTCAAAATTATGAAGGATTTGCTGGTTCAGGTGATCTAATGACAAAGTTTGGTGTCAGAACCACAGATGAATTAACTCTTGTGATATCCAGAGAAAGATATGAAGATTTTGTATCTGTATTCTATCAAGATGGAAATGACGAAACTAAGTTAACATCAAGACCAAAAGAAGGAGACTTAATATACTTCCCACTATCAGATAGTTTATTTGAAGTTAAGTTTGTAGAACATGAACAACCATTCTATCAACTTGGAAAACTTTACATGTATCAGTTGACATGTGAACTATATGAATATGAAGATGCAGTTATTGACACAAGTATTGAAGAGATTGATAACAACGCAGAGGATGATGGATTTATTGCAACACTTACTTTAGCTGGTTTTGGTCAAACTGCATCATTTATTAGTGGTATTAATACCACTGGTGCTGTAAATACAATTACACTTATTAATGATGGATTTGGATATACAAGTCCTCCTGCTGTTGCGATTAGTACGTCTCCTAGTGGATCAGTTGATGCAAATGCAACTGCAGTTGCGATTACAACTTCTGCTGGTGCTGGGTCTACAACATTCTCTATAAAAGAGGTTGTTATTACTAATCCTGGCTTTGGCTATACTATTTCACCTACTGTTACATTTAGTGGTGCTGGCGGTTCAGGAGCAGTCGCCAGAGCGGGTATTGGAACAGGTGTAGTTAAAATATTACCAGTTAGTATTGTTGGTGGTAGTAAATATACATCACCACCTGTCGTATCGATATCAACATCACCATCTGGATTATCAACTGCAAATGCAACTGCGGTTGCTGTTGTTAGTGCTGCAGGAACTATTAGAGATATTCGATTTACTAATGCTGGATTCGGTTATGTAACTGCACCTGTGATTACGATTGCAAATCCAAATACAGGAGTTGGAACTGGTAATTTCTTCTTAAATGAAGTAGTAAAAGGTCAATCATCTTTATGTACTGCAAGAGTTAAAGATTGGGATGCAGATACAAATATTCTTAAGATATCTAACATATCTACAAACTTTGCATTAGGTGAAATATTAGTTGGATCTGCAACCACTGGTGAGTTTCCAGGCATGGGACAAACTGGAAGTTATACAATTAATAAAATAAGTTTGGATAATTTTCAAGACGATGAGTTTGCTAATAATTTAGTTATAGAAAACGAAGCTGATGGTGGATTGGTAGACTTCTCTGAGTCCAATCCATTTGGTAGCTTCTAAATAATAAAAAAAGAATTATGTTAGGTCAATACTTTTATCACGAGATTCTAAGAAAAACAGTTATCGGTTTCGGTACACTTTTCAATGGAATTGAGATTCGTCATGATGCAGATGATGGAGGAAATGTAAGTCGAATGAAAGTACCATTGGCATATGGGCCAATGCAAAAGTTTCTTGCAAAAATAGAACAACAACCAACTTTAAAAGGTAGACCAGCCATTACTCTACCTCGTATGTCATTTGAGATGACTACGTTAAATTATGATGCATCAAGAAAAGCTTCAATAACACAAACATTTAGATCATATAATACAGGCACGTTGAATAACGTTAAAAAAGTATTCATGCCTGTGCCATATAATGTGGGATTTACATTGAGTATTGCAACTAAACTCAACGATGATATGTTACAGATTATGGAACAAATACTTCCATATTTTCAACCAGGCCTTAATATTACACTTAACTTAGTTTCATCAATTAACGAAAAAAGAGATATACCGATTATTCTAGAAAGTATTAATATGAGTGATGATTATGAGGGTAGTTTTGATAATCGTCGTGCAATGATTAGCACTCTTCAATTCACGGCTAAGATATACTTATTTGGTGCTGTTGCTGATAATCCAGATGCACTAATTAAGAGAGTTAATGTTGATTATTTCACTGATACAAATCGAGTTACTGCAAAACGTGAACAAAGATATTCTGCAACTCCAAGAGCAATTAAAGATTACAATGATGACAACACGACTGCAATCAATAAACCTCTTGCTGCGGAGCAAACAATAGTATCTGTAAATAGTGCAGCTAACTTCTCAGTAGATGATTTTATTAGATTGGGTGAAGAAAATATGCAAATACGTTCAATTAGTGGAAATGAAATAACTGTTTACAGAGGTGTAGATGGAACAACACCTGTAGATCATGCAGATGGATCTGTCATAGATATAATTAGTGGATCTAGAGATGCAACGTTACCGCTTACTGGTGATGATGCACTCATTGCCTCTGGTGATGACTTTGGATTCAATGAGATGTCTTCCTTCTTTGAGGACTTCAAAGATTACTCTCCTACACAACAAAAGGACTTGTAAACAATGAAATTTGATGAAATCGATGATGCCTTAGATGTGGTGAAGGATTCCTCTGAGCCAGTTGAGATTGGTGATATAAAACCAATTAAATCTGGTAAAGAGGATCTGGATCGTGATTACGAGTATACTCGTGGTCAACTCTATTCTTTAATAGAAAAGGGTCAAGAGGCTATTGATGGCATCATGGAGATTTCTCAAGAAAGTGGATCTGCCAGAGCTTATGAAGTTACTGGTCAGATAATCAAAAGTGTGGCTGATGCCACAGATAAATTGTTAGACCTACAGAAAAAGGTTAAGGACATTAAGGAACCAAAAGATAAAAGTCCTAATAATGTTACTAACGCACTATTTGTAGGATCTACAGCTGAACTTCAAAAATTGTTAAAAAAGGGGAAGTTAGATGACTGAAGAAAAAAAGGACAATAAAAAAGAAGATCCTAAAAAGAAAGGTATCTTCGCTAAGTTAAAAGAAAGTGTTGATGATAAAGAAGATCAAATGATGATCCTCTCAACATTTGTGAGACTTGGCATCTTGGTTTGGAGTGGGGCTATATTAACTTTGGCCTACGTTGAACTTCCAGAAGCTCTCAAAATTCCAAAACAAGATCTTGACCCGACATTTATAGCATCAGTTTTTACAGGAGTGCTGGCCACATTTGGCGTTCAGACATCCAAGAAAGGTGGTGTTAGTGGTGGAGGTGGTGTAAGTAAAGGAGATATGGAAAAGTTAATTGCAGCAGCATCACAAACTGCCCCTGCACAAACTATTCGTATTGAACAAGCACCAGTGCAAATTGTGCCTAACAAAAAAGATTAATTATTAAAAAAAATTATGCAAAAAATTATCAATGTATTCGCTATTGCGTCTTTCGCTGTATCTGGTGCCGTTGTTGGTAGTGGGGTATATGTATATCTCAATCGAGCATCGATCATTGATGGAGTTAAATCTCAAATTATGGAGGCTGTTATGGGATCGGTAGGTGGTTCATTAGGTGGCGCAGTTACTGATGCGTTACCAGATATTACAGGCCCATCTGCACCTCTTCCTGAAGGTGCTGGACTTGGTATTCCCAACTTTTAATGTCAATTCCAACAATTAATAATATAACACTTGATACTGTAAATGTACCAAGTGTTTATGTTCCTAATTGGGCTAAAGCATCAAGAGTAGTAGATCATCTAACACATCCTGTAGTCATTCATATTGGTAATCCAATTGTTGATATGCCTGGGTGTGTTAAGATGCATCCAGACAATAGAATTCATAAAAGTGGATGGCCTATTGATAGAAATCTTGTAGAGAATGATCCTGATAAGGCAATGATTCTTTGTGATGCTACTATGCCTTTTTATGATGCAATGAATTATGAACCAGAACAATTAATAATTGTAAGAGAAGCACCTGTTCCAAATGTACGACCCCCAGAAACTCCTGATTCACCAAATGTCCCTGACACTGGAAATGTTTCTTCAGAAGAGGAAATTCCTTGCCCTGGCCCAAACCAATTAAGAATTGGTGATGTCACTCAGTCAGGTGATGAGAGAGTGGTTGGACATCAACTTATTGATAATGGTAAAATCTGTGAGACATTATATGAACCAACAACTGTAATAGAAAAATATGTACCTCCTCTAAATCAAGTATCAAATGTGACTACCTTAGCAGTTGTGGCCACAGCAGGTGCTGCTGCCACACCATTATTAATAAGAGTTATTAAACCTGTAGTTAAAAAGATTTGGACTACTATTCAGAAAAAATTAGGCAAGAAAATTAAAGAACCATCAAGGTTAGAAAAAATGACTAATAATTATAGACAGAAAAAAGGACTTCCACCTTTAAAGAAGAAATAGTTATTTACCAATACTAAGAGTTTTTAGATCACTAGCATTCCCATTGGCCTCTACTGTAACATTAGGAGTGATTGTATGAACGTGATCTGGTAAAGTATTTGGAGGATTTACTAAGACAACATCAGCACATACGGCATGGTATGGAGATTTTTTATGAAACATAATACCAGCTTTCATAAGTTCGCCACAATTTTTTAATCTTGCAATCTCAAAATCTAATCTTTTATTTGCAGTTTGTTGTTCTAACCATGCAACTTGTGTACTAGCTGCTTTTTTACAAAGTTCTTGTAATTCTTTATCTAATGGTTTTGACCAAGTTGCAGATACACCCGCTGATAGATTATAAACTTCTTGTTGTCCTGTTCTTGTTGGAACGTAATAGAGTATTGAGCCTGGATTATCGATTACACCATCATCATCTAAATCTGACAAATCATATACTGGATCCATATATGTGTGTTCAAATGGTCTTTTAAAATTACCTGTTCCCGTGACATATGGTGTCACGTTCATAGTAGGCCCTTGACATTGTATTTGACCACCGTAAGTATTTGTGATATATGGGCCCTGCAAAACTTGTATAGCTTGATTCGTAACTGAGCCAGATGAATTGGCTATTGGATTTGCAGTTGCGGATACGCCACCAACTGTCTCTGCATATATTGGTACACCACTGATAAAACTTAAACAAGCCGCAGCTATTGCGTAAATGTTGAAGTTGTGTCTGTGACTGAATTTATAGTTGTAGTTCTCTGTATTATTGTGTGATTTGAAAGGCCAGGGCCTTGATATGTTTCGGTAAATTGAAAGGAAGCGCCTGGCGTTGCTATTGTAAAGTTTGGTCTTTCTTCTAAATTCAATCCATTCCATGTTGAAGTCACTCCATCTAAGGTTACATTAGTGTTAGATATAGATCCCGATCCTGTCGGTGTTAGGTTTCCATCTGCATTTACTCCTGAGCCCGTTACCGAATACTGCCAGCCTGTATTATAATCCATCGAATTTATGGTTTCTGTCACGGTGGTAGTCGTGGTGGTATTTGAGGTCATTGAGCCCTGTGTAAAATTAGGCACCACAGGAACAGACATCGCAGTCGGGACACTCGCAAGGGCAGACACAACCGCAACCATCGCAAGTTTCTTCTTTACGTTGGTGCATTTTTTGATATTGATGTGCTGCCAAGTTGTCGAGGAAGTCATTTATCATTAATCTATCACTGTAATTTCAGACACATATTGACCAATAGCTGAAGTTCCAGCACCGCCAGCAGTTACTGTGACTACACCCGCACTGGTGACTGTACCAGCTAATGTGTCTTTTGTACCAGCTGCATAGGATGTTTGATCAGATAAGTTACCTACAGCACCTACTGTTGGAGCAGATGTTGGAACTGCATCGGCCTGAGTGTATGACTGACTAAAGCTGAATGCTGAACCCGCTGTGTCTTGAGTTGCTGCGATTGTGCCTGGCGAATATACACCTGATGTGATAGTTCCTGCGGACACAGTTCCTGCTGTAGTTCCGTCAGTGGTATCAATGTTACTTCCAGAAATTGTAAAACTCGAACCAATTCTTGAAGCATCAGTTCTCGCCGCATCAACACTCAATTGTACACTAGCAGTATGTTTAGTGACTATTCCGCCTGCATGAACTGCAGATCCTGTCAATAATAGTAATAATATAGGCAAATACTTTTTCATCTTTTACCGATAATATAGCTGCCAGTATTTATAACTAATAAATAATATGGGATTTACTATCTGGATAGATGAATAACAACATAACCGAAAAGGTAGAGAGATACAATGAGATTGGTCAAGTTGTAAGAGTTTCTCTTAAATGGAGAGGTAAGACTTACATGCTTCAAATGTTCTTTCCTGGCTCCAAGTTTCCAAGTAGACAGGAAGTGGAGGCACAGGTTAAGAAGATATATCCAGATTCAGTTGTTATGGTTCACTATGCATCAGAGACACAACCTAATCAACCTTTGATAAGAGTTAGTGAGAATTCTGATGTCATGAAAGTGTATGGTGGAAGTAGTAGGAAAAAAGAAAAAGATACTGGTATAACAAGCCAGAAAAAACTAGATGACGTACGTAAGGTTTATGTTGGTGCATCCCATGAACCAGATGGTGAGATGATTCAAGAAATGCCTAGTGAATTAGAAGGTGGTATGCAGAAAGCTAGAGAAATAGCAAAAAGAAATATAATAAGAAAAAAAGGTGAAGAATTAGGAAAATCGGAAAGAACATCAGGAGATCCAAGTTTGAAAAAAGGTGGTTCAAGAAGTCATTTTAATTCTTACCAACCAGAAGGAGAGGTGGTTAACGAGGAAGAATCACAAAATCCAACTTTTACACAATTCATGAAGAGAATAGATCAATTACCAGAGGTTACAAGAGAAGCTATTAAGAATTGTGGTAATGATCCAATGATTGCAAAGGCGGCTTTAGAAATTTCTGGTATCGACAAATAGTTAGGGATCACTAACATTAGTGCGTATTATTACCTAATTGGTTATACTATATAATATGTAACGTGGAGTTGAAACTATCATGTCCCACTATACCGTCGGCTGGCACGACTCTAAACATTGTCATTACGAAATTTGTGAATATGCAGATGATGCTTGGGAAGCAGCTAGATTTGCACGAGAGGATGTTCCCTTCCTGAGAGAGCATCCTTTTTATGTGGATGAAATTTTGAATGAGGATCATTTATTTAAAAAGAAAAAGGGAAAGAAAAAATGAAGGATATTCCAGTTAAATCTTCAATTATTATTCTTGGAATCATAACATTTTCTATAATTGTGATCCCATCTTTTGCATATGCATAGATAATATTAATAAGATATATTAGTTTATGTTATCAACCCAATATCGTCTTCGTTTAGAAGGCATCTGCAAATCAATAGCAGCAGGAACAGAAGTGAGCATAGACGATATGATATGGGCTCAAAAATTATCCAAAGCAAACACATCTGCCAGAGGTATGTTACAACAGGCAAGAAGACTCGCTACAAACCCGAATGATTCTTTTCTGAATAACTTGAACATTGGAGACCCTGATTCAAGTCGTCATATTAGGGGTTTCCAAAATCCAGAGGATGTGGTAGACTGGTTTCATCAGGAACGATCTGATGATTGGAGACAACGAGATTAATTAAAATGAACAATTATGCACTAGAGATAATTTTCTGGACATCACTTTCAGTTTATCTTTTGTATAAATGGGATAATAGAAAAAAATGATCGTACATGCAGTCGTATACATAACTATGGTTACGCTGTTAATTTTAGCATTCGGATTTTTTGACCCATGAACTTAGAGACAATTTTTATCTTTTTGACACTTCCTTTTGTATCATTAACACTTTACATGGGCACAAAAGGAGGATACTATGATAGTGATGACTACGATGGTCATGGTACAGCTCATAAGGTATTGATCGATGATGAAACAAGCATTTAAATATCTCACTGAGATAAAAGATGCTGCTAAATACATGTTGCAGGGTCTTTCAGTAACTTTATCCCATATGGGAAGAAGACCTGTTACAGTACAATATCCATATGAAAAACTGATACCATCAGAAAGGTATCGTGGTCGCATACATTACGAGTTTGATAAATGTATTGCTTGTGAAGTATGTGTTAGGGTTTGCCCAATAAATCTACCAGTTGTAGATTGGGTAATGAATAAGGAAACAAAGAAAAAAGAATTACGTAATTATTCTATTGACTTTGGAGCCTGTATTTTTTGTGGAAACTGTGTTGAGTATTGCCCCACAAATTGTTTATCTATGACTGAAGAATATGAATTGGCTACATTTGACAGACACCAACTTAACTATGATAATGTCGCTCTTGGACGACTGCCCACTAATGTTACAAGCGATCCCACAGTTAGGTCATTGCGTGAACTTACTTATTTACCCAAGGGTGAAATGGATCCACATACAATAAAAGACTCTGATCCAAGAGTTGGTAAGTTACCCGAAGAGGTTTTGGATTGGATGACAAAATAGATAAAATACCAAGATGGTTTTATAACACTGTAATTTCAATGGGAATTATGGTGTTTGTTGCTTTTGGACTTATATTTTTTGGGATGACATAATTATGAAATTAAGACCAAGAAAGTATGCTGAAAATCGTGAAGAGTATATCAGAGAATTTCATAGAGTAATTGCACCAGTGGTTGTACGTAAAATGGAAGGCAGAGAAGATATCATAAATAAAACACTTACGGAGATAAATGATGGGAGCAATGACCCCACCGAGTCGGAAGAGTTGCTATAACTTTCGAGTAATTGAAATCAACAGAGTCGTTGATGGTGATACCATCGATGTTACAATAGACTTAGGTTTTGATCTATACAAAAAAGAAAGAGTTCGTGTAGCTGGTGTTGACACTCCTGAGAAGAGAACGAGAGATTTGGAGGAAAAGGCACTTGGAATTGATGCGACTAATTGGCTTAAGGAAAAATTGGAAGGGGCTATTGACGGTGATGATGATCTTGTTATCCGCACTGAGTTGGATGGCGGAGTCGGAAAGTATGGCCGTCTTCTTGGCTGGCTTTATATTGGTGATGGGAATGTATCGCTTAACGAACAAATGATCGGTGAGGGATATGCATGGCCATATGATGGTGGTACAAAACAAAAAAACTTTGAAGAACTACGAGTTCTTCGTAGAGCAAGAGGCACATTAGTGGAGTAAACTCATGGCAACAGAAATTGACATAGAACAGAGCACTCAGATAGCAGCTCTGGAAAAAGATATAGAACTTCTTCGTGGAGAGGTTGCTAAGTATAAAGATAAGGAACACGAACAGTTTAACAATAGGATTAGTAAACTAGAGAAGTGGGTGTGGGGTTGTAGTGCAGTTCTTGCCTGTGTAGTTACTGTTGGTGGTATCATTCCTAAGTTTATTGATATCGGTGGTGGTGTTGATCAGTTATGGTGGATGGCAGAAACTAATAGAGAGTTCCTTGATGAAGTTGTAATACCGTCCTTCAAGAAATCAGGATGGGAGTCACAATTCTTCCAATCATGGGATAAGAAAGGTGCTTGGGAACAGTATAGGTAAATAGGTCATGCCACAAGAACAGTATCTCGGTAATCCTAATTTAAAGAAAGCTAATACATCTGTTGAATTTACAAAAGAACAGATAGAGGAGTTTATTAAATGTAAGGATGATCCTGTATACTTTGCAAGAAACTATATTCAAATAGTATCTTTGGATAGAGGTCTTATACCATTTGATCCATATGACTTTCAAGAAAAATTAATTTCTCGATTTCATAAAAATCGTTTTAATATCTGCATGATGCCACGGCAAACTGGTAAATCTACAACTTCTGTGGCTTACCTTTTACATTATGTGGTATTTAATGATAGTGTTAACGTTGGTATTCTTGCAAACAAAGCTGCAACTGCAAGAGAATTATTAGGTAGATTACAACTTGCATATGAAAATTTGCCTAAATGGATGCAGCAGGGTGTTCTTGCTTGGAACCGAGGATCATTGGAGTTAGAAAATGGATCTAAAATACTTGCGGCATCTACCTCTGCATCTGCAGTTCGAGGTATGTCTTTCAACATTCTTTTTCTGGATGAGTTCGCCTTTGTTCCTAATCATATTGCTGACTCGTTCTTTGCCTCTGTATATCCTACTATTACTTCTGGTAAATCAACAAAAGT
>Ga0160422_10003009_pt1 | contig 10450 bp, 9 predicted proteins | sample Fk160mmetaG_FD_108192 | JGI IMG/M metagenome (GOLD analysis project Ga0160422, IMG submission 108192) | Marine microbial communities from the Central Pacific Ocean - Fk160115 60m metaG | ecosystem: Environmental > Aquatic > Marine > Oceanic > Photic zone | place: The Central Pacific Ocean... | reverse complement strand
TATGATGTAAGGTTAACAGGTAATATTGGGAACCCAATTTTAAAAGAAATAAAAGTTACAAAAAAAACTATTTTTGTAGTTGAAGCTTCCTCATATCAATTAGCTTATAGCAAATATTTCAAATCAAAATTTTCTTTAATTATTAATATTTCTCCTGATCATTTAGAAAGACATAATACAATGAGAAATTATGCATTATCAAAATTAAAATGCGTAACAAAACAAAATGAAAATGATATAGCGTTAATATCAAATAATAATCTATTAAAAAAATTATTAAGATCTAAAAATATTAAATCTAAAATAATATTCATAACCAGAGATAAATATAAACGTTTAAAAAATAAATTAAATAATAGCAATTTTATAAATTCAGCAAACTTTGAAAATTTAAATTTTTTATTTGAACTATCAAAATTCATGCAACTTAACTTAAAAACTGTTATAAAAACTATAAATAATTTTAAGTCTCTGAAATTTAGGCAAGAGGTTATTTATAACTCCAAATATTTAAAAATTGTAAATGATTCTAAATCAACAACTTTATCTTCAACTATTCCATTTCTAGAAACTAATGAAAAAATATTTTGGATTTTGGGGGGATTATTTAAAATAGGTGATAAATTTAAGTTAAATAAAAAGTACTATAAAAACTTAGAAGCATATATTTATGGAAAAGATAGATATATTTTTTCAAAACTATTCAAAAATAAGTTTAAAGTTACTTTGTCAAAAGATCTAAAATCAACTCTAAAATTAATTCCTAAGTTCCAGAATATAAGAACAAAAGCTACAATTTTATTTAGTCCTTCAGCTGCATCTTTTGATCAATATAAAAATTTTGAAGATAGGGGTAAAAAATTTAATATGCTAGTTAAAAGGTATTTATCAATTTAATGAATAATTATTTTGATACATTTTATGATTGGTGGAAAAATATTGATAAGACAATTTTCTTAGTAATAAGTCTATTATTTTCTCTAGGTTTATTTTTTTCTTTAGTTTCAACTTCAATAATTGCATCAGACAAATTAAATACAAATTCCTACTATTTTTTTTTGAAACATCTAACTTTTGTTAGTATAGGAATATTTCTAATTCTGATATTATCTTTACTAGATCAGAAAATTTTAATTAAGTTATCAGTTGTATTATTTTTAATCTCATTTATTTCCTTATTTCTAGTTCCTTTAATAGGAGTAGAGGTTAAAGGTTCAAAGAGATGGTTAGATATTGGCTTATTGCCCAGATTTCAGCCAATTGAGACCTTAAAACCTTTTTTCGTTATTGTTATTTCACTAATAATTTCATTAGAAAGAAAAAATCTCTACTTAAAATATCTTATGAGTTCAGCCGTTTTAGTCCCAATTATTATTTTACTTCTATCACAACCAGACTTAGGACAAACATTATTAATAATCTCTGTTTGGTTGGCTATCATTTTTGTTTCAGGAATAAATTTATTTCTTTTTGCAATCTCATTATCAACAGTATGTTCATTAACTCTTTTTTTAGTCTTTTTAGTGCCTAAATTCGAATACATAAGAATAAGATTAATGTCATTTTTAGATACTTCTAGCGGTAATAATTACCAGGCTGATAAAGCAAGCGATGCTATATCTAGTGGAGGTTTTTTTGGAAAAGGTATTGGAGAAGGAACTTTAAATTCAAGAATACCAGAAGCTCATACAGATTACATAATTTCTGTGATTGCTGAAGAATTTGGAGTAATAATTTTAATAGGTATAATACTACTCTATTTAGTATTCTCTTATAGAGTTTTAAAAAAAATAAATTTTACAAAGAATAATAATTATAAACTTATATTAGTTGGGAGTATTTCAATAATACTTTTACAAACCTTTATACACATTGGAGTTAATATCAGAATGCTTCCAACCACAGGTATGACTATGCCGTTTATAAGTTATGGTGGTTCTTCGATAGTTGGAACATCAATTTTAACTGGAATAATATTAAATTTGACTAAAAGAAAATTAAATTAGTATGAAAAATATACTTATTGTTACAGGTGGTTCTGGCGGTCACGTAGTGCCATCAACCTGTATTTTTGAACATTTGAAAAATAAATTTTCTGTTAGTATGGTTTCTGATTTAAGAGGTAGTAAATTTATAAACAGCAAAAAATTTAAATATGAATTAATAGACGTACCAAATTTATTTTTAAAACCTTACTTGCTTCCGATAAATATTTTAAAATATTTTTTAAATGTATTTAAATCTATTAGTTTTATAAAAAAAAATAATACAAATATTTTAATTAGCACTGGTGGATATATGACATTTCCATTTTGTTTAGCTGCATTTATTTTAAAAAAAAAAATTTTCTTATTTGAGCCTAATAGTGTTTTAGGTAGATCCAATCGATTTGCTCTAAAATTTTCCACAAAAATAATTTGTTACGATAAAAATATAAAAAATTTTCCTATAGAATATAACTCTAAAAAAATTGTAGTAGAACCCATTTTAAAAAAACAGATTTATAATTTAAAAAAAAATTTAATTAGTAAAAAAAAAGAAATAATAAAAATTCTTATTATTGGTGGAAGTCAAGGAGCATCATTTTTCGATAAAAATATAACAGAATTAATAATTGAAATTTCAAAAAAAAAAAGATTAGAAGTTATTCAGCAGATATCAAATATGAATAATTTATCTTCAATAAAAAATAAATATGAAAAATTAAATATAAATTATAAATTTGTTGAATTTACGAATGACAGTGGTGAACTTTATAATGGTATAGATTTTGCAATTACCAGAGGGGGTGCAAGCACTTTAAGTGAACTTTCATTTTTGAATATACCCTTTGTTTCAATTCCTCTTCCGTCTGCAAAAGATAATCATCAATTTCATAACTCAGAATATTACTACAAAAAAAATTGTTGTTGGTTAATAAACCAGGACAAATTTGATGTTGATAAACTTTCAAAAATGATTTTTGAGATATTTAACAACCATCAAAATTACAATGAAAAAATTAAAAATCTTGAGAAAATTACTGAAAAAAATACTTGGAATAATATAAATAATAAGATTATAGAAATTATAGATGAAAATTAATATCGGAAAAACTGAACTAATTCATTTTGTTGGAATTGGTGGCATTGGAATGAGTGGTTTGGCATTAATAATGGATAGTTTAGGTTTTAAAATACAGGGAAGTGATATATCTGATAATAAACATCTTAATTTACTTAGAAAAAGAAAAATCCCCATTTATTTAAAGCACAGTAAAAAAAATATAAAAAATTGCACAGTATTGGTTGTTTCATCTGCTATAAAAAAATCAAATCCAGAATTCAAGCATGCTAAAAAATTAAACTTACCGATTTATAAAAGAGGAGAATTATTGGGCCATTTAGTATCTTTAATGAAAAACATTGTTGTGACAGGATCACATGGTAAAACTACAACAACCTCAATTTTGTCAAACATTTTAAATTACGCAAAACTAGACCCTACAATAATAAATGGAGGTGTTTTGAATTCAATTGGAAGTTCAGCAAAATTAGGAAAAAGTGACTGGAGTTTAGTTGAGTCTGACGAGTCAGATGGTAGTTTTCTTAGAATACCTTTTAATTATTCAATAATAACCAATATTGATAATGAGCACTTAGATTACTACAAAACTATGAAAAATCTAAAAAATAAATTTGTAGAATTTATTGATAAAACTCCTTCATTTGGAAAAGCTTTTTTATGTTTAGACGATAAAAATATAAAAAATATTTTACCAAAACTTAAAAATAATAATTATTATACATTTGGTTTAAATCAGAAATCAAATTTCCACATTTTTAATATAATCCAGAATAGAAAATATTCGAAATTTAGTATTAGGATTAAAATACCAGGTAAAACAAAAACTATTAATAATATTTCAATACCTTTGTTGGGATTGCATAATATAAAAAATGCAGCATCAGCATTAGCAGTAGCGTTTTCAATTGGTGTATCAGATAAAATAATTAAATCAGGCTTAAAAAATTTCAATGGTGTTCAGAGAAGATTTAATTTTTTATTCGAAATCAATAAAGTACCATTTTTTGATGATTATGCACATCATCCAACTGAAATTTCATCAGTATTAGATGGTGTTAGCAAAGTATATGACAAAGAGGAAATAGTTTGTATTTTTCAACCACATAGAATTTCAAGAATAAAAAATTTAAAAAACGAATTTTCAAAATGTTTTAAAAATGCGAACACAGTTTTACTTTGCCCAATCTATAAAGCAAGTGAGACGCTAAAATTAGGATTTTCATATTCTTCATTTGCAAAATTAATTGCAAAAAATTCCAAAGTAAATTTGATAATGCTTAAAAATGAAATAGATTTAAAAAAAATTATCAAAAATATTGCATTTGGAAGTAAAATTTTTATTGCTATGGGTGCTGGATCTATAACAAATTGGGTGAGAAATCTTAATTAATATGGAATTAAAAGATATCGAAGATTTTAAAAATAAATTTAATGCAGATCTATTTTTTAATATCGATATTAAAAAATTTAATTGGTTTAATATAGGTGGCAAATCAAAAATTTTTTTTAAACCAAAAAATCTTTCTGAATTAAAGGAATTCCTAAAATTGTATAATAATAGAGGAAAAATGTTTATATTAGGAATGGGTTCCAATGTCTTATTTAACGATAATATTTACGAAGGTGTAATTATTAAGCTTAGTAATAATTTTAGCGCATTATCAAAATTAAAACCAGACACTATAATTGCAGGCTCAGCATGCTCACAAAAAAAACTTTCAGAATATGCTCTAGAAAATGCTATAAGTGGATTTGAGTTTATGTACTGTATTCCTGGCTCGGTTGGAGGTGGTCTTAAAATGAATTCCGGTTGTTTTGGAACAGAATTTAAGGATAAATTAATATCGTTGCAATGCATCGATACAAATGGAAATATTAAACTTATACCATCAAGCAAAATTACCTTTAAATATAGAAAAATTGAATTAGATGAAAATTTAATTTTTTTAAGCGCGACATTTAAAGGTAATTTATCAAACAAAAATAAAATAAAAAATTTGATGCAAGAATTAGCTATAAAAAAAAATAATTCTCAACCTTCAAAAATTAAGACTGGAGGAAGTACTTTTAAAAATCCTATTGATCAAACAACAAAAAAAGCATGGGAACTTATAAAAGAATCAGTTCCTGAAAATATTAATTTTGGTGATGCTTACATATCAAAAAAACATTCAAATTTTTTTGTTAATAAAAATAATGCATCTTTTGACGAAATGAATTCATTAATCAATTTTGTAAAAAAAAATGTTAAAGACAAAACTGGAATTAGCATTAATTTGGAAATTAAAATTATAGAATAGTGAAAAAAATTTTGATTTTAGCGGGTGGTTATTCAAAAGAAAAAGATATTAGTATACAAACTGCAAAAAGTGTTCTTTATGAATTAAATAAAGATAAAAAATATATTCTTAAAGTCGTAAATCCTGATGGGCAATTTATTAAAGTACTAAGAGAATTTAGACCAAATGTAGTATTAAACTTGTTGCATGGTAGATATGGAGAAGATGGTTATATTCAAGCAATTTTAGAATCTGAAAAAGTTAAATATACTCATTCAGGAGTATTATCTTCATCTTTAGCAATTGATAAAGAGTTATCAAAAAAAATATTTATAAAAAATAAAATTCTTACGCCGAAATATTTGAAATATTCTTTTAAAAACTCACAAAATAAAAAAAAAATTCTTAAAAAATTAAAAAGTAAATTTGGATTTCCTCTAATCATAAAGCCATTAAATGAAGGCTCAAGTGTAAATGTGTTTATATGTAACAAAAAAAACGTCATTAAAAATATAAACAAACTCCAAGAGTATGGAGAAATTCTTTTCGAGAAATATATACCTGGAAGAGAAATACAAGTTGCAATTTTATCGGGGAATATATTAGGAGCAATTGAATTAAAACCCAAAAGAAAATTTTATGATTACCAAGCAAAATATAATCCGAAAGCTAAAACAGAACATATAATTCCAATAAAAATTTCAAAAAAAAAATATGACGAAGTTACAAATATTGCTTTAAAAGCTCATAAAATATTGAAATGTCGTGGTGTTACTCGTTCAGATTTTAGATTTTATAAGAATAAATTTTATTTGCTTGAAACTAATACTCAACCAGGAATGACATCTTTATCGCTGGTACCCGAAATAGCAAAATTTAATAACATTACTTTCAAAAATTTGATAAATAAAATTTTAAGTGATGCATCAATATATAAATAGAAATAAAATATACTTTTATTTTCTCTTATTTTTGCTCTTATCAACAATAAGCAATCAAACATTATGGAGTAATTTTGAGCAGAATTTTTTAATAAAAAATATAGTTATAAAATTAGATAAACCTGAACTAAATTCAAGGGTTTCTATAAAATTAAGTTACTTAAATGATAAAAATATATTTTTCATAGATAAGAAAAATATTTTGAAAAATCTAGAAAAAGTAAATTATCTAGAAAATATAAAAATAAAAAAAAGTTATCCATCAACAATTATTGTCAGTGCAAATAAAACCAATTTAATTGCGACCACTTTTATCAATCAGAAAAAATATTACGTTGGAGAAAATAATCAGTTTATTCTAGTTCAAGATATAAATATTAATGAAAATCTCCCAATTATTTTTGGAAAGTTTAATATATCTGAATTTATCAAACTTAAGGAGGAGTTAAATAAACAAAAAATTAATTATAAATCTATAACTAAGTATTATTTTCATAAAAACAAGAGGTGGGATTTGTATTATCCAAATAATACCTTAATAATGTTGCCCAGTAAAAATGTTGCCAACGCAATAAATCTTTATAAAAATTTCAAAAAAGAGAATCATATAAAACCAAATTCAATAATTGATCTTAGAATAGCTGATCGTTTAGTTTTGAAAAATGAATAAAAAAAATTTGTATAATATTTTAGATTTTGGAACTTCAAATATTAGATTTGTAACATTTGATGAGGATCTTAAAGAAAAATTTTCTGAGAGTATACCCATAATCTTGGAAACTGAAAATTTAAATTATTTTAACGAGATAAAAAATGTAATAAAAAAAGCCGAAAAAAAAACATCATCTTATATTAAAGATATTATTTTAATTAATAATCCAGAAAACTTGTTTGAAATTAATCTTTCATTATATAGAAGATTAAATGATACATCATCAATAAATAAAATTTTTAAATCTCTTTTGTTAGAATTGAATCATCTAATGAATATTAATTATAATCATTATGATATTGCTCATATAATTATTGATAAGTGTATAGTTAGTGATAAAATTTACTATAAATTTCCATTTCAGCTTAATAAAATTGACAACATAAAGGTAGATTTTAAATTAATATGCCTTCCTAAAAAATTTAATATCAATATTAGGGAAGAGTTTAATAAAATTAATCTTAATATTAGAAATTTTTTTTGTACATCTTATACAAAAACATCGTATTATTTAAATAAATTTAATTATGAAAATATTTCTTTTTTGGAAATAGGATTCAATAAAACCACGATTACAATATATGAGAATAATAATTTAAAAGTAATTTATTCAATACCAATAGGTAGTTTTAATATCACAAAGGACATTTCAAAGATTTTTAAAATTAGTATTCAAGAAGCTGACCAAATTAAAAAATTATTCAGTAAATCTGAGACCGAATTTTCTTATGATGATACACAAAAATATAATTCACGTTCAACAAATATAATTTTAAACAAAAACATATCAATAAATACTCTAAAAAAAGTCATTTTATACAGAATTCAAGAAATTTTTGACTTAACATTTACAAAATCCAACATAAGCAAATACAACCTAAAATTAAATAATTCTAATCTTTTCTTAATTGGAGAGGGTTCAAGGCTATTTAATAATAACTCCTTTTTTTTAGATGATAAATTTGGTTATAAATCAATTAAATATTACGATGAGAATGATGTTGAGATTTGTAAATCAGGTCTTATTTGTTATTTAAACAATGTAGAAACACCTAAATTTTCAACAAAAAAACAAGGTTTGTTCGAGAAATTTTTCAACTTTTTCAGTAAATAACCGTATTTTCTTGTAATATTTCTTGAGTACTTAACTCACTAATATTTTTATATAAGTTTTGGGTGTCCATATTAACTCAAAAAACAATATCTAAAAAATTATCCTTTGAAGGTATAGGAATACATACTGGTTTAAAGTCTAAATTAAACCTTCTTCCAGCAGAGCCCAACACAGGAATAGTTTTCAAAAGAAAAGACCTAAAAGTTAATAATGTAGTCTATCCATTGTACAATAATGTTTCTGATACAACTTTATGTACAACTATTTCTAATCAATATGGAACAAAAATTTCAACAATTGAACATCTAATGGGTGCTTTATATGGAACAGGAATTGACAATGCTATTGTAGAAATAGATTCTCAAGAAGTTCCAATTCTAGATGGATCTGCAAAATTATTTGTAGATGAAATAAATAAAGCAGGACTAAAATTTAGTGATAAACCGATCAAGATAATTAAAATTAATAAAAAAATTAGTTATAAGACTGGTGAAAAACAAATTAGCATTGATAAGTCCAATGTAACAGGGGAAATAGAATTTGAAATAAAATATAATAATCAGCTTATTGGTGAGCAAAAGAACAAAATTAATATTTTTGAAGATGATTTAAAAGTCATATTTAATTCTAGAACTTTTTGTTTATACGAAGATATCGAAAAATTAAAAAAGATGAACCTTGGAAAAGGTGGAGACCTCGCAAATGCTATAGTGATTAAAAATAATCAAATTTTAAATAGAGATGGTCTAAGAAATGACAAAGAGTTTGTAAATCACAAAATACTTGATTGTATGGGAGATCTATTTTTATCTGGATATAAAATTATTGGTTCTTTAAAGTGTTCTCAAGGAGGTCATAGTTTGACAAATGAGTTGCTTAAGAAAGTTTTTGAAGATAAATCAAATTACTCGTTAATCGAGATAAAAGGTAAAGAATTACCTCATACATTTGCAAATTATCATAATTTGAAATCAATCGCTTAAAAGTTAGAAAATTTAAATTAATCTGTTAAAACAATAAAATGAGATTTTCTATAAATATATCTTATTTCATAATTTTTTTATTAGCATTATCTTGTTCTAAGAATGAGGACAAAGCTACAGTTATTAAAGAAAAAAATTTAGAGACACAAATGATAGAAGTTTATAATCAAGCAATGCAAGAATTTGAAAAAGGTGATGTTATTTACGCTGGAAAAAAATTTAGTGAAGCAGAATTATTGTTTCCACAATCAGTTTGGGCCCCAAGAGCAGTTTTAATGTCTGCGTACGGTTACTTTTCCCAAGGTTATTATGCAAATGCAATAAATGATTTGGAGAGATTTATTGTAAAATATAAAAACCATAAAAATTCAGATTATGCATACTATTTATTAGCTTTATGTCATTATGACCAAATAGTGGATGAAAAAAAAGATTTAAATGAAATTTTACAATCAAAAAAATACTTTGATTATATTATAAAAAATTATCCTAATTCAGATTACGCAATAGACTCAAGGTATAAATTAGAATTAATAGTTGAAATAATGGCTTCAAAAGAAATGTATTTAGCAAGGTATTATATTCAAAGAGAAAAATGGATACCAGCAATTAATAGGTTTAAGGTAGTTATAAATCAATATGATTCAACAATTTATGTTGAAGAAGCTCTTTTCCGTTTAGTAGAATTACATTTTAAACTTGGCCTTGATGATGAAGCAAGAAAATATGCATCTTTACTTGGATATAATTATCAATCAAGCGAATGGTATGAAGCTAGCTATAAAATTTTAAACAATGAATATGAAAAAAGAAAAATCAACAGTAAAAATGAAAAAAAAAACTTTATAAAAAAATTTAAACAACTTTTTGAATAACCTAAATTAAATGAAAAAGGGTGAAATAATTAAAAATTATAATTATAAATTAAAAGAATTACTTAATCATAATAAATTATACTATGACAAAAGTAAACCAATCATATCTGATTCTAAATATGACAAGTTAAAATATGATATTCTAGAATTAGAAAATAAATATAAATTTTTAAAAAATAATAAGTCTCCAGATAAAGTTGTTGGTTATAAACCATCTAGATCATTTGAAAAATATAAACATAAAGTTCCAATGCTTTCTCTATCAAATGCATTCAGTGAAAATGATTTAATAAACTTTGAAAAAAAAATATTTAATTATTTAAATAAAAATATAAAACTTAATTATAGTGTTGAGCCTAAAATTGACGGTATTTCAGCATCTTTAACATACAAAAATAAAAAACTAGTATATGGCGTCTCCAGAGGGGATGGATTAATTGGAGAAGTGATTACAGAAAATTTAAAGACAATTAAAGACAT
>Ga0160422_10003007_pt1 | contig 10451 bp, 12 predicted proteins | sample Fk160mmetaG_FD_108192 | JGI IMG/M metagenome (GOLD analysis project Ga0160422, IMG submission 108192) | Marine microbial communities from the Central Pacific Ocean - Fk160115 60m metaG | ecosystem: Environmental > Aquatic > Marine > Oceanic > Photic zone | place: The Central Pacific Ocean... | reverse complement strand
GGAATATTTGATATAGGGTTTTTGTCTAAATAGATTTCACCGTTAGTTGGAGTTTCAAACCCAGCCAACATCATCAGACATGTGGTTTTACCGGAGCCGGATGGACCAAGCATAGTAATAAATTCACCTTCTGAAATATCTAAATTTAAGTCTTTGACTACTAAAACTTTTCCATCGTAGCTTTTATCTACTTTTTCAAATTTAACGAACTCTTTATTCTTTGACATCAATATGTTTTAAAACATTTGTAGAGGTTATTTTCAAGCTATTTTATATGAAGTTCTTTGGGGAAATTGTTAAACAATTCATTTCCATTTTCAGTCACTCTAATAGACTCGGAAGCTTCAACACCCCAATTGCCAAATTGCATTACTGCTATCATGTGAAAAGTTATATTGGGTTTTAATTCTGTCATATCTCCTTTATATATATTAAGTGTATGCTCCCCCCAATCTGGCGGATATCCAATTCCAATTGAGTACCCTGTTCGTGATTCTTTTTTAATTTTGTATTTATCTAATACTTTCCAAAAACCTTTAGCTACATCATCTGCTGTATTACCTGGTTTAACCAAATCTATTCCAGAATTTAAAGCTTCAATTGTTGCATTCATTGCATCAATTTTTTTTTGTTCTGGTTTTCCTAGTTGAACAGTTCGTGCTAATGGGGCGTGATATCTCTTTACACAACCTGATATCTCAATGATTGTGGACTCACCGTTTTTAAATTTTTCTTGTGTGGCAGTTAAATGTGATGCTGATGTTCCTAAACCTGTTGGAAGTAGAGTAGTAATGCTTGCGTATTCTCCTCCAACATTTTCTGTACCATAAAATAATGTTTTTTGAATTTCTCCAACAGCGTCGCATTGTCTAACACCTTTATCTATAACTTTCATGGCTGTGCTCATAGCTTTTTCGGTAATTGTTGCAGCAGATTTCATGAAACCTATTTCTGCCTCAGATTTAACTAATCTCACCCAATTTACTAATCTATTAGAATCTTTAATTTTAGCATTAGGTAAACCATATTTTATTTTTTCATAACAAAAAGCTGTAAAATAATGAGCATCCATTTCAACTCCAATTGAAAGCTTATCCCATTTTTTTTTCTTTATAATTTCAACCAAATAATCATATGGGTGCTTCGGCCATTTATGAATATAATTTTCATCGTAAACTATTATATTTTCTCTGTTTAAATAAGTTTTTATATAAGCGCCTCCTGCATCTTGAGCTCTAACAAAACAAAGTGGTTCATCTAAATCGGTATGTACTAAAACACATTGAGCATAATAAAAAGACCAAGCATCATATCCTGTAAGGTAATACATATTTGCAGTATCATGGGATATAAGAAGATCTATTCCTTTATCTTGCATTGATTTTTTTACTTTTTTTAACCTTGTTTTGTATTCTTGATTTGAAAAACTCATTTAAAACGACCTTAATAACTTACCAAAACCATTAATCTTATTTTTAACACCTATGCTTTTAAGTGTGTTCCATATTAGAGTTTGATTACTAGATAAAACTAATATTCCTAACTTATTTTCTAACTTTTCAATAATAGACAACGCAGGTAAGGCTGTGCAAGAAATAAATAAAGCTTGAGCTCCATTTAAATTCATTTTAGATAATACTTTGAACAAATATTTTTTATTTATTTTTCCAATATTAATATCTGAATTAATATCAAAATAGGAATTTGAAGTAACAATAAATTTATTTTTTTTAAAAAACTCGACTACCTCATTATTTAATTTTTTTGAGTAAGGTGTAAATACTGCAATTTTTTTTATTTTAAACTTTTTTAAAGCATTAATTGAAGATGTGCTCGGTGTTGTTAATTTGGTATTTGGTTTTGCTTTTTCGACTTTTTTTTTTATGGAGATATATCCAGCTGCAATAGTACCTGAGGTACATGCATAAGCAACACAATCTATTTTTTCACCAGGTAAAATATTTTTAGTTACTTTGGTTATATTTTGGGACATTTTAATAAGATTTTCCTTATTTAATGGATTGTAACACTCAATTCTATTAACGAATAAGTTGATATTTTTATTTTTTATTACATTATGAAAATCTTTTTCGATTATATAATCACTTGCAAGAGTAATTAGACCAATTTTAGGAGGATTGACTCTGTTGAACATAGGTTTGATTTTAATATTTTTCATAAATTAATAGTGTTAATATACATTAGTTAATACTATCTTAAACTCTTTCCCTCAGTAATTTGCGGTTTATTTACTATTGAATTTATCCACCAATAAGATTTAAATTTGAATTTATAAATTATTAAAATTAGAGGAAAAATATGAAAAAATTAATTACTGCAATGTTCATCTTTTTATCTTGCTTTACATCAAAAGCATTTTCAGACGGACATGCTATAAAAATGGGTATAATTTTAGGATTTACAGGTCCCATTGAGTCTTTAACTCCTGCAATGGCAGCTTCTGCTGAATTAGCATTTAAAGAAGCTTCTGATTCTGGAAAATTATTGGGAGGAAAATCAATAATGATTGAAAGAGCAGATAGTACTTGCGTGGACTCGGCTGCAGCTACAACTGCGGCAGAAGGATTAGTTTCTGACGGTGTTCTTGCAATTATGGGTGCAGATTGTTCAGGTGTAACTGGTGCGATAGCTACAAATGTTGCTGTTCCAAATGGAGTTGTGATGATATCTCCGTCAGCTACATCACCAGGATTAACCGATCTTAAAGATAAAGGATATTTTTTTAGAACTGCACCATCAGATGCTAGAGGTGGTCAAGTTTTAGCAGATATAACAAAAGACAGAAAAGTAAAAAGTATAGCTGTAACACATACAAATAATGATTACGGAAAAGGTTTGGCAGATGTTTATGTTGCAGCTGTTAAGGCACATGGAATCAAAGTTACAACTGTAACAGCTCACGAAGAAGGCAAAGGTGACTATGGAGCTGAAGTTGCTACACTAGCTTCAGCTGGTGGAGATGCTTTGGCTGTACTTGGATATTTAGATCAAGCTGGGGGAAGCATCATAGAAGGATCATTAGACTCAGGTTCGTTCGATACTTTTGTTTTATCTGATGGAATGATTGGAGATTCTTTAACAGAGAGGTTTGGTAAAGATCTGAATAAATCTTTCGGATCATTGCCAGGATCAACTGGAAAAGGAGCAGGAAAATTTGCTGAGGTTGCTAAAGCTGGAGGTATAGACTCTTCTGGTCCTTACACTGGAGAGTCGTATGACGCTGCAGCTCTAATAACACTTGCTATGCAAGCGGGTGGTAAAGGTGATAGAGCAACTATTCAAGCAAATGTTATGAATGTAGCAAATGCGCCAGGTAAAAAAATCTATCCAGGTGAATTAGGGAAAGCTCTTGATTTATTAGCTAAAGGAAAGGCAGTTAATTACGAGGGAGCAACTGGTGTAGAATTTACAGATGTTGGTGAAGCCTTTGGGTCTTTTTTAGAAAAAGAAATCAAAGGTGGTAAATTTAAAACCAAAAAACAAAGATAATTAAATTTAAAAACCCCACAAATTAGTTTTGTGGGGTTTTTCTAAAATAAGTATTTGTCAGCCAAATACATGAAAATACCAAATGCAAATCCTAATAAAATATAGTACATCAGATATTATATAAAAGTTCTTATAGCCTTATAAATTTCTTTTTCTGTAGTTTCACCAATACTTCTATAAACTTCTTTGTTGTTTTTAAAAATTAGAATTGTGCTTTGGTATTGTACATTAAATGTTGTTGCGATTTCTCTATTTGTTACATCAAAAGCAAAGTATTCTATATTTTCAAAATCATTTTTGGCTTTATTTAACACTTTCATTTGACTCGCACACGAATAACAATATTCAATCCATGAACTAACTATCACAACTTTGCCGTCAAGTTGGGCTTTTTTAAATAATTCCTGATTGTAAGTTGTTGTCTTCTCTCCAGCTATCGAGTTAAACGATATTGTTATAAATAACAAAATTAAAATTTTTTTTATCATAGTTACTGTTTTACAATTTTTTCTGGTAATATTCCCTGCGGTCTATAGCGCATAATTAATAAAAGTCCAATTCCTATAATCAAAAATCTGAAATATGGTGCACTATTTATTAAATGAACCTTTAATTCGTTTGTCTCTGGTAAATGAGATGTAAGAAATTCAATCAAAAATAGTGATATGGGTGCAGCTTGAACCCATAGAAACCATACAGCAAATCCACCAAGAATTGCTCCAAAGTTATTTCCAGTACCACCAACTATAACCATTACCCATATGACAAAAGTATATCTCATTGGCCTATAGCTTCCTGGCGTAAATAATCCGTCATTTGTAACCATCATTGCTCCAGCTAGACCAACTATTGCAGATCCTAATACAAAAATTAATAAATGCTCCTTTACAATATTTTTTCCCATTGCACTTGCAGCAATTTCGTTATCTCTAATAGCTCTCATTTTTCTTCCCCATGGTGAATAAAGAGCTCTCTGTGTTAAAATTAAAAGTGAAATAACAATTATTAAAAATAAACCTGTAAAACATAGCTTAACATAGACGGAAGATGCATCGATCACATATTGTGTAAGTAAATTTTGATATTCTGCTGCAGAATTTGTAAAATTTAATTTAGATGAATTAAATTTTTCTACTAGATTAATAAACCACTGTGAATTTTGAAGATCTATTTCATAAGGAGCAGGTCTTTTTAATCCTATAACATTTTTAACACCTCTAGCAAGCCAGTCTTCATGCTTAATAATTGATACAATTATTTCTGCTATCAATAAAGTTGCAATGGCCAGATAATCAGCCCTCAAACCTAAAGCAATTTTTCCAATAACGAAAGCAACACCAGCAGCAAATAAACCTCCAACAATCCAAGAAAGAAGAATAGGTAATCCAAGTCCTCCTAAAAAACCTGTTTTAGCTGGATCAATTGATTCTATATTTTCTATAGCTGGAGCAGATATAAATCTAATTAGAATTATTCCTGCAATAATAATTAAACTGATTATTAAAGTTTTATTTTTAAAATCTCTAAATTTTCTGGATAAAAATTTAATTAATAAAATGATTAATATAATTAATATTAAACATATGATTAATCTTATGCCTCCTGCATCCCATGCTTCTGGAACAGGTGCAACAGAAATTAATACAACTGCTAACCCACCTAATGCTGTATATCCCATTATCCCAAAATTTATTAAACCTGCATATCCCCATTGAATATTTGCACCAATAGTCATTACTGCAGAAATTAAACAATAATTTAAAATTGATAAAGCTATTGACCAGGATTGAAATACACCAACTAATATAATTAATATTATCATAATAGAATACGCAACTATGACATTTTTATATTGCATCATATTTTTTTCCCCTCAAAAATTCCAGATGGTCTAAACAATAGAACTATAACTAATATCGAAAATGATATCGCAAATTTGTAGTCTGTTGACAGTAGCTGAATCAAGGAGTCCGGTTCAAATGCATCTGGCAAGATGTAGGTAAAAAACTTTTTATATGCATAGGTTAAGAAAATTTCAGCGAATGCAATTACATAACCACCAAGAAAAGCACCATATGGATTTCCTATTCCACCAACAATAGCAGCGGCAAATATAGGAAGCATATTATTAAAATATACAAAAGGTCTATAGCTCTTATCTAAACCATATAAAATCCCTCCTACGGTAGCCAAAATTCCTGCAATAATCCAAGTAATTAAAACAACTTTTTTTGGATCTATACCTGAAAGTAAAGCTAAATCTTCATTATCAGAGTAAGCTCTCATAGAAGTTCCAGTTTTAGTTTTATTTAAAAACCAAAACATTATTGAAACGATAATAATTGTTAGCAAAATAGTAAGTAATTGTGTGGATTTAACAGTTAAACCTTCGTTTAAACCTGTCATTTCTTTAAATTCATTTGCTTTTAAAATGAATTTTTCTCCATCTAAAAATCTTCTATCAGATGGTCCAATAATTATTCTGATCAATGCTTGAGTTACGAACATCACACCAACACTAACCATAGCTAGTTGTACTGGGGGGCTTTTTTTTATTCTATAATAACTAAATACGAACTTATCAATTGTGAGCATATATAAAATCATTATAAAAATAGCAAATGGAGTAGTTAATAATGCTGTTGGCAAAAACCCAAAATTTATTCCAACAGATTGAAAGTGGTAAGTAAGTAAAACTGCAAACATTGTTCCAAAAGACATCATGTCTCCAGTAGCAAAATTAGCAAACCGCAAAACTCCATATATCAAGGTTACAAATATCGCTCCTAATGCCAATTGAGATCCGTATGTCAATGCTGGCAATACAGTAAAATTTAAAAGTAAAACAATTGCATTTACAAAATCCATTTATGCTCCTAAAAAAGACCTTCTAACTTCAGTATCATTTAGTAAATCCGAACCTGATCCTTCAAATTTATTTTTTCCCATTACTAGAACATAGCCTCTATCGGATATTGAAAGAGCTTGTTTTGCATTTTGCTCTACCATTAATACTGCTACATTTTTATTTTTAATTTTTATAATATGATCAAAAAGTTCATCCATCACAATTGGAGATACTCCAGCGGTGGGCTCATCTAGCATCAGGACTGATGGTTTAATCATCAATGCTCTACCTAAGGCAACTTGTTGTCTTTGACCACCAGATAACTGACCAACTACTTGATCTCTTTTCTCATATAAAATTGGAAATAAATCAAATATTTCATCAATAACTTTTTCAATGTTGTCTTTTCTAAGAAAAGCACCAACTTCCAAATTTTCTTTGACTGTAAGATCGGCAAATACGTTTTTAGTTTGTGGTACAAATGAAATACCTTTTTTTACTCTATTTTGAGGTGTTAAATTTGAAATATCATCATTTCCAATTCTAATATGTCCAGCTTTTAAATTTAACAATCCCAACATGGCTTTCATTGCTGTAGATTTTCCAGCTCCATTAGGTCCAAGTATTGCAACTATTTCACCCTTATTAACTCTTATAGAACAAGAAGTAATAATATCTGGACCGTTTCCATATCCAGCTGTCATTTTGTTTCCCTCAAAAAATGCCATACAAATATTAATTTTTTTTATTTGATCTTCCTAAATAACTTTCAATTACTAATTCATTTTTTTTGACCTCATCAGAAGTTCCTTGAAATAATACTGACCCTTCAGAGAGAACAATTACCTCTTCGCACATTCTGCTTATAAATTCCATATCATGTTCAATCATACAAAATGTGTAGCCTTTTTCTTTGTTTAGTCTTAAAATTGATGTGCCTAGATCTTTAAGTAATGTTCTATTAACACCTGCCCCAACTTCATCTAACAGGACAAGTTTAGAGTCTACCATCATAGTTCTTCCAAGTTCTAATAATTTTTTTTGTCCTCCAGATAAATTTCCAGCTCGTTCATTAGCTAGGTGCTTTAGATTTAAGAATTCAGTAACTTCATATGCTTTTGCTCTTATTTGATCTTCTTCTTGTTTGAATTTTTCCCTCATAAATAAAGCATTAATTAAATTTTCACCTAGCTGATTGTTTGGGACCATCATTAAATTTTCAAGTACAGTTAAATCTGCAAATTCATGTGCAATTTGAAAAGTTCTTAAAATTCCCTTAGAAAATAGTTCATGCGATGGAATTCCTGTTATATTTTTATTGTTAAATAGGACTTTACCGCTACTTGGCTTAATTGACCCAGAAATTAGATTAAATAATGTCGTTTTGCCTGAACCATTTGGTCCAATAATTCCAGTTATTGATCCCCTTTTAATTTTTAATGAACAATTTTTTACTGCTGAAAGACCACCAAAATTTTTTGATAATTTGGATATATCTAGTATGCAATCTAAATTTGACATTTAAATTATTGTAGTCTTTTTAATATTTTATTTAATGAGAAGTTTAATTCGTTGTAAAAACCAGATTTTTTAAGATATTTGAGAGTTTGCTCGTTTAATCCTTTTGGGGTTTGAGACTGTTTTACCAGTTTATCTAGGTCTTTTATGTTTTTTGAAAATGAAGCTTCTGAAAGTGCGTTGAATAAAGATGTTATATATTTTTCTGATAATTCTTTAGCTAAGCCCTTTTTTTGAAGCCACTTAGACGTAGTAGATAAAAGTTCATAATATGAAGCCATTAATGACGAAGTTGCCCAGAAGTTTAACGATATATCTTCATTATTAATCTCTATGCATTCGCCTATTTTATTAAAAAAATTTTTTACCTTTGTGTTTTTTGGGTAAATTGGTACGGGTCCCTTTCCCAAGGCAATAGGAGGGAGAGGAATTGCTCTAACAATTTTTTTTTTATTTAAATTAATCAACTCCTTTAGTTTCGCCATTTTTATTGTTGATATAAAACTAATAACTGTATGACTTTTTTTGAACTTTAATTGTTTTAAAATCTTTAAGCCAACATCGGGAGTAACTGCCAAGAATACCCAATTAGACATATTTAATATTTTTTGGTTGTCTGAAAGTATTATTATTTTTTTACTTTCTTTTTTTAAATTTCTAGAAATTTTGATATTTCTTTTTGAAATATATATTTTTTTGTAATTTATTTTAGAGTTAATAATACCTCTAACTACAGCTTTTGTTATTTCGCCTGATCCAATAAATCCGAGATTCATTCTTTTAAAATATTATTATTTTTGCATTAATGCAAAAAAAAAGGCCAGTATAAACTGGCCTTTAATTTAATATAATTTAAATTATAATTTAAAATGATTTTCCAACACTTATTGAAGCCTGTGCACCAATCATGTCTTCAGCTTTTACTGAAACTGAAGTGTTGTTAGCATTAGTTACTTCAACATCATCATAATCTGCTCCAACAACTTGAGCTCTTATAAACATTCCGTTGTCCATATCTTTTTCAAAACCAAGGCCAAAGTGAACACCTGTAGTATCTGAGTTAGGATATCTACCACCTGTACCTAAAGTTTCTTCTGTCAAAATATCGACTGTTGACACTCCTAAAAGAAAATAAAAGTTTCCACCTTTAAGTTCTACAGGTGTATCAGCTTTTAAATACAGCAAAGTGTGATTTTCAAAACTTACTTGTGCTTTGTTTTCTTTCATAGACTCATCACCAGGATCAGCTGGGGAAGTAAGGTCGTCGTGCTGAGCGTTTAAAGCCTGAGGTGTAGTAATCTCACTTGGCGTCCAGTCTAATCCAACAGATACAGCATCATTAATGTTTAGCTCAACGAAAACTGATCCATGTGAATGTGTAAATGCACCATACTCTTTAATTTGTTCACCATCTTCTTTCTCCACACCGGTTGCAGCATAAACTGCATGACTTCCGGAAACTCCAACAGAAAAACCAGATATATTATCTAATGGGCCTGCATTCGAGTTTGAAACCATTAAAAGCAAAGAAGAGAAACCAAGTATAGTTCTCATTAATAGTTTTTTCATATTATTCCTTAACTAGTTAAAATTTTTATATAAAATTGATTCCTTAATAACACTTATCACATGAATTTAATCTTAAAAAAGTTAATTAAATTAACAAATTTACCTTATGTGTTAAAAATGCAACAAAAAAAACGTCAAAAAATATTGTCAATATACAACCTTGAGTTGATAGTTCTAAACAACCGGGAGCTAAAAATGGCTAAATAGAACTATCGTAATGGTTATAGCATAGGGTAAATTATTTTGCATTAAATATATTTAAAAAATTCATGAAAAAAAGTCTCAGACCGACCACAAAAGTTAAGAATTTAGAGCCAAATAATATAGGTAGTCCAGATTGGGTTGTGTGGGCAGCATGGGCTGACAGAATCACTTTTGAGGAAATTAAGGAAAAAAGCGGTTATTCAGAGAGTGATGTTATCAAGCTGATGAGAAGAACTCTCAAAACCTCTTCTTTCAGGCTTTGGAGAAAAAGAGCAAAAAATAAGAGTATAAAACACAGAAAGAAATTTGAAAATTTAAGAAAAAGGATTAAATCAAAAATTAGCAAATATGATTATTAGGTTTATAATTATATAATTTAAATTTAAAATGAAAAAAATTTTAATGTATTCCGGTCCAATGTGTAACTTTTGCGAAGCTGCAAAAAGGTTATTGGATAGAAATAAACTCAAATACAATGTTAAAGATATTTCCAGCGAAGATGGTCTAAGAGAGGAGATGATCAAAAAATCTAATGGGAGAAGAACAATTCCTCAAATTTTTTTTGATGAAGATCATATTGGGGGATATCAAGAATTAAGAGAATTAGAAAAATCTGGAAAATTAATTCAATTTTTAAATAATTAAGTACTTATTTATTTAACTGTTATTTCGACTATTGGCTCTTCTGGATAAAATTGACACAAACTATTTACCTCATTAACTCCAACAGCATTTTGGGTTCCAAAAGCTATATCAACCTTTGGGGTAACCATTCCAACTATAATAGGATTTGCTAATTGAT
>Ga0160422_10003005_pt1 | contig 10454 bp, 3 predicted proteins | sample Fk160mmetaG_FD_108192 | JGI IMG/M metagenome (GOLD analysis project Ga0160422, IMG submission 108192) | Marine microbial communities from the Central Pacific Ocean - Fk160115 60m metaG | ecosystem: Environmental > Aquatic > Marine > Oceanic > Photic zone | place: The Central Pacific Ocean... | reverse complement strand
TCCATCTCCATATCCGATGCCAATGCCTTCGTAAGGAATTCCGAGCGAGTCCACGGCATTGCTGAAATTGGACGTGAGAGGATTGTCAATGCTGTCGGCATCTTGATAGGGTCCTTCGAAAAAATCCACCCCAAAAGCAGGAGGGTTTTCACCGTACCCCGGAGAAAATGAGTCCGACTCGTCAAAAGCATCCCCGTTGTAGGTGTATCCCAGCCCCCGTTGCACATCACATCCTACGTAGTCATCGTTGATGCCTCCCAAATCGCTGTCCACCCACTGGCACATGTACGTGTTGGTCAACGTCTGCGTGCCTTGATTGATAAGCACGTAGTTGTTGAAAGTCATGTTGTTGATTTCGTCGTTGGTCGAAAATGCAAACGCCTGAGCACGGATTTCCATGCCAATGGGCTCCCCTTGGGATTCTGTATGAATGTTTCCCTTGTCATTGAAGATCCAGTAGAAGTTGCGGTCGCCATATAACGGCACGATGTCTTCTCGCTTTCGATTGCCACAATCGATTTCTTGCAAAAAGTCAAACCAGGGGTAATCTCCATTCTCAGGAATGTAATTACCATCGCCATCATAGTCTTTGAACGGTGCGAGATAGTAATCTTGATTCATGGCAGTATTCCCGTGAGCAGGATACTCTCGGAAGTATGAGGGCATGGCATACCCATCAGGAAAATCTTCTTCTACCGTTCCACCTGCAAGCGCATCGTGGTATTGACGGTGACGCTGGGCATCCGCGCGCATGGAAATGAAAAACCGATCATATTGATCACACACTGTAACATCGACCTCCGCGGTACCGTCGTTGGTTAACGGACCGGGCCAAAAGTCATTTTTTCCATTTCGGCGATGCATGACCGAAGCCAATTTCAGCTGCTGATCTGGGCTAATTCCGCCCAACCATAAACCACCGGCAAATACCGTAGATACGTTGTCCTCTTTGGGGACGATGTAAGCACCACGCCAGTTCGCACGTTCATGCCAAAGCGTTCCCCCTGTTTCAATCAAGGCTCGTACGTTGTTCCATTCCAAATCTCGCAGGGCCGTGGCAGGGGCACAAGCACCAGCTCGGGTCGGCGGCTGTTGCACAACCTCCCCAGCATCTGCAGGCATTTGTTTGTAGGTGACTTGAGACCAGCCGACATATGGGGTTGTCCACATCGTCATCCAACAAATGACAACAACCAAAGTCGACGTTTTAAACATGCTATGAGACAGACAATTTGTCATGATTTCTTTTCGATGGAATAGGCGTAGTTCGTTGGCTCAGACAGGGTCCAAGATACGCGGCGCAGCCTTCTCAGGAACCTCAATCAACCTCCAAGGGTTCAAGTACAAGATCCAGCCGCGTGGAGTGGTGACTTCGAGGTCTGCAAGTGCATTCATGTAACGCCGAACTTGTTTGGTGTGCTTTTCCACATTCACGTCTCCCGACTTAAAATCGACGACATGCCAACCATCGCGTTTGCGTAACACGCGGTCGGGCCTCATGGGTCCGTGCTCGTCCATCCAGTCCGGTTCACACTCGGCCTTTACACCAACCTCAAAAAAGGCAGCAGACTCAGCTTCTGAAAATACAGAATCCGCCCAAGACAGCACTCTCTTTCGATCTTCAGGTTCAAGAGACCAACGAGAGGCAAAACGTGCGCGCACTTGTGGCCAATCCTCGATGGTTTGGACTTCTGCCAACAATTCATGAACCAAAGTACCAAGCTCGGCCTCAACAAGTCCATCAGGGTGCACCTGTGAGAACTGTGGACGTGCCATGACCACGCGCTGTGCAGCTTGCTCTCCCAAGTTCAATCTCGTGGTCACCAGTGAAGGCCCGCCATCGTCATTTCCTTTCCCAGAATCCAACCGGTCCGCAACACCTCGATCCAAACAATCACCGTGATTGGCAAAGTGCTTGTTCGACACATCTTCAGCACACGACAACACCCACTGGCTGATGGATGTTGGATTCGCACGGTCAAAATCGAGCTTTGCCGTCTCCGCAATCACATCGAGCCGTTCGATGGGTCGAGTCATGGCAACATAAATGATGTTTACTTGGTCGAGTAGGGCCGCATCCAACTCAGATTCAGCGAAGTCATTGAGCGCCGTATCCTTCATGTCCGAAACACGCAACAGCGCAGCAGGGAGATCCGTCCCTGTGGAAGGGTCGAGAACTACAGGAACGGGACCTTTCACTTCGCGCGCTTTGTTGTCACCTGCGACAACAATGGTTACTGGAAAGGCCAATCCTTTGGCTTTGTGCACCGTCATCACCTGCACTGCATCCCTCCCTCCACTTGCAACAATAGATCGGGCGTGACCGACGCGGTCCCAAGAATGCAAAAATCCACGCAATCCCCCTTCATGGGTGCCTGTCACTTCTCTGGCCAATTCCATCAGCGCCTCGGCATAGGCATCAAAACGGCCTGTCACACCCAACACATCACAAGCGTGTCCCACCCAAGTCACCAAGGGGGCGTGGGCGTGTTGCAAAGGACAAAGCTTGGGATACAATTCATCCATCATCGCCTCGACGTGAAATGTCTGAAAACGTCTCGTCCTGCCATCGATGATGACCTCTTTCCAAGTGACGTGGCGGTCGAGCACTTCAGCCTCTTTGATGCGCTGAGGCTCCAACGCTGACACACACTGAAGCCATGCCGCTGCGTGACGGTCTTCATTGGGTTCCAAAACCCAACGAGTGAGTGCCACAACGGCCAATGCAGCGGGGTGACGACCGACATGAAGGCTGTCCTCTGTTTGTGGCGTAATCCCCTCATTTAACATGTGCTGCGCAATCCGTGCTCCTTGCTTGTTTGTGCGCACCAAGACGGCCATCTCTGACCACTTGAACTCCCCTCCAATTTTTGAAGAGTAATGTCTCAATCGCTCTACACAGGCGTGATTGAGCAATTCCTCTCGGATGTCCTTGTCCTCGTCGTGAACCGCTTCGATGTGAACGCGACCCTGAAAATCTTGTTTGGGGCTTTGAGCCTGTTTGTCGTAGACCGCCTGCAAACTTTTGGGAAGTCTGCGCTGCACAGCAGCGAAAAATTCGTTGTTCCAGTTCACAATAGCCTCACCGCTTCGCCAATTGAATTCGAGCACCTGATCATCCAAAGCGTCGTGAAATGTCCTCTCCGCATCGACAAAAGCCCCATCATCGTCGTCCACGATGACGGGCAAATTCAACAACTGTCGGTAGTCTCCGTTTCTCCAACGATAGATGGCCTGTTTGCCATCACCCACCACGAGGGTGCGGTGGCGTTCTGACAAAACATGGTCCACCAAGGGAATCAAGTTCTGCCATTGAGTGACAGACGTATCCTGAAATTCATCCACGAATACGTGGCGATACCGACTGCCCATGCGCTCAAACAAGAACGGCACTGGGTTGTGTCGAACAACACGCGCCACCCGTTCATGCAAGGCATGAAACGTTCTCACGTTTCGGACTTCCTGAACATGCTCCATTTCTTCGGCAATCATCGCCAGAGTCCCCACCAAATCAACTTTGTGGAGAATGCGTTTACGCAACAAATGAGCCTCCCCACGAGATGTCCCCGGAGTCATGTGTTGGACCTGTTCTAAAACGTGTTCAGCATCGGGTATGATGCGCGACACTGAGCCAACAAGGTGTGCAGGTGCAGATTTGGTGGTGAAATTCCCTTCGTCAAACATGTTTTGAAGCATGGGTGTTGGAGCCACCGCCTCGCCGTGAATATTTTTCTCAAACCACGACAGCAACAATCCACGTGATACATCCTTTTTGGTAAGACCTTCTCGTGCCACAGCCTCCTGAGCCAATTTGACTCTTGCTGCGAGCTCCTTCTCCTCTTTCTTAACCTCCGACCTGATGGATTTCGACATGGCGCTAAAATCCTCTGGCTTCATGTCGGCCAAAGCCTCGAGCGCATTTCGCATGCTCTCTTTCTGTACCTCCTTACCGAATGTTACCAGGGGATGACGAATGCGACTGTCCTTTTCTTCCTCCACCTGCAATCGTGCAAATCCTTTGAGCATTGCCGTCAGAGCTTCTTCACCAGGGCTTCCAATTCGATCCAAAAGGTTGCTCACGGCTTCGTCAACAATCCGGTCTTGATCGAGCTCAATGCGATAATCCTGATCCAAAGCCAAGTCGCGTGCGAAACTCTTCACCAATCGGTTGGTGAAGCTGTCTAAAGTCATGACCGAAATCTCCCCGTATCGATGAAGCATCGCCGCGCGAAGAGCTCGTGCTCGAGAGGCCAAAGTGTCTAGGGAGAGTCCAGTTTGGTCCGTCAATTCAAGCAAAAATTCGGAGGCCGCTGCACCTGAACCCACTTTGGCCAAATCCGACAAGATGCGCTCCTTCATCTCCCAAGCGGCCTTATTTGTGAAAGTCAAAGCCAAAACATGTCGAAACGCACGTGGATCATCCACCGCCAAACAGCACGCGAGATACCGACTGACCAGTCGGTAAGTCTTGCCGCTTCCCGCCGAGGCGCGAACCACTTCAAAGGACTTCTGAGACTTCATGACGAATACAATTGCGCGAGAATCGCAACTTTTGGTGCAAATTAGGGGTTCTATGGTCGTAGGATGAGTATTCTGAATTCTTCTATCACGTGGGTGAGTGTTGGGGCCTTGGTGCTCTCCATGGTCACAACGAGCTGCAACAGACAGCGAGACGCGAAAATTCGCATCGCATTTGATGTGGTTTGGGATGGTGATGCCTACGAAGTAGGGGAATCCGCCCCTGACCTTCAAGGGCGGCTTGTGCAGTTAGAGCGCCTCGAATGCTACGTGAGTGATTTCTACATCCATGATGTAGAAGAAGGTTGGTTGGCCATCGACACCGTGGCTCGCATCAACTTCAGCCTTGACGACCCTCACGCCCTGCTGGTTGTTCCAGGACGAGGTGATCGCTCCATTGATGGATTGCGTATGGGCCTTGGTGTTCCAGAAGATCGAAACGTCGATGTCGATCCAGCTTCATACAGCGATCCCAATCACCCTCTCGGTTACACGGGTTCGGCAGGCCTGCACTGGGGTTGGGCCGCGGGATACATCTTTAGTGTATACGAGGGAAGGCTCTTGACAGAACCGAATACGCCGTTTACCTATCATGCAGGAGACGACAAAACCTTCCGCACAACGGAACTGATGTGGGCACAGCCATGGCTTCTTGAATACGGCAGGAAAGACCACGAAATCAAGCTCCTTTTAGACGCCTACAAGTGCTTACACGGAGACGATGACATCATTGATCCTGAAATTGACCCTGAGACGCATACCGGCAACAATCTGCCCCTTGCCATTCGCTGGGTTGACCTTTACCAAGGCGCCTGGGCAATTCAGCCTTAACTTTCTTATTGATGCGCGTTTCTTTTACATCCACGAAGGTGTTGGGCGTCCTCATTGCAGGAATGACCCTCGTCGGATGTGACTGCAATGAACCTGAATCATTGTGGAATCCAACGCCATACACGTTAGAAATCCCTCCTTTTTTCCCTCCCATGGACATTCCTGCCGACAACCCATTGACGGAAGAGGGAGTGCATTTGGGCCGGATGCTTTTCTGGGAGACTCGACTCAGCGAGAACAATGCCATGTCTTGTGGCACATGTCATCTACCGAAGGTCAGTTTCGCCGATCCAGAGCCGTACAGCACCGGTGTGACTGGCGCCATCGGAAATCGCAATGCCATGGCGCTCATCAACGTGGGCTGGGCGTCGTCTTATTTTTGGGATGGTCGCGCACTTACCCTTGAAGAGCAAATCCTCGAACCCGTAGCCCACCCCGACGAGATGAATCTGCCCTGGGTAGAGGCCGTAAATCGGCTAGCTCATGACGAAACCAACACCAAGTATCCTCAGCGATTTTTTGACGCCTTTGGAACGACAGAAATTACGGCCGACCTGGTATCCAAGGCCATTGCTCAATTCGTCCGTATTATGATTAGTTCGGACAGCAAGTTTGACCAATGGCGGCGGGGGGAAGTCAATCTTACAGACAGCGAGTACAACGGGTATCAAATGTTTCTTCGGGAGGGAGGAGATCCCGAGGTTGTGCAGGGAGGTCAATTCGGTGCGGATTGTTTTCACTGCCATGGCGAGGCCGGTCTGCAATTCTCTGACCACCTCTTCCACAACAACGGATTGGATTCCCATTTTGAGGCCGATCCAGGGCGTGCATTGATTACTGGTAGCCCACTGGATTCCGGCCGTTTTCGAACACCCACGCTTCGCAATGTCGCCCTCTCAGCCCCCTTCATGCACGACGGGCGTTTCAATACCCTCGAAGAAGTCATTGAACACTACAACACAGGTGGTGTACCATCGTCGACCATTGATCCTTTTATGAAATATTCTTCGGGTGGTTTGGATTTGGCTCCCTCACAGAAAGAGGATCTCATCGCGTTCCTCCACACTCTGACGGACACCGTTTTCACGCAAAATTCTGCGTTCCAAAACCCACACTGATGTAACCTTCAACCGCCTTCGCTCGTACGCGAGGGCATGTTGACGCCCAAAAGGTTTTCGGATATCGTGACCCCAGCTTCAATTGCTGGAGTTCTTGCATTGTGCACACTGCCTTTCGGCAGTTGGAGTCAATGCGGGACCCTGCTGAATGGAGATGGAATGGTCACAAACGACCCGGTGTATTTTGAGTGCAACGATGGCAACAACCCATTCGAATTTTTCCCTCTGACACAAGGGTCGTGGACCAACGTTACTGTGAATTGGGGCGATGGATCGAGTCCTGAGTTTTTTGAGATTTGGGACAACCTCAATGCCATAAGCCACGTCTATGATTACGAAGAATTCACCTCTTACGATTTGACATTCTCAACCTCTTCTTGCGCAGCCTCAGCTGCATTGAAGAAGAGTGTCTTGGTCAACCCGGCCATTGTTGTCCCAGAAGGATGGCCTACAGGGGCGTGTGCTCCTGCAACGCTGAGTTTTGTTAATGGATCAACCAATGTTACACCAGATACCGAGTTCACTTGGACTTTCGACGACGGAACAACCGTAACAGCCGGCGCAGACAATGAAGGTGCCACCATTGATCACCTCTACAATGCTTTCACCACGGGCTGTCAGCGCGAAGTGACTTTGACTGCCACAAACGCGTGTCGGACCGCTGAATTTGGCGTTCCCGCTGCTGTCACGATTGACTACATCAACATCTGGGATCGAGACAATCCCTTGATTGGCACGTCCGCCACTGTGCTTTGCTGGCCGGACAACACCGTTGATTTGCAAAACATCTCTGAAATGGTGTGTTTCAATAACGGAAACACACAGCAGCGAAAGGAACATTGGGACTTTGGAGGTCCATTTGGCCCTGGAGGCATCAGCGAAATCGATTGGCGCCCTTGGGTCAATTCTGACCCCATTCCTCTTACGTTTCCCAGCGTAGGTGAATACACAATTTCACTGGGCATCGAGAACTACTGCGGGATTGACGAACAGTCCATCACCATCGTTGTCCGTGAGCCTTTAACTGCCGACGTTGCTGGTCCCAGTGTCGTCTGCGCAGGTGACCGCTTGGAGTTTACCGCAACCGCACCTGACGCTGATTGGTTTGAGTGGGATTTCTACGGCACCGATCAGAACTGGTATCCCTCGCAATCAGGAAACATGATTTGGACCTTCAATGCGCCTGGGGATTATGACTTGACAGTCCAAGTGGGACTGGACAACCAATCTGAATCTTGCGTGGCTCAGGCCATCCATCAAGTTCAGGTGCAGGCCAAGCCGCAAGCTGCCATTGTACTCTCAGAAATCGAAGGCTGCGATGAGTTGGTTGTGGATGCCGAGGAGCTGCACCTTGAGGGGACGACTTACGAATGGACTCTTCCCAACGGCAGCACAACCTCTGGCACAGAAATCCACAATGTCGAACTGGGGACAACAGGCAGTCACTTGTTTGCCTTGGCAGTGACCGGCGAAAATGGCTGTGTCAATGTGGTGAATGAAACCGTCGACATCTACCCTTCTCCAATCGCAGATTTTACATCAGGTTCAGTTTGTGAGGGAGAGCCATCGGTATTCACCGATTTGAGCTTACCCCAAGGGACAGATACCCTCGTGTCTTGGAATTGGGATTTTGGGGATGCAGGAACCTCTGAGGAACGTCATCCCAACCATGTCTTTACAGGGAGCGGTGAGTACACCGTCACTTTGGAAATCAGTGACCCCCACTGTTCCGCGAGTACCACAGCAAACGTCGTGGTGAGTGAGGCGCCGGTCTTGGCTTTGTCGAGCAGCACAAATGAGGGGTGTTCTCCACTTTACGTCAATTTCACAGCGGCAAGCTCAGACGACGTGATGTGGTCATTTGGAGATGGCAACGGAGCGAATGGTGGTGTCGTAACACACACCTATCTCGGCGATCCCTCTGTCGAAGTTCTTTATGAGGTTACTGCCCAAGCCGTCAACGAATTCGCGTGCATCTCTGAAGCGGCCATGACTGTACGAACACTTCCTAGCTCAGATGCCTCTTTTTCTGTCTCCGCTGCGGAATGTTCGCCGTTCACGCCAATCTTCACCAACGAAAGCCAACGGGCTACTGCCTACGAGTGGCTGTTTGAAGATGGTACATTTTCTACGGAGGTGGAACCTACACACGTGTTTACGAACACCACGGGATTTCTTCAGGCAGAGCCTGTACAATTGATTGCTTTCGCAGCCAACGGATGTCACGATACGACAGGTGCAGCTGTCAGCATAAAACCCGAAGCGCTGTTCAACATGGTGCTCGACCAATCCGAAGCGTGCTCCCCTTTCTCCATGATGACCCCTGTGGTCGACGGTGCAGAAGCGCACATGTGGTCCTTCGGCGATGGAACCTCCAACTCGACTGTACCTCACCCTGTGCACGTCTACACAAACGACACAGACGCTCCAATCACTTACACACTGACCTTGGATGCAGAAAACAGTTTTGGTTGTTCAGGATCTGTGTCACGAGAAGTGACAGTAAACCCAAGCCCTTTGGCGGAATTCACAGCAAATATTCAAAGTGGATGTGCGCCATTGACGGTCACATTTCAAGAGATGAGCCAACGTGCAACATCATTTGAATGGAACTACGGCGATGCCACTACGGCCTCGGGGTTGAATGACACCGAACACCAACACACTTTTGAGCTGAGTGGTTTTGAATTGCTTACTCCAGCAGTGACGTTGACCGTCGAAGCTGAAGGAGGGTGCACCGACACCCACACACTCGCCTTGGAAGTTTACCCTGAAGTCGTCGCCAGCCCTGCTGGCGACCTCGAAGGTTGCGCGCCATGGCAGTGCGACTTGATTGCCGAAGGCTACGAATCGGCCAACAACCATGACATCACATGGATGCTGCCTGACGGTGAAACATTTGGCGGTGCAGAACTTCAGCGCACCTTTGTCGGACTTGAAGGCGAGGATGTCGATTTGACATTGGGCTTAGGCATCACCTCTCCTTTCGGTTGTCACGCTGAGTCCACTGTGACTGCCACAATTCATCATGCTCCCATTTCTGACTTTGAGTTGTCTGAAGTCGCGGCATGTGCAGGCACACAGATTGTACTCATCGATGGCAGCATGTACGCGGATGAGGTGACTTTGGACTGGGGTGAAGGGGATGTGGAGTCCACCAATTCTGTGACCACGCACGAATTTGACAATCCTTACCAGGAGCCCTTGGTCATGGAAATCGTGCAAACTGCAAGAACAGCTTATGGATGTGAGTCCCAAACATCCGTCAACCACACCGTATTCCCCGAAGTCACGGCAGCCTTTGTCCCTCCAGCTTCATCATGCGCGCCATTTTCTTTGGCACTGGTCAACCTAAGCACAAATGCCAATGGCACATTCACATGGGACTTTGGAGACGGGAGTCCAATTTCTTCAAGTGCTCAACCAAGCCACCTGTACGACACCGCTGCAGACTCCAGCAGCGTCTACAACATTCAGCTGACCGCCACAAGCACGTATGGTTGTGCTGACAGCACAAGCCACGAAATCGAAGTTTATGCAACGCCTGTTGCCGATTTGGAAGTGTTACAGGAAACGGGCTGCTATCCACTTGAAGTGACTTTTGGCAACCAAAGCGTCGGTGGCGATACCTATGTCTGGAACTACGGAACAGGGTTAAACAGCGAAGAAATCGCATCGGAGCATACGGTAGAATACTTCAACTCCACGCCAAATGTGATTACCTACGCAGCCGTCCTGACTGCGTTCACCTCCGAAGGTTGCAGCAGCCAAGATGTGGCATACATCGAGGTATTGCCTGAATTGGAGGCCCGAATTGAAGGAGGGTTGAGTGGTTGTGCTCCCCTCGAAGTCGATTTTTTAAATCTCAGCGATGGAGCCACCACCTACACGTGGGACTTTGGTGACGGTGGCCAAAGCGCCGCAACCCACGCCAGTCACATCTTTACGACATCACCTGGGGAAGATGCACTCTACACAGTCTCGTTG
>Ga0160422_10003004_pt1 | contig 10456 bp, 11 predicted proteins | sample Fk160mmetaG_FD_108192 | JGI IMG/M metagenome (GOLD analysis project Ga0160422, IMG submission 108192) | Marine microbial communities from the Central Pacific Ocean - Fk160115 60m metaG | ecosystem: Environmental > Aquatic > Marine > Oceanic > Photic zone | place: The Central Pacific Ocean... | reverse complement strand
GTCCTCAACAACTCTCGCAATGTGGTTTCTAGACAGAATGTCATCAGTGTCTTGGTGGTAGATTTTATACATCACAGGATAGATTACCAACAAGGTAACGGCAGAGAGTGATAGAGAGATAAACGCCATCCACCAAGCAGGTATTCCAGCAGTGCCTCCGGTCAGCATGGCTGTTTCACGCCCGCCCCCTAGTTCGGCAGCCATCAAGATATAGCCCCAGTCGCCGAGGTCTTTGGTCGTCCAACAGGTTCTCGGTCCAGGTTCGGTTATGCGGACTTCACGGTGTGAATCCGAGTCAACAAATGGGAGGAAAGAGAAAAATCCACCACTGTTTATCTCTAGTTCAAAATCGATTTCTTTGGCTAGAGTGTTCCAATCCTCGACTAGCGTTGCGTTGACCAAGTCAAATCCTTGATTGTAGATATCAACAGTAAAAACGATGCGATATTCACCAACATTTAGCTCATCAAACGAGGCCTGCATTGAAGATTTTTTCCCGGAAACTTGGCTTATTGACTCCTCTGAGACAACTAGTGTTTCGACATTATCTGATAATTCGTATATGCTGTAATTCATCAGAGCATATCCCGAGGGAAGATTTCTGCCAGATAGGTCAAGATATTCAGCATCATTTTCTGGGAATATAAGTATCCAAGGGTCATCTTCGATATTCAGACACTCATCTCCAGTGTCTAAGAACGTTTCAGAAGCTTTGTGGTCAAGCGTGGTTGATGACCCAAAGATTCCGCTAGACATGCCAATCAACAGTGCGGCAAAGAGAATCCCATAACCGATACCTGCGAACAACACATAATCTTCCATATTAGTTAGGAAACGACGTTTACTGGTCTTGGTCTTCCTGCGTCGAATTTCTTCGAGTTCTTTGCCGATTTTGTCCTTCACTTTTTCCTCGACATCATCATCGACGATGGGCTCATCGACCTCCTCAATCTCCTCGCCCATGACATGCATAAAACGGTCTAGCAAATTAATGCATTGTTTACAATTTTAATCAGGTTAAAATTGTCACCTGTGGCTTGCGCAGGTTGTGCGATTTAGTGGTGGGTAGGGCCGGACTTGAACCGGCGACCTCAGCATCTTCAGTGCTGCGCTCTCCCAGCTAAGCTACCTACCCGCAAGTTACCCCGGTGTTATTTGACATTTCAACTCTTCCAATCAACTAACCTCTAGTTGATACCATCAAGAATTGCTGCTTGAACTTCAAACAAAGCGTCTAGACCAGCATCTGCTTGAGCAATCAAAGCAAACATCTCCTCTTGAGAAAATGTTGACTCTTCGCCAGTTCCTTGAAGTTCAACATATTTTCCGTCACTGGTTTTTACCACATTCATGTCAACATCGGCATTTGAGTCTAACACATAATCTAGGTCGAGATACACCTCTCCATCAATCAAACCAACAGAAATTGCCGCTAAATCATGTGGTATGACTCGATTTTCGTGTGCTAATTTTTGTTCGTCAGACAACTCTGGCGGTCGCCAGCCAGACTTTCGCTGCTCTTCTGTAGGCCGCTGTTCTAGCGGCAGACATTGACCGTTAGCAATTAATCTTCGTACTGCGAGCCTAAGGGCAAGATTAGCTGCAGTTATTGATGCACACCTAGTTCCACCATCAGCATTGAGGATGTCGCAATCAACATTTAATGCAACAGGACCTAACTGCTCAAGATCGACTGCGGCTCTAAGAGAGCGAGCAATCAAGCGTTCAATCTCTTGGGTTCTGCCCTTAGCGCCTCTGCGTTCACGTCTGAATCTCGAGTCGGTCGACCCGGGGAGTAGTGAATATTCAGCGTGGACCCAGCCCTTGGTAGAGTCACGAGGGAACCATCCTGGAAGCCTTGCTTCCTTAGTACAGCATGCTAACACAACAGTGTCACCTTGACGATATAAGATAGAGGCAAGCGCGTTTGATGTGAAATCTATCTCAACCTCAACATGTCTCATTTGGTCTTGGTTCCTATCAGTCTTAAAGTCGGTTTTGAACTTGGCCATGCTGATGCCAACACTTTCCTTTCATCAAATCTTCTCAAGAATTGTAACAACAGAGCAACAAGCAAATTGAAAATAGGGTTCAATGTCGGGTAACTATGAGCCAGCCAAGAGCGGTCATTTGTGGCGTTGCAAGGACGCCAATTGGCAGCTTCATGGGCTCACTTTCATCGATGACGGCGGTTGAACTCGGCACTGCGACAATCAAAGAATTATGCCGTAGAACTGGTCTCGACGCGGCAAGTGGTATCGTTGATGAAGTGTTATTCGGTCAGGTATTACAAGCCGGTTGTGGGCAAAACCCGGCCCGGCAGGTTGCTTTGGGTGCGGGGCTTCCGGTCACTACATCTGCTGCGACAATAAACAAGGTTTGCGGCAGTTCATTAGAAGCAGCAATGATGGCTGCCAATAGTATTGCTGCAGGTAAATCAAAAGTTATCATTGCTGGGGGCATGGAGAGCATGTCTAATGCACCTCAGTTATTGAGCGGCCAACGTCGCGGTAAGAAGATGGGTGACTCAAAACTGGTTGATTCAATGATACACGACGGCCTGTGGGACGTTTACAATGACATTCATATGGGCAATACTGGGGAAACTATTGCCCGAGAATCTGACATTTCTAGGCTTGAATCAGACGAATTTGCTGTTCGTAGTCATCTAAGGGCTGCTCAAGCATGGGAAAATGGTTGGTTTGATTGGGAAACTTTCTCCCTCACTATAGCAAAAAACCGCGGTGATAATTTAGAATTCAATATGGACGAGGGCATTAAACCCAATTCAGATGTTCAAACACTTGGTACATTGCGTCCCGTTTTCAACAAGGATGGACAAGTCACTGCCGGTAATGCTAGCACATTGAATGATGGCGCCAGTGCAATTTTAATCGCCGAAGAATCCACTGCGAAGCAGAATGGCTGGGAAGTAATTGCCTTCATCGAGGACTATTGCACCAGCGGTGTAGAACCTCACCGGGTAATGAGTGCACCGATACCGGCGATTCAAACCTTACTTGAAAGAAATGGGCTAAGCGTACTCGATGTTGATATTTATGAGCACAACGAAGCATTCGCCTCTGCATCATGTGCAGTCGCTAAGGAAGTAGGTATCCCCCACGACCGCCTCAATCTTCATGGGGGAGCAATATCACTCGGTCATCCATTAGGCAGTAGCGGCACTAGATGTCTGATAACGATGATTGGGGTGATGCGCCGGGTTGCTGCCAAAACCGGTATTGTCACCCTGTGTCTGGGTGGCGGTAATGCCGTTGCTATGTTGGTAAGAACACCATAACGGCGTTCGCACTAACCTAGTCATGTAGGCATATTGTTGCTGTTACTTACTATGGGTATCAAATAGAGTCGCTCGACGCCCTATCAGGTTGGCTATGGTTTCGTTTGCCGATTTGGGAGTTTCACGCGAACTTGTCAGAGCACTTGCTGCTCAAGGTATTAACAAACCGTTCGAGGTTCAAACAGAATCAATACCCGATGGAATGCTTGGCAATGATTTATGTTGTCGTGCACCCACTGGGTCAGGTAAGACATTGGCCTTTGGCCTACCGTTAATCGAGCGGACTAGACCTGCTGAGCCTGGCTTTCCTACCTCACTAATTCTCACTCCGACCAGAGAGCTAGCGGAACAGATATTCCAAGTTCTTGACCCATTGTCTAGGGTGGTGGGCCTCTACACCTATGCCGTATATGGTGGCGTATCATACAATAAACAGTTCAAAGCTTTGGACCGTGGAGTCGATATTTTGGTTGCTTGCCCTGGTAGATTAATCGACTTACTGGAGCGCGGTTCAATCTCACTTGAGGATGTTGATACCGTCGTTCTTGATGAGGCGGATAGAATGGCTGATATGGGCTTTATGCAACCCGTATGCCAAATTTTAGATGAGTGCAATAGAGAACGTCAAACAATTTTGTTTAGCGCAACACTCGACGAGGAAGTTGCAGACTTAGTTCGAGATTATCAAACCAATCCTGTAACTATTGAAGTCGGTCCAAAAGAGGTCTCAATGGACAGTATGACACATTACTTTTGGTTGATGCCTAACTCAAAAAAATCGATAATTTCAAGCGAAATTATCAGGAAATGCGGCCGTAGCATCGTTTTTTGCCGCACCCGGGCGGGGGCAGACCGTGTCGGTAGTGACCTCGAACATGATGGTTTAGCTGCTCAAGTTCTTCACGGTGGTTTATCACAGAAGCAGCGGGACCGAGCGATGGCAAAATTCCAGAATGGCGAGTGCATGGCTTTGATAGCCACAGATGTTGCTGCTCGCGGGATAGATATTGACGGCGTTAATTGTGTGATTCATTATGATCCACCTGAGAATGGTAAAGCGTACAAACATCGCAGTGGCCGCACTGCACGAGGTGGCTCCTCTGGAATCATAGTTTCTTTAATCCAAAAACCACAACGAAAAACCGTTAGTAAAATTCAGCGCGAGGTAGGAATTAATGTTGAATTTACCCCTCCTGACTTCGGAGGCTTACCAGAATTTGAAGTTGAGTTCATTGGTGCTGAACGCCGCAGAAGTTTTGGCAGTAGAAATCGAAATCAGTCAAATAGTAGGCATTATGGTAACCGCAATCGTCCACCTGGGCGCAATTCCCAAACTAGAAAAAATGCCAAACCCGGCCATCAACCCAGAGAAAAGCGCGCCTATAATAAGAAAAAGCCTCGCAACACTCATCACAGGCCGAATCGTGGGAAAAAATCACGGCCCCAAAATCAGAACCAACGGTCGAGTGGCCGGAAGCGCAGCGGTGGAAGAGGTCAGGGTAGGCGACGCAACAATTAGGATAATTAACTGAGATTAACTGCGAAATATATGGTAGAGATCTCTCAAATACTCGGTCCCCTTTTTGGTTTCATAATGCTGGGATATGTCGGATATTGTTTTTCTAAAGAAGGAACCCACTCCAGAGGTTACGGATGGCGCACTAAACAGGAAGCGCCTAAGACATTCATTATCAATCAAACATTATACATCATTTTCTCTGTATTCTTAATTTTGAGTCCTCTTGTTACTGCCTATGTCAAAAAAACCTAAGCTACTGAGCATTGAGCAAGTATGCTAGATTGATTAAACCAGCAAAACTGACCCATGCAATGTAGGGCCAAACAAGCAGTGACGCGCTCTTCGCTGAGTCGTACAACATGTATGCATAGATCACAGTCATGCTAACCATCATGACAATCATCAGTAGTGAAATTAAGTATTCCGCAGAATTAAACACACTAGGCCACATTAGATTTATCGCTAACTGGAAAATAAACAAAGTAACAGCAATACTGTGGTTATTTACTTCATTGCGTTTTGACAGGGTGATGAATAAACTCATCGCTAGCATAGTATACAGAATTAACCATATTGGGCCGATAATAAAGCCAGGTGGTTGAAACCATGGTTCGTATTCAGAGTCAAAAGTCATACAAACATCCCTAGGGGGATAATTGTTGGTAAAAAAAATTCGCAATTGTTTATCGGGGAGCAGGTTAGTTCTATTTTTTGGTAGTTTTATACCATTATTTGCCGAATTGTGGAATATAGCAAACCTGAGTTTGCGTTTAACTTAAGTGTTTAATGCCTAACGGGTTATCATGTCGCTAGCACCAGTTGATTATGACTTTGGAGTAGAGTCCAATTACGCATTTGCACAGGATATCACTTGCTCCAACGATGAAGCCAGAAAAATGTATGTTGAAGCCTTCGGCCACATGCTAAATTACAACCATGAACAAGCTATTGCTTGCTTTACCAAGTGTACTGAATTAGACCCAAACTGTGCCATGGCATGGTGGGGAATCGCTTACTGCGTTTCCTCAAACTACAATTGGTCACCCGGCCTAGGCCCAGGTTATGATGCAATACAACAAGCAGTTTCGCTAAAAGATGGCTGCACTGAATTAGAGCAAGATCTAATCATGGCGCTTTCAACCAGACACTCAAAAGAAGCCAGAGACAATGCAAACCCTGCCGTGCTAAACATGGGCAATTCCCCGGAATTGAATCAAGCCTTCGCTGAAGCAATGGCTCCGCTCTATGAAAAATACCGAGGCAATCTCGATGTTGCGGCAATTTATGTCGAAGCGTTGATGAATCTAAATCCATGGACACTATGGAACAAAGACGCGGCAACGGGTGAGATAACTCCGGTGGATGATAGCACCTTGTTACTCATTGAAATTATGGAAGACGCCTTCGAAAATGTCCCTGGTGCCAAAGAGCATCCTGCACTTTGCCATCTGTATTGCCACGCGCTTGAATTATCACCCTATCCAGAGCGAGCGCTTCCTGCCGCTGACGTACTTAGAACTCTGATGCCGGGCTGTGGCCATTTGGTCCATATGCCATCCCACATCGACGCTTGGGTTGGTCAATGGAAAGAAGCAATCGACTGTAACATTGCGGCAGTTGAGGCTGATGACAAGTATGTCGAATTAACTGGTAATGAGTCGCAGTTTTACAAATTCTATCGCATGCACAACCATCATTTCGTTGTTTGGTGCGCTATGTTCGATGGACAATACGAGACTGCGTTGAAGTATGCTAGAAAAGCTGTCGATACACTTCCAGCAGGAGATGCTAATCATGGTGCTCAGTTTATGCTCGCTGGCATTATCCCCATGGGAGCGATTTTCCTAGAATCATACGTTACAATGCCTTGGCACGTCATGATTAGGTTCGGTAAGTGGGACGAAATACTTGCCGAGCCAATGTATACTGACAAAGATGTATTCCCCGCCACCATCGCGACCCAGCATTACGCACGTGGTGTTGCATATGCATCCAAGGGCATGGTTCCGGAGGCCGAGGCAGAGCAAGCACTGTTCAAGGAAGCTCTAGCAAACCCTGCCCTTGCTGGTCGGATGATGCATAACAACTTCATGTATCAAGACCCAGCAGAAGGCCCTTCAATTCTCAATGTCAACGCGGCTATTCTTGAGGCAGAAATTGAATACCGTAGGCAATTCTTGGCCAAGGCTGCTGGAGAAGCATATGACTTCACTGCGGCATTTGATGAGTTACGTCGTGGTGTCGATCTCTCACTCAATCTGGCTTACAATGAGCCATGGGGACAAATGCAACCAGTGCGACATATTCTTGGTGCTTTGTTATTTGAGCAAGGCCATGTTGAGGAAGCAGAAGAGGTCTATCGAGCTGATATCAAGTTGTGGAAGGATAACATGTGGGGCCTACTCGGTCTGAAATTGTGTTTAGAAGCAAGAGGCGATGCTCCTGAAGAACTTGCCGAAGTTACCAAGTTGTTCAATGAGCGCTCCTCCAGAGCCGATATCGTTCCAGCCAAAACTTGCTTTTGTGCGCAAGACGCACTGGCTAAGAGTTGCTGTGATTGAAATCAAAATACGGTTAATTTGTTAAATTTTAGTGGCTTGGTCGATTCATGTTGAGCAGAGCACGCGTTTGGCTAATGCTCTGTTTGCTGATGTCCATGTCACTGGCAGGTTGTTTAACCACGGAGATTTCATCAACCGAAATTATCCTTGGGGAGAGTGAACAAAGCACCGACCCATGCTTAGTTCCCTCACAACCAATTACTCAAACGACAGTGCTTATCCTAGTAAACGACGGGATGCGCGAGTTTAGGCTATCAGTTCCATCATCAGAGGCGGGGACAAAACTGCCCCTCATTATTGCTTTTCACGGGGGCGGAGGCGCTGAGGAAGATTTCCAGCAACAGGACGAATTTGACCAGTTGGGTGAGCAGGAGAAATTCATCATGGTTTATGCGGTTGCAGAGGACGGCCGAAGCAGCGCAGAAGGTGAATGGTTTCTCAACACTGCAGCAACATCTTTTGAGGATAACGATTTTACCGAGGCTATCGTCGATAATCTGTCATCACAATACTGCTTAGATCAAGACAGGTTGTATGCTATAGGCTATTCGCTTGGTTCGATGTATACCTATGAGATTGCGTGTCAACTTAATCATCGCTTCGCCGCTGTTGCCTCATTTGCCGGCACGATGCCGGTCGATCCTGAAACGTGTGATTTAGTTGGCAACATGGGAATATTACACATACACGGTAAATTGGATTACATTATTGATTATGATGATGACTGGGATTGGAAAGATGGCGAACATGAAGGTGTCGGAACTATGAGTAATGTGCCGGGAATGATCGAAGCGTGGTCGATGAGAGCCAATTGCTTATCCAGTGACACTGACGCAGATCTGTTCTTAGAGCACATAACCCACAACGAGTGCTTTGGTGAGGTTAGAGTAGAGCACTATGGCATGGAGTTCTGGGAACATACTTGGCCAAACGAAGTTGATGGTACGCCAACTTATGAGTTAATGTGGGAGTTTCTTAGCGACTTCACCAACATTGTGGCATGAAGCCATCTTGACTAACGACTATATCGTCACCAGCGAGAATTAGTTGAGCATTGCTTACAATAGGTCTACTCTGACCGGGTTGACCGCAACATCGCTTTCTGCTTCGGTCACGCTCTTGTGGGATGCATAGAGCAGGTAGCAGAGCGTGGCACAAACCATTGGGGCAAATAGCAGTGGTAGTAAAACTGTCAGTGATTGCATAATAAAGAATGCACTCAGGCTCACAAAGCCGAGTATTAAGCCAATAAAATTCGCAAGTGGAAAAGCACCAAAATCGTCCATATTTTTGCGCAGCATAAGTTCAATAAAACTTCCGAGGTTTATATCGTTGTGTTTTTCAATTGTCCGTAGATAGTGGCGATAAATCAAAATCCACAACGCTTCAGTAGGGCACTTTTGGGGATGGGAATATGAAATCTTGAGTGCTCACTGAGAATATTTGGAACCGTTGACGAAGATTAAATTTAACAGAAATTGGAAAATTAAAAACCACACCGTTCCGGCTGCAATAATGTATAACAGTGATGGATCGTCTCCTCCAGAGACAATTGAATACGCGATTATGACCATTGCTAAACCAACAGCAAAGAACACGCGATAGAATATCGTCGCCGCAACACTGGCTTTTGTCGACAAAGCTTTCCAACCGTTGAAACCAAACCAGGTTCGAATGAAGCTCATGTTTTTCGCAACACATGTGTCTATATTACTGCATCCATTAAAAATGGCTTTGCAATCATTGCAGGGTTTGTTAAACGATGGATTAGCAATTTTCATTCATGCAGCCATATGCTTTCTTTGGGCAACTCAAGTTTTTCTGCATGCCAACCAGAGAAGTGGATTGTCGGTGCGGGCAACATGACATCCTGGGATTTTGCGTCAAGGTAGAACTGAATTAGTGAATCAAAACCGTGATTTGGCAGGGGGTCGTTGACTGCTACATTCGGTGCTAATGACCAGAATAATTCGGGCACTAAGCCACCAATCATTGATGAAATCCCGACCATTTTTGACTCCATAAGATTGATTTCAGAATCTTGAATGCACATCAGATATACTTCGATGGGAGGATATTTTTCCAGTATTGGTGCGAGTGATTCGATTGCGCTGGCCAATTTTTCTCGATACTGAATATACTCATTTACGGAAGAGCAAAGCCGTTGATTGGCGAATTTCGTTGATATTCCAAATGCTTGCAAAACGGTTTCTAAATCCCAGCCATATGTTATTGATGCCATTTTCTAGACTCGTGGTTTATGGTATATATGCTAGATTTAGGCCGACGACATTGAAAGTGAAAGTGAACCAACTTAATGTTGTTAATTTACAATAAAGGTTACAATAAGGGTTACAATTAAGCAAATCATGAATATAATCTCAGGTATTATTAACACGTTCCAAAGCTGTTTCTATAGGTAAGGATCGGTGTTTCTATGTTGTATTATTTTCACATCATCTTGCTTATTTCGGGTAGAATGTCTTTCTATCCATTCATCTGCTTCCCTTGTCTTGGATAATTCTGCTAAATATCTGTCCTTATTTTCCTCTGTGATAGGTGGCGGAATCTCCAAGACATCCTTCAAATCTAGACCCCTCATTGTATAGCCCGCTTTGATGTTGATAAAATGTGTCCCGATTCACAAGGATTAGAATCATTAACAATACCTAAATCGGTCCACTGCGTAGGCATAAAAATTAAATTAACCCTATCATTAGTAGGGCTATCTAATTGGTTATGTTATGTCAGATAGAGACCCTCTGCATTTATGGCCATTGACAAAAGGTTTTTTGATGCCGTTCATACTTCCGGTTCTAGGCTTCATTTTTGGAGTTAATAGTGCTGAAGGAAGAGCCGGTTTAGAAATAATTGTACTATCGATTTTTGGTGCACCAATAATCGCTGTAGGGTTCTTGACTTACGAGTATTATACCGAACAAAGATCGATGATGTATGGTACAATAGCAGCATTATTTTTGATGATTTTATTCATTTTTGGATTATTTTCAAGTTGATTCACAATATTTGCACCATTGCTCATTAAAGCCTCTATCAACTGTTACCAGAATATTG
>Ga0160422_10003003_pt1 | contig 10457 bp, 10 predicted proteins | sample Fk160mmetaG_FD_108192 | JGI IMG/M metagenome (GOLD analysis project Ga0160422, IMG submission 108192) | Marine microbial communities from the Central Pacific Ocean - Fk160115 60m metaG | ecosystem: Environmental > Aquatic > Marine > Oceanic > Photic zone | place: The Central Pacific Ocean... | reverse complement strand
TCATGTACATGTAGTTGGCCAGGGCGTCGCCAAGGAACCAGGTGTTCAATCCTGCATTGACGCCGGCCATGACGGTGCTCAAGACCGCGGCAATCACGTAAGCCTTGACCCAGCCCCACTTGGGGAAACGCATGTCAAACGACTGCGTCATCAAGATGGGCACAAAGACCAACGCGGCGTGATTGAGGTAATAGTGAATCAAGATGGGCAGGGCATCGCCCACCGTCAGTTGAGGGGTCAAGATGGCGTGGAAGCCTCCAATCGTGCCCATGAATGCGGTGAAGAGGTGCACGGTCCGATGCCTCCAGAAACAGTTCAAGGCCACCAGCCAAATGTTGATGCCACAAAAATGCAGGGGCAGGCAGCGATGCACGGTCCATTCAAAGCCAGGCGCGGCCAACATGTACACCTGGTAAGCCACCTGAAGGGCAATCAAGACCCAACCGACCTGCTTGAGGGCCCGATCCTTGCGGTCCAAATCCAAGGTTCTGAACCGCCTCAAGAGCGCCCAACCGGCCGCCAAACTGGCTGAGAGCAAAACCCAATACCTGGGTTCGCCCATTCGGATGACAACGTCGTATTGATTCATGAAATCGTGGTGCTGGCGGCAATGTACAATCGCCCTCCATCACACAAGTGTCACGATTTGGGCAACCCCTCGTGAATCAGCGTTTGGGTTGGGAAGGCGAAGTCCAAACCTGCCGCATTGAAACGCCGCAAAATTTCAAGGTTGATTTCATTGGGAACGTGGGCCCAATGCTCCCCTTTGCGGATGAAATAGATCACGCTCACGTTGAGACTGAAGTCCCCAAAGCCACTGAACCAAACCGTGTACTCATCCTCCGTGCGCCCCGCTTCTGACACGATGTCGGTCAAAATTTGGAGTGCTTGTTCGATTTGCTCTGGCGTCGTGTCATACGTCAATCCCAACACCACCTTCATTTTCCGGGAAGGCTCCGCCGTGACATTCTCGACAACCTGGTCCGTGAATTGGTGGTTGGGGATGGTGACCAAACGGTTTTCCAACGTCATGATGCGCGTTGACCGGATTCCGATTTCCTGCACCGTGCCGTCAATGCCATTGACCTTGATGCGATCTCCCGCCCCAAAGGGTTTGTCGATGAACACCGTGATGCCACCAAAAATGTTCGCCACGAAATCCTTCGCGGCCATGGCCATGGCCAAACCGCCAATACCGACGCCGGCAAGGAGCGCACCAACGTCATAACCCGCGTTCGTCAGGCCAGAAATGATGCCAAGGATCCACACCAAAGAGCGCAACGTCTTTTGGAGGATGGGGCCAAATTGGGCCACCATCCCTCCGTCCGTCCTTTCGTCCAAGTGCAAAATGACGTTGCTCACCACGGAATCGAGCAGCCTCGCGACCAGCCATGTGACGTCAATCGCAATGAGGATTTGGAAGACGTGTTCCATGAACTGGTCCACGTTTTCGCCGAAATGCAGATGTTCGTAACCGAGCCAGAACCCAAGGATGACGATGCCCATGGCGATCGGCTCTTCCACTTGATCGACCAGAACGTCGTCCCACTTGGTGGTCGTTTTGGCCGCAAGACGTTTGAACACGCCTTTGAATAAACTGTAAACCAAACGCGCCACGACGACGCTGCCAACAAAGTACCCCAACGCTTGCAACCACTCGATGAGAGGGTTGCTCAACAACATGGTGTCGTTCAAGAATTCCATGCGCCAAACTTCGGACAAAAGCCCGTTGCAACCTCCATCCAAAAGGTATCTTTGTGCCATGAGCTCTCGCGCCGATTCCTCCCTCCCGCCTCTCGGTCCAACCCTGCGCTTGGGCGTCCTCGGTGGCGGCCAACTCGGACGCATGATGATTCAGGAGGCCATGAATTGGGACGAACGGGTCGAGGTCATGGATCCGAGCGACGAAGCCTCATGCCGTCACCTCACGCACCGTTTTGTGCAGGGCGATTTGAAGGATGTCGCGGCCGTGGAGGCGTTTGGTCAGTCGTTGGACGTCGTGACCGTTGAAATTGAGCACGTCAGCGTGGAGGGACTCAAATCCCTTGCCGATGCTGGGGTCGTGGTGGTGCCTAGGCCGGAGCATTTGGGCTTGATCCAAGACAAGGGGTTGCAAAAACAAGCCTACGAACGTTGGGGCATTCCCAGCGCACCCTTCAAACTCATCTCCTCCTTGGACGAAGTGGGGGCCATGGGCTTTCCTGTGGTTCAGAAGCTGCGCAAAGGCGGGTACGACGGGAAAGGCGTCCAAGTGTTGCGCTCTGAATCGGAGGCCATGGAACGCGGATTTGACGCGCCTTGTGTCTTGGAACAGGCCGTGGACATTGACAAAGAACTGAGTGTCATCGTGGCTCGAAATGCAGCCGGCGAAACCGCGGTGTACCCCGTGGTCGAATCGGTGTTCAATCCAGAGGTCAACCTGGTCGATCACTTGATGGCACCGGCAGCCATCACGCCGGAGCAGGAATCCGAGGCTCGAAAACTCGCCCTGGACGTCGTGACCTCCATGAATTTTGTCGGGCTCTTGGCTGTGGAAATGTTCCTCGACCGCGAAGGTGGGCTTTGGGTCAACGAAGTGGCTCCCAGAACGCACAACAGCGGGCACCACACCATCGAAGGCAATGTGTGTTCCCAGTTTGAGCAGCATCTGCGCGCAGTGCTGAATTTGCCCTTGGGAGACACCGCCCCGTTGCATCCCGCCTCCGCCATGCTCAACCTCATTGGCGAGCCTGACGCACATGGTACGCCCATCTATGAAGGCATCGAAGCGGCACTCAAGTTGCCCAACGTGCACGTGCACCTCTACGGTAAGTCCACGGTCAAGCCCCATCGAAAAATGGGACACGTCACCGTCACAGGACCGGATGTGCCTTCCGTTCAACGCGACGTGTTGAAACTTCGCGAGACCCTCAAGGTCAAGGGAGCCAAATCCGAGTGACTTTTGAAGGAGCCATGAGCGCTTCTTCTCCCCTCAACATTGCTGTACTAGCCGGAGGCTACTCCGGAGAGGCCGACGTCAGTCGTCGAAGCGCCGCCATGGTCATGGCGCACATGGACCCCAACCGATACCAGGCGTACCTCGTTCACATCGAACGCGATGGTTGGTGGGCTGAAGATCCTGCCAGCGGTGAGCGCATCGCCGTCGACAAAGACACGTTGCGTTACATCAGTCCAAAAGGCCAAGCCATCCAAGCGGACCTCGCGTTCGTCATGGTTCATGGGACACCCGGAGAAGATGGCTTGCTTCAGGCTCACCTCGACTTGAGTGGCATTCCCCACACCACCGCCAACGCCAGGGTCATGGCCACCACCTTCCACAAAGGATGGACCACGGCGTTGTTGCGCAACGCAGGCATTCCGGTGGCGCAATCGGTCGAATGCACCCCCAACGAAACTTGGAACGCGGAACGGATTGATGAAGTTGTGGCCCAATTGGGACTGCCCTGTTTTGTGAAACCCAACGAGTCCGGGTCGAGCATTGGCATTTCCCGCGTGGCTGAACGAGACGAACTTTGGCCTGCCATTGAAGGGGCGCGAACGACCGGCACAAGCACCGTGTTGATTGAAGCGCTGCTCTTGGGCCGGGAGTTCACATGTGGCGTCATCCCAGATGGGCATGGGGGCGTACAAGCATTGCCGGTGACCGAAATCATTTCCCAAAACGAGTTTTTCGACTACGCCGCCAAGTACGATGGGCAAAGTCGCGAAGTGACGCCCGCAGCGTTGAATGAACGCGACACATCGGCCCTGCAAAAGATGGCGCTGAACGTGTACCACACCCTTCATCTCGAAGGCATGGCTCGCGTGGACATGATGATGGAAGAAGGCAAGGCGCCCCACGTGATTGAAATCAACACCGTTCCTGGATTCAGCGCCCAAAGCATCATTCCCCAGCAAGCCGAGGCCAAGGGCATTGGCAAAAGGGACTTGATTTCCTTGCTGATTGACGACGCTCGTCTTCGTGCAACAAAGAAGGGTCACTCCGTCGAGTGACCCTCCCACTGTTGAATGAAAACAAGTAAACTGTCATCGAAGCTTGCGCTTCTGGATTCTCTAACGAGACCCTCCTGAAAAAGGTTTCAGTTTTCTCAAAAAAAAATCTGAGGACAAAAAAGAAGGGCCACTCCGTCGAGTGACCCTCCCACTGTTGAATGAAAACAAGTAAACTGTTATCGAAGCTTGCGCTTCAGCATTCTCTAACGGAGACCTCTCGAAAAAGGTTTCGATTTTCTCAAAAAAAGTTTTGATTGGCCCCTGAAAAGCCCGTCAACCCTTGCGAACCCGCTCGGGGTTGTCGGCCAAGAAGGCCTTCCAACCTCCTGCCCCGCGTTGCATTTTGGGCGTGGCCAATTGGTAATGGTGGCACAACGCCACCGCCAACCCATCGGTCGCATCCAAATCCTTGGGCATGTCCGCGCTTGGAATCGACAACGTCCGCTGCACCATCTCCGCAACCTGCTCTTTGGACGCCGCCCCGCTTCCTGTGACGGCCTGTTTCACCCGTCTCGGAGCGTACTCTGCGACCGGGATTTCTTTGGCGAGCGCTGCCGCGAGGGCCACGCCCTGTGCCCGCCCCAGCTTGAGCATGGACTGCACGTTTTGGCCAAAAAACGGCGCCTCCACCGCCAGTTCGTCAGGTGCATGGGTGTCAATCAAGGCCGACACGCGGTCGTAAATGCGCTTCAGCTTCAGCGCGTGGTCTTTAATTTTGGCCATGTGCAATGCCCCCATTTCCACCAATTCCACCTGCGCCTTTCCGCGACATCGAATCACCCCGTACCCCATGATGGTGGTGCCTGGGTCGATGCCCAAGATGATGCGTTCAGGGGCAGGTTGAGGGTTGCGGTTGGACATGGGTAACTTGAAGGCCAAATGAACTCGACGTTCGCCACGACAAAGTACGCCGCCACCCGTCTTGCCTTTGCCAACAGGATAAAAAAAGCATCCGCATGGGTTCGTGAACATCGCGAGGCCCTTTCCTGGTCCACGAGCGTCGCCGCCCTGCTCGCCTTGACATGGGTTCTGTCTCAGCACGGCGGATGGGGAGCCTTGACCACAGCACATTTGCATCGCCCCGAGCTCGTTGCTTTGGCCGTGGCCTTGTGGCCTCTGAACCTCGGATTGGAGGCGTGGAAGTGGCGGGTGTTGTCGTCAAAGGCCATCCAGAGGGAAGACGAGGCTGCCCAGATGCGGGGATGGCGAACTGTGTGGCGGGAGGTGATGGCTGGCCAAACTTGGGCCACCCTTGGCCCCCTGCGGTGGGCCGACGGCCTCGGCCGCCTCGCCCTGGCACCTGAGTCCTGTTTGAAGGGACAACAAGGCGCGGTGGCGTTTGCCAAAGGGGCTGCAGCCCAAGGCTGGGCCACGTGGTGCTGGGCCATTCCTGCCCTTTTCATGTGGGACTGGCCGATGCTGGGTGCTGCGGCCGTTCTAGGCGTGGTTTCGGGCGGTGTGTTGTTGATCCGCAACGCCCCTCCTGTGATCATGGGCTTGAGCTTGATTCGTTACGCCGTATTTGCCTTGCAGTACCTGCTGTTCTTGACGGCCTTCGGCGCCACGTCATGGTACCAATGGTGGGTGGACGCATGTCCTCGCATCGCAGCGGTCTGGTGCGCCGTCGGCACCTTGCCTTGGCCCGCAGAACTGGGCGTGCGTGAAGCCGCAGCGGCCTGGGCATTCGACGACCACCTGCCGGCTGTGGTTGCCGCCACCTTTGGGTTGTGGTTGTTGAACCGTGGAGGATCAGCGCTCGTAGGGATCTTGATGGTGGGACAAATGTGGCATTCACCTCAATCCTCATGATGCAACTTGTGCTTGGAGGCGGCGCTTTGGCCATGGGAGGGCTTCACATGCTGACGCTTTGGGGGTGGGCGCGTGCTTGGAGGCGCGCCATCGCCCAAGACAGAGCCGAACCAATCCAACCTTCGAAGGTTGGACAAACCGCAAGTTGGGCAGTCGTCATCCCTGCACGAAACGAGGCCAATGGCCTGTCCAATTTGCTCGACGATTTGCAGGTGCAAAGCTTGGGTCCCGTGGACATCTGGATTGTGGACGACCACAGTGAAGACGACACCATTGAAATCGCTCAGCGACATCCTTTGGCTCAACGGGAGCACCTCCGAGTGGTCGGCAACGATGGAACGGGCAAAAAATCGGCCATCCTCACGGGCATGGCACGAGCCAATCGTTCTTGGGTGGTCACCCTGGACGCCGACGTGCGTCTGCAACCCAACTGGGCGTCCTCGTGGGCATCTGCCCTGAATCAAATCTCCCGTCAGACAGCTGCGATTGCAGGACCTGTGGTCCTCTCGAATGCACCTCAGGATCCTGGCTTGTGGGATGGCGTGCAAGCCCTCGATTTTGCAGCTCAGATGGGGTGGTCTGCAGGGTGCCTGGCAACCCAATCCCCAGGTTCAGCCTCAGGCGCCAACCTGGCGCTGCGATGCGATGTTTATCCGGACACGCGCCAAATGGGCGCTTCCGGAGACGACACGCTCGTCATCCAGACCCTACAGCAACAGGGATGGCAGGTGGATTGGCTTGCTGACCCTAGGGCCATCGTAACGACCCCAGGCGCGGTCTCGGTTTCAGAATGGGTTGCGCAACGGCTTCGTTGGGCTGGAAAAACGAAACATTATCCCCGGCGCGCACAGCGCACGGCATGGTGGATGGCATTGATGGCATTGAGCCAGTGGGGGCATGTGGGTGCAGCCTTGACGATGCCTCAAGAGTGCATCTGGCAACTCGCTGTGGCATGGTGGGTGGGGGTCACTGCAATGAATGTGTGGTTTGCAAGGCCAGTGGCGCGCTGGTTTGGACTGCGCGTGAACGCAGGCCACTGGCTGGTTTTGGGCCTCACCCAGCCGATGCAGGTTCCGATGCTGCTTCTTGCCAAGATGGGGCTTCTCAATTTTGTGGGCATCCCGTCCCACCCAACGTGGAAAGGCCGAACTTGCGCGTCGTGACTGCATTCCTCTCCCATCGCATGGCCGTTGTCGGCGCTGCCTGGATCCTCTTGTGGGTGACTGTGGCCTTGGTGGGTAGCCCGCTTCGACCGGACCCCAGCCCGATGGCCAATGCACAGCACTTGGAGCGCGGCATGTTGTCTCCGGGCAGCACCTGGGTGGACGATGTCGGCACAACCCAAACCGCATGGCTCGGCACCGATCGCTACGGTCGGGATTTGCTGAGCCGACTCATGGCGGGAAGCGGCATCTCGCTATCTGTCGGCGCAGGCGCCGTGCTCATCAGCCTCCTTTTGGGCCTGTTGCTTGGAGGCATGGCCGGGTACCTTGGAGGTCGGGTGGACGCAGTGCTGTCGTGGTTTTTGCAAGTCATGTGGTCCATCCCCACCCTCCTGATGGTGCTGGCCATCACCTTGGCGTTTGGAAAAGGGTTCTGGCAAGTATTCCTCGCCATCGGATTGACGATGTGGGTGGAAGTGGCGCGGATTGTGAGGGGGCAGTTTTTGGGACTGCGAGAACAAGCCTATGTCCAAGCTGCCGAAGCGCTGGATTTGTCCGCATGGCGGGTCATGGTCCGTCACATGTTGCCCAACGCCATTGGGCCTTTGGTGGTGGTGTGTGCGGCCAACTTTTCTGCCGCCATTTTGATCGAAGCTGGGCTCTCTTTTCTCGGCGTAGGTGCCCAAATCCCCATGCCCTCCTGGGGAAACATCGTCAAGGAGCACGCGCACCTCTTGACCACCGACCATGCCTGGATCGCCCTGATCCCAGGCGCACTCATCGCCAGCCTGGTGCTCGCGTTCACGTGGGTCGGAGACGGGTTCCGCGTGGCTTTTGCGCAACGAGGGTGACCTATCCAAGCCGCCGCCCGGGACAAGATGCCATTCTGAGGACGGCCAACGGGACGTGAATTCAAAACGGAATGCTGAAGTTTCCTGTGAGCAAGGCAATGAGCAAGATGATCGCAGTCGAAGGCAGGATTGCCCCAACAATGAAACTGACCAATGCGAGAATGCCACCACGCCGTTTGCCCCTTCTCGTGCGCCTCAACCCCAGGAATCCAAGAAGAAAACCCAACGACAGAAACCACAGGGCAAGGGTGTCTGCCCCCTTCAGGAATCCTCCCCACCATCCCATGACAAAGCCAGTAGCAACCAAGCCCAGCGTGGCCAACAACATGGCCAAGAGTGAAACCCAGTCGACAGAATCGCTGTTTGGCTTCGAACGAGAAATCGATGGCGTTGTACGCCGGAACAACCGCTGGTCCACAGCTGGGCCTACCAGAGGCTGAACGCGGCTCAACGGCAAAAACGACATGCGGCAATACAAGTCCGCGCTTGGTCGAGTCGCATTGGCCTTGCAAAAGCGTTCCATATGGCCTGGTCGCACGAGCAATTGGCGTGAGCGATTCGGCAAAGTCAAAGCGACTGGCGACAAGGTCTCAAGTGCCACCAATTTTCCGACCGCATTGGCCTCAGCCCGGCCTTCAGCGCTGTTGGCGCCGTTCCCGAACAAGAACGACACCCCCCCGGTCTTCCGCTTGTGAATGCCTCGATCCATCGGCTTTTGGGCCACGGCCGCAATCCCAAGAATCATAGACAAGAAGAGCGCGGTGAATTTCATGGCGATGAAACTGTGGATGAAAAAAGAGCCGACTGGTACCGGCTCTTTCTTTTGATGAAGTCGTTGTTGCGTTAGACCGCTGACAGCAGCACGCCAATCAACAAAAGCACAACGAGTGGCACGGCCAAACCGAGGACAAAACCAGCCACAGCCAAGCCACGGCCTCTCAAGCTTCCGTCTTTGGTGCGCTTCATGCCGATGGCACCGAAGATGATGCCCAACAACCAAAGACCAGGCACAAACCAGCCCAAAACGCCTGTAACAAATCCAACAATCGACGCCCAGTCGAATGCAGCATCGCTGTCTGCAGGGTTGGCCATCAATGGGTTTGCACGGCGGAACAAGCGCTTCTCAGCGGTTGGCCCCGCCACCATGGTGAGTCCTTTTCTGTTCAGTTTGCGGAGGACACGGTTGGTCAACACGACCTCCTCGATGGGCTCAGCCACAGCAAATGCGGCCAAATCTTGCGATTCAATCAATGCTGCTGGTGCCACGTCGTTGGCCACGAGTGACGGTGCCATGGTTTCGAGGGCCACCATGTCGTCGTAGGTAACCACGTCCATGTTGTCGGCGTCCTTGGCTTTCTTTTCACCGAAGAGGAAAGAAACACCACCGGTGGTGCGCTTGTGGATGCCGCGGTCAAAAGGCTTTTGGGCCACAGCGGCGGTGACCACCAACATGGACAGGAGAAGAGAGAAATATTTCATGTCTTGAAATGATTTTGGAGATAGATGTCAACTAAGCAAGTCCAAAACGAGGGCGATTGCAAGGGATGTGAATAACTCTGTTCACGTGAGTTCTCCACGCATGCGTGTTCACTTGCCTGCGGCGAGTTGTACCTTCGGACCATGTCCGCGCTTGACACTCCCATCTATGTGGCCGGCCACCGCGGCATGGTCGGTTCGGCGCTGGTTCGGGCCTTGAAAGCGCGCGGGCATCGGAATTTGATCCTCCGCACTTCGGCCGAATTAGACCTTCGAGATCAGCAGGCCGTGCACCGGTTTTTGGCCGATGAGAAACCTGCACAGGTGTATTTGGCCGCAGCCAAAGTGGGAGGCATCCATGCCAACAACGCGTACAAGGCTGACTTCCTACACGACAACCTCGTGATGCAAGCCAACGTGATTGAAGGCAGTCGGCTGGCGGGTGTGGAGAAGCTGATTTTTTTGGGCAGTTCATGCATTTATCCCAAGCACGCTCCGCAACCCATGGGGGAAGACGCCCTGTTGACAGGTGCCTTGGAACCCACCAACGAACCGTACGCGATTGCCAAAATCGCTGGGTTGAAAATGTGCGACGCCTACCGCGACCAACACGGCTGCAACTTCATCAGTGCCATGCCCACGAATTTGTACGGTCCTGGCGACAACTACCATCCTGAAAACAGCCACGTGCTGCCGGCGATGATTCGGCGCTTTCACGAGGCCAAAGTCTCGGGCCAACGGGAGGTCGTGTGCTGGGGGTCGGGCACGCCAATGCGGGAGTTTTTGCACGTCGACGATTTGGCGCAAGCGTGCCTCCACTTGATGGACGTGCACGACGAAGCCGGATGGGTCAATGTCGGAACGGGCAAAGACGTCACGATTCGCACGCTCGCCGAAACGGTGGCCGCGACCGTGGGGTACGAAGGCACCATTGCTTGGGACACCTCCAAACCCGACGGCACCCCAAGAAAGCTGCTCGACGTGGCCAAAATGACCGCGCTGGGCTGGACCGCCACCACGCCCTTGGAAGAAGGCATTCGGGGAGTGTACCAAGAATTTCTGCAAGCCTTGGAAGGCTCAACGCTGCGGGGATGACACGGTGGGCGTGGTTGATCTGGGGAATGTGCTGTGCTTCAGGCGTCCTGACAGCCCAGGACTGGCCTGA
>Ga0160422_10003002_pt1 | contig 10458 bp, 8 predicted proteins | sample Fk160mmetaG_FD_108192 | JGI IMG/M metagenome (GOLD analysis project Ga0160422, IMG submission 108192) | Marine microbial communities from the Central Pacific Ocean - Fk160115 60m metaG | ecosystem: Environmental > Aquatic > Marine > Oceanic > Photic zone | place: The Central Pacific Ocean... | reverse complement strand
TTCAGGGTTACTCAACATGTGCTCAGATATGGGCCAATGATGTTGCCAAAGATGCCGGCCATTCTCTTGGGTCTGACGCATGGCTGAATTGGTGGAACATTAGCGATGATGGCACTAAACCACGCCATCTCTACTTTTTAGGTAAGGATAACATACCATTCCATACTGTGATATGGCCTGCTCTAATTATGGGACTCAATCACGCCAATGCCGGTCTAGACAAACATACACCGGTATCGTTACCCAAACCAGGTCAATTTGCGCTAGAGGCTAATGTCCCGGCTATGGAATATCTGATGTTAGCAGGTGGTCAGTTTTCTAAAAGTAGGAAGCACGCAGTCTGGTTGCCTGCCTTTCTGGAACGATATGATCCTGACCTGCTGCGGTATTATCTGAGTATAAACATGCCAGAAAATCACGATACTGATTTTAATTGGCCAGATTTTGTCGAGAAAATCAACTCAGAATTGAATGCCGCATATGGTAATTTTGTACACCGTATTTTGACCCTCGGTGCTCGTCTACCACACGGTGATTCAGGCCCATATGCATCACTTGAGCGAGATGATGTAAACGCGAAACACATAAACAAACTAAATCAAATGCATCAACAAATATCGGAGTCACTAAACAAACACCGCTTCAAAGAGGCTCTGCGCACAGCCATGAAATCAGCTCAGTATGGCAATCAAATCGTTCAAGCTGCAGAACCATGGAAGTATCTTTCAGCAGAACAGCAAACTAGCGTTGCTGGGCAGAAGTCACTTGCAGAATTGGCTTTTGGCTGGAGGATTTGTCGATTCCTAGCAATTGTGATGCAACCTTTCATGCCATTTAGTTCTCAAAGGTTGTGGCATTCTATTGGTGAAACAGGAGATGTATCATTGGTAAGTTGGAATGAAGCAATTAATTGGACTGCTCCAATGAAATGGAGTGATGATAAACCAGAACCGCTGTTTAAGCGAATCGAGCTGAGTGAAATATTAAATCACGAGGAATCTCTAGTCACTAATGAAGATAGAGAAAATCTTAGCCCTAGTGGTGCGATAAAAGGCGGAAAAAAAGGTGGAAAAAAGATGGTTGAAAAAATAGAAGGAATAAAGTATCTGAATTTTGATGATTTTATGAAAGTTGAATTGAGAGTTGGTATCATTAACAGTGTTTCAGAGCACCCGAACGCCGATAAATTGTATGTTATTTCGCTCGATGATGGTGGCTCCGGTAGAACTATCTGCGCCGGGTTAAAAGAATATTATTCGATCGAAGAATTAACCGGTAAATCTGTGGTTTTTGTTGCCAATCTCAAACCTAGACCATTGCGCGGTGTTACTTCGGAGGGTATGATGCTGGCTGCCGATGATGGAAACGGCAATGTCAAATTAGTTACTGTTGATGGTTTGATAAAATCTGGATCACAAGTTAGGTAATCACAGCCTAGATTTGACAACATGCATAATTTGTTTCGATACTCCTCTACACTCCTCACTGATAAGTATTAGGTTATTTCTCATATCTTGACCTAATTCCAATGGTAGACTGTTAAGGTTGATTTCTACGTTAAATAGCGCGCCTTTGCATCCAGCAGTTGCCAATAAAGTGGCTACACCAACATCTGAAATTGTGTTAGCATTGCAGTGTTCTGCTAATGGCAATAATTGCTTAAGCAGCTCAATTGCTAAGGTGGCTGTTTTGTATGGTATTTCAGCTGCCAGCAATGTAGCCTGTCTGATACTATTACGTCTTGCTGCTACCTCAGTATCACTGGATTTTGGAAGTTTGAACGCGGCCATTACCTGGTCAAAGGCTCGACTATCATCATCCGCCAAGTCATTACTCTTGAGCATAATTTCATTTGCGATTATCTTAGCAGATTTACTTATTTCCCAACCTTGACGCCATTTGTCATTACCAATAGTCAATTCCGCCACCATCGCTACTAATGCTGCAGATTGTCCAAGAGCAATCGCGCTTGCGGTTCCGCCACCCGGGGTTGCAGCACCTGAAGCCAGTGAGGCTTGAAAATCGATTAGTGTCATATCAGTCCAACTCATTAATTATCCCCCCGTAATGCCCATTCGATGATTCGCTTTTTTGGTTCGAATGGTTCAAGATAGGATAGGCCAAGACCATCTATTGCACTATTCACTAACTCTTCCTCTGTTGCACCTTGCACTTTACAATACCAACTACCAGCCTCTAGCATCGCACTGAGCGGAACTAAACCCACCAATTCACTCCCAACTAATTGGGTCGAGTGATCATCAGCAATAGACCGACAAATCTCATATGCTTTGTGTATTGGGCAATTCATGACATCTAGGATATTCATTGAAACTTGACTGATTCCATGTGATTCTAATGTTACTCCCATTCCTTGAATTTCTTGAATCATGCCTCTGATACGTAGTTTATTTCCATTATCATTCTTGATTAGTCTGCCACTGCCTCTGACAATTGAGCCAATTATTTTTGCAACCTCAGCATTCTTTTCATCAACGTTTACGTTGTATGCCACAAGTATGTCTCTAGCGCCAATGGTTATCCCACCAGATTTCTTAACGCTTTGACACCATTTATCTGGACCGAAATCTGGTAATTTTGTTGATTCAGTGTGTATGGTGTCGCTACCGTCCAATCTGGATTTTAGCCCCTCATACTCACCCTTCCTTAAGTTGGATAACAAATTACGTTCTGGTTTTGTCGCTGCATAACCGTAGAGGAATGTGCACACACCAAAATCATTAGCCACTTGTTCTGCAAGTTTACGCGCCAAATCAGCACATTGACTCATCGTATAATCTCGCAGCGGGATAAATGGACAAACGTCAACAGCACCTAACCTAGGATGTTCGCCCTCATGTTGTGTCATATCGATTAACTCGATGGATGATTTAATCAGTTGATATGCTGCCTGATATACTTCAGATGGGGTTCCTGCAATGGTGATTACAGTTCTGTTATAATCGGCATCAGGTTCGACACCAAGTACTGAGCATTCGGCAGATTGGTCGATAGAGTTGACAATCTTATCTATTATTGACTGATCCCTACCCTCTGAAATGTTAGGCACGCATTCGATAATAGGCTGCTCCATAATACATGCTTCGAAAGACGGACTTTGTAGTTAGCCTTAGTTATACATTGCCTCAGGGGTGTCTTTTAAGCCGCCTTGAATCTTTTTGAGGTTAATTCGTTTGATTGATTCAATAAAATCTTCCTGGGTAATGTAACCTCTACCTTCTCGAATGGCAATCATACCTGCTTCGACGCAGGTTGCTTTTATTTCAGCTCCTGAAAAGCCAGTTGTTTTGTCGACTATTGGCTTAAGTGAAAGTTTCTTCGTATTCATACCACTAATATGTAATTGCAAAATTGCTTTCCTTCCGACGTCATCCGGAATAGGAATCTCAATCACTCTATCAAATCTCCCGGGTCTTAACAATGCTTCATCAAGAATATCTGGTCGGTTTGTTGCTGCTATGATCTTGACATTTTCAAGTACATCGAAACCATCTAATTCAGCGAGTAACTGCATTAGTGTTCTTTGAACTTCTCGATCGCCACTTGTGGAACCGTCCAACCGCTTTGCTCCTATGGCATCTATTTCGTCTAGAAAAATTATTGACGGTGCTTTCTCTTTTGCCAGTGAAAACAACTCCCGGACCATTCGACCGCCTTCTCCAATATATTTCTGGGCTAACTCACTACCCACCATTCTAATGAACGTCGCTTCTGTATGATTAGCCACTGCTTTGGCAAGCAGCGTTTTCCCGCAGCCCGGCGGTCCAACAAGCAATATTCCTTTGGGAGGCTCAACGCCCACTTTTTTGAATAATTCAGGAGAGTTAAGCGGTAATTCTATTGCTTCTCTAACCGATTGCTTTTGTTCATCTAGTCCGGCGACCGAATCATAGTTAATGTTCGGTTTCTCTACCATCTCAGCTCCACTTACCATTGGGTCCCAAGCATCATGCAATACTTCAATAACAGCTAGGGTATCTTGATTTAGGGCTACTCTGACTCCAGGTTTCAAAACTTCAGGTGATAATCGTTGATTTAGTGCTACTTGGAAAACGGTGCCGTTTGATGAGCGCACAATGCCTCTCTCTTGGTCTAGAATATCTTCCAAATGACCAACTATCAATGGTGGGGATTTCAAACTTCTTACCTCTTCATCGAGTCTGTTTGCTCGTTTTTTCAATGAGCGCATTTCAGACTCCATATGTGCTCTTTCGTTAATTAAATCTTGAGTTTGGTCTTGCAAGGATTTGAATTCCTCTTCAAGAATTTTTAGTTCTTCTTCAGTCGACGATTTTAAATCCTTAGATGGTGTTCCAACCTCGCCTACCATGCCAATCGTTTCGGCGTATCTCCTATCATCTATGAACTCTGTCATTATTAACGACAAATTTCATTTTGATTACTACATTGGAGCAACCGGCGGGACTATGGGCGAGTGCGAGATTTGCGGCGCGATGAATGTTGGTGTAAGGCTAGTACTAATGGGTAAAACCAATGTCTATGCTTGTCAGAGGTGCGTAGAAAAACTTGGTTTGGCTCCTAAAGAGGTTGCGCCGGGATTGAAACAATCTATGTCCCGCACTGTAAAATCCACCAGATCTAGAAGGAAGAACGACATAATGGCAAAACAAGAGAAAGAGTTAGTCGACGACTTCGCCGGTAGGATTGTTGCTGCGCGTCAATCAAAAGGCTGGAATCAATCAGAATTGGGTAAGCGTATGGCTGAAACAGTCAATGTAATTAAATCAGCAGAATCTGGTAAACCGCCAACTGATTCCGTAGTGAAAAAGTTAGAGCGTGTGTTGGGAATTACCCTTATGGATTACACTACACCTATGGAAACCTCTAGATTAACAAAAGATAGCAATCGTGGCATGACATTGGGTGACTTCTTCAATCAGAATGGTGATTAAATGTCCATAGATGTTCATTCATTGTGGCTAGCACAGGATGACCCGAAAAAAAATACGGCCGTAATATCAGCAAAACGTGGTGATATAACCTTACACAAAAAAATTTCCAGCCTGCCGAAAAGAGGAATAATTCTGGAACCGCTTTGTGGGAAAATCTTCGGTCCAGAGGACCACCATGTTCTGACTGAAAAGCAAGGTGCACTAGTGGCATTAGATTGCTCGTGGAAACAAATAGAGAGTAGCGTTGAATTAGTTATGCGCCAAACGCGACTTAAACCTCGAATGCTGCCATTACTACTAGCTGCAAACCCAGTCAATTGGGGCAAACCAGGTAAACTATCAACAATTGAAGCACTGGCGGCAATCACATATTTGACTGGGAATAAAACCCAGGCTGTTGATTTACTTGCCGGTTTCCGTTGGGGCCAACGATTTATTGAGTTAAATTTTGAACCTCTAGAAGAGTATTCCGTGGCGAAATCCAGTAAGGAGTTGGTAGATTTACAGTTTGAGTTTTTCGACATTGACCATTTGCGGGCTGAATGATATGAATTACCGAAAAGTTCCTATTACTAAGTGGGTTGATGGAAAAGTAAAGATTTCATCAGATGAAGTTGCGGTAGAATCAGTTGTATCATTGAATTATAATGGATATGAATTAGCAACCCTTCTTGCATCACCAGACGAGTTACCAAACCTAATGATTGGCCATTTGTTGTGCGAGGGATACATCTCGATCGATTCGCTTAACAAAATTGATGCAACACCGGAGGTTCAATCCAGTACTAATGGTTTCAAAGTAAGTCTCACAACAGAAATTCCGCTAGTAATTGAACCCCGAACCAATGGTATTACCAACACATCTTGTGGGGCTTGTAATATTGACGGGCTTGAAGGTATAATTTCGAACCTGCCAATCATTGGTCGGAAATTAGATTTCGATGTATCAATTTTACATGAAGGTATGGAGGCTATGAGGGAACTTCAGTCAGGATTCACGAAAACTGGGGGCATGCATTGTGCAGGTATCTTAACTACAGATGGGATACTTAACTATGTATCAGAGGACATTGGCAGGCACAATGCTGTCGATAAAGTCATTGGAAAGTCTATCCATTATGGCGATAACAGACAATCTATTCTACTTCTCAGCGGCCGGTGTGGGTGGGACATAGTTGCTAAAGCCGCAAGGGCCGATATTTCCACTATTGCTTCTATAGGTGCCAGTTCATCATTAGCTGGAGATTGTGCTCGCCAATTGGGCATGCAAATTTATTCATTTGTTAAACAAAATAGTGCCACAATTATAGGTTGATGTCGACAAATCTACCAAGACTTCAAAAGTCTAAATCATCCCATAAACATGATGGGTGATGAACCAAGCGGGCTGACGCCCGTTGACCAATCAAAATTAACTCTCTCATCCACTAAAGTGACGGCTGCTGGCATTCCTGCTGTAATTTCAAGTGCAGTCCATTCAATGAAGAAAATGGGCGTGGGCAAGACCGTAAAAACGCTAAGGATGGTAAACCAAAAAGAAGGATTTGACTGCCCTGGTTGCGCATGGCCAGATCCTGAGCATCGATCGAGTTTTGAATTCTGTGAAAATGGCGCCAAAGCGGTTGCTGACGAGGCTATGAAGGCCAACGTAAACGCCGATTTTTTTGCTAAATACTCTATTGCAGAATTAGCAGCTAAAAGCGATTATTGGCTAAATAGCCAAGGTAGAATCGCTGAACCGATGTATGCAAGCAAAAGCGACTCACACTACCAACCAATATCCTGGTCGGATGCTATGAATAAAATCTCTGAAAAATTAAAATCGCTAAAATCACCAGATAATGCAGCTTTTTACACCTCTGGAAGGACCAGCAATGAGGCTGCCTTTCTCTATCAGGCATTCGTGAGGATGTATGGAACAAACAACCTGCCGGACTGTTCTAACATGTGTCATGAATCCAGTGGCAAGGCACTAACATCCACTATTGGCATCGGTAAAGGTACTATTAACCTTGATGATTTTAATTATGCTGATACGATTTTGGTTATTGGTCAAAACCCTGGAACTAATCATCCGCGCATGCTCACAGCATTGCGAGATGCTAAAGATAACGGCGCAACAATAGTTCATATCAACCCACTCACAGAGACAGGTCTGATTCGATTTAAGCACCCACAAGACTACATGAAACTGAATTTCACCTCAACAAAGTTATCAGATGTTCACATACCGATAAAGATTGGTGGTGACGCTGCATTATTCAAAGCGATAAATAAAATGATTATCGAATCAGGAAAATTAGATGACGAGTTCATAGCTAACAAAACCAAAGGATATGATCATTATTGCGATTCATTAGATGCCCTAGAGTGGGATAGAGTCCTTGCAGATACAGGAATTTCACAAACCACTATTGAGGGCGTGGCAAGATTATTGATTGACTCAAAAACCGTAATTTCTTGTTGGGCAATGGGATTAACTCAGCACAAAAATGGCGTTGCTGTTATCCAAGAGGTGGTAAATATGCACCTGCTGGGCGGGCACATTGGGAAACAGGGTGCTGGTCTCTGCCCAGTCAGGGGACATTCCAATGTTCAAGGTAACAGGACGGTTGGAATCTGGGAAGCACCTACTGATTCATTCATCGACAACTTAGAGACCGGTCTTAATGTTACTTTGCCTAGACGGCACGGATACGATGTGGTAAATGCCATTAAGGCCATAGAATCAGGCGATCTTGAATTCTTATTTTGCTTAGGTGGTAATTTCATTTCCGCTACCCCGGAAACAATGCGAACATCAAAGGCAATAGAAAATCTTGAGATGGGTGTTCATGTGTCAACTAAATTGAACCGATCACATTTAGTTCAATCGGATGAAATGATTATACTACCATGTTTGGGAAGAACTGAGTTGGATATACAAAAATCAGGGAAACAATTCGTTACAGTTGAAAATTCAATGGGCGTGGTTCACACATCTAGAGGGACGTTAAAACCTGCATCCAATGCGTTGAAAAGTGAACCGTGGATAATAGCAGAACTAGCGTCAAGGACCCTTGATGAATCGACTATCAATTTCCGTTCCCTAGTCAATAATTATGATGCCATCAGAACATTAATTGCTAAATCTATCGTTGGATTTGAAAATTATAATACACGGGTCAGACAGGAAAATGGTTTCAAACTGCCAAATCCGCCCAAAGATACCAGGGAGTTTGACACAATTGATGGATTTGCGAGTTTCTCAGTCAATGATTTACCGGATGTGTCCTTGCAAACCGATGAGTTTGTTATGATGACCATAAGATCACATGACCAGTATAATACAACTATCTACGGCCTTGATGACCGCTACCGCGGCATTAAAGGTAACAGGCGAATTATCATGATGAATCCTGACGATATGCTGGAGTTAGAAATAAAAACTCGCGATGTTGTTGACGTCACCAGCCACTTTAATGGCACTGCGATTTTATCTAAACAATGGACTGTTATCCCATACAAGATTCCAAAAAGGAATGTCGCTGCATATTTCCCAGAGGCCAACGAGTTAGTACCACTGGAATCAACTGCAGATACATCAAATACTCCTACCTCAAAGTGGATTATTTGTACCATCAGTGGTCAAAATTCCGCGGCCGAGGAGGAGTGATAGTGACTAAAGGTTATGTTGAGTTCTTTTTCTCCAACGCTAAATTCAGAAGATTGTGGGCAGCCTCTGTAATATCATTACTGGGTGAATGGTTTAACACAATTGCATTATTCTTTTTGATCTTGGAGTATTCTGGCTCAGAATTTTTACTTGGCGTGTTATTTTCAGTAAGGATGGCTTTATTCGCCTTATCACAACCAATTAACGGATTACTTGCCGACCGCATGAGCAGGAAAAAATTGATGTTATGGGCAAATATATTCCAAGTATTTTTGGCACTTTCATTCTTGTTTGTTGATGGCAAAGAAGACATGTGGTGGCTTATTGCAATGTCTGGTCTAATGATGCTGTTACATGGAGTTTATGTTACGGCTGAACGTGCTGCTCTACCAAATATTGTCGATGAAGATGATTTGATTACGGCTAATGCTATTGACAGCGCATCATGGTCCACTGCTCTATGTCTTGGAGCGATGCTCGGTGGAATCGTCGTGAGTATCTGGGGGACAGACCTAGCATTCATAATCGATTCATACACATTTTTGTTATCATCATTATTGTTAATTCCGCTTACTTTTGAGCAGAAATACGATGAATCTGTAAAGGGGCCGCTGATAAAAACTGCAATCAGTAATATCAAAACAGGTTGGACTAGAATATACCATGACAAAAAATTGTTACGAATTGTGTTTGCTAAATCGTCCTGGAATTTGGCTGGAGCTGGTCTGGCAGGAGTGTTCCTTGTGCTTGCAGGTGGTGACTTGACTGGTTATGGGGCTGCGTTCGGCTTTGGCTTGTTTTTCTTTGCACGCGGTATAGGAACTGGTATTGGACCACTTATTACCAGAGCTGTGTTTAAGGATCGAACAAAATGGCCTTCGTTAATTGGTATTTTAGTATCCATATCAGGATTTTTTTACTTTCTTCTTGGCATTACTCTCGAAATATATCTCCCTCTTACTGTGGCATTGATTATACTGGCACACTCGGCTAGTGGCGGTAATTGGGTATTATCTACAGTGCTTACGCAAATGTGGGTCGAGGATGAGGTCAGGGGCCGAGTATTTTCAATTGACATGCTAATTCTCGGTGGAACGGCTGCCTTTTCTACATCGATTGCTGGATATTTGGTAGAATATCAGAATCTTTCATTGCAAACCGGATTCATTGCCTTTTCGTTCATTATGATTATTTGTGGTATGGTTTTTACCTACTGGCGCCCAGACTACAATTCTGCTTTTGAGCAATAGCCTCTAAGAACTCCGTCGCTTGGCTTGGACCATGGAGGGTGAATGGAATGTCTTGAGAGACTGCCTGATTCAAGGTATACCATCTATTTTACCCGACCACCCTGGTATTGACGAAAGTGTTGACCACGCTCCAGCAAAACGCCAGGTTCTCAACAAGGCTGAAAAGATTCTTGCGATAAAAAATGCATTAAGGTATTTTGACCCAAAGTTACACCAAATTTTAGCCATGGAATTCCTTGAAGAGTTGGAATCATTTGGTCGGATAACAATGCAGCGATTCAGGCCGGTGGAATATGCTATGAGAGCATACCCGATTGACGCCTACCCTGCCAATTCAAAGGAGGCAGCAGCAATAATGTTGATGATAATGAATAATTTAGACCCTGCTGTTGCACAATTTCCACATGAATTGATTACCTATGGCGGTAATGGCTCGGTGTTTCAAAACTGGGCGCAATATCGACTGGTAATGCAATATCTTGCCCAAATGAATGATAATCAAACATTGGTAATATATTCTGGTCACCCTCTAGGCTTGTTTCCATCAAGTAAGAATGCTCCAAGAGTTGTCGTGACCAATGGGATGGTCATACCCAATTACAGTAGCCGTGATGATTAT
>Ga0160422_10003001_pt1 | contig 10458 bp, 12 predicted proteins | sample Fk160mmetaG_FD_108192 | JGI IMG/M metagenome (GOLD analysis project Ga0160422, IMG submission 108192) | Marine microbial communities from the Central Pacific Ocean - Fk160115 60m metaG | ecosystem: Environmental > Aquatic > Marine > Oceanic > Photic zone | place: The Central Pacific Ocean... | reverse complement strand
TCAGTTTTCCACAAGTGGCACCGAAAAGGTTCAAGTCGTACACACCCTCCGGACCGCCCACCCCACCCAAAGAATCTCCCAAAATCTCGACCGTTACATAAACCGCCGTGTTGGGCGCTCGTAACAGCGCTTGGGTGCGAAGGGCCATTGATCTGATAAGGCGTGGTTTTTTGATCGCTAAGAGTGATGAAGCGTCTTCTTTTTTCATGAACACAACCAATTTTTGGCTCGATTGGGTTGCGCCGCTTTTGCTCCGCCACTTCCCGGAGAACAATGACGAAAAAACAGAAGGCGTCCGATGACGAGAACAAGAAGAAGAAGTCGCGCACGATGCATTGGCACGGATTTGTAACGCAGATCAAAAAGAATTGCCTTGATGATCAATACTCGGATAGCCACATTGCGTCAAACGCAGTGTACCGCATCTCTGCCCTCCTGGACGATGTCATCGAACGTCTTGTGCCTGACACCTACGAGGCCGCCGCTCTGAAAAAGAGCAAGACGATCAAGCACGGACAGGTGAGAGCAGCGACTGGGCTCTTGGTGTCTGGTCCGTTACTCAAAGAGGCGCAGAAGTATGCACACGACGCGACGCGCAAGTTCAAAAATCAACCGGTTGACGATTGACGACGAGAACTCGTGCCGTATTACTCGGAAGCAAATGTCATGGAAATTGGAAAGAGGGGGGAGCGGGGAGTGGGAAGTGGGGGGGGAGCGGGTGACGAAAGTGCGTCGCTAGTTTGAAGTTTGACATCAAAAATATGCTTGAAACCGCACAACGATGCCTTGGTTTGCGGAAGCACATCGCCTTCCTAACGACGATTTGCTCGTGTTTGATGAACCATCCCATATTTACACATACACCCCAACCGGCGAGGCTGTTCCCAAATCGGTCACTGGCCTACTCAAAGCCTCCTTTGATACCTTTGACGGATTAAAAGTGGTAAAGCAGAACTTTAGCAAATGGAAACGGAATCCGAGCAGTGAGTACCATCAGATCTGCAATGCTCATACAGAGGACGAGGCGGTCGATATCATTTGTGAAATGTGGAAGGAGAAGGGGCGAAACGCGGCGGGTGCCGGGACCAAGATTCACAACGAGCTTGAGCTCCATCTTCAAGGAGAATTAAACATGGATACGACGCCTCATTGCTGCACCCTTGTCGACGAGTGGTTGAGAAATTTCTTGCCTGGTCTCGATTACAAGCCGTATAGGTGCGAACTGAAAACCGTATGGGCAATAGACAAGACCCCGATTGTCTGTGGTACCGTCGACCTTCTTCTTCACAGCGAAGTCACAGGCAAGTATATCTTGGTAGATTACAAGACAACCGACCACAAGAAGAAGGGCTTATTGGGAAAGCAACCACCCGCCTTTCCAAAATCAGCACTTGGACATTTTGGTGATTTTGACGCTTGTGATTACGTCAAGTATTCGGCACAACTTTTGGTGTACGAGAAGCTTCTCGCGCGCGGCGGAATGATACCAGCTTCGAACATTGCCGACTCGTACCTTCTCCAGGTGAATCCGCAGATGCATACAGCTCACGGAATCCAGGTGTTGAGGTCAACACCTTTTGTAGATGCCGTAGACAAGCTTCTAGACGAGGAAGGGGAGAGTGTATTGCGCAGACGAGATGGGAGAGCGGAGGGAGCAGAGGGAGCAGAGAGAGTGGAGGGAGTGGAGAGAGTGGAGGGAGTGGAGAGAGTGGAGGGAGTGGAGAGAGACGAGGGAGCAGAAATAGAGACGAAAAAACAAAAGTTGTAGAAATGTGTGCCGCTAAGCATGTTCACCCTCCCAAAATAAGTCCCACATTGCGAGTTCCAGACAAAAGAAGAAGTGGTAGATAATACACTTTTGATGGCAACTCCGGTTGTTGGTGTGAGCGAGGAGCCAAGGTATGGTGGGCTTACAGGGTATAAGCGACCCAATCTTGGAAACCCAACAGCCCCATCTTCGTTGCTGCCAGCGTTCCGTGGCAAACCCAACACTCCAGGCGATAATATTGGCGTTCCGGCAATCAGGAATTCGGTTAACCGCCAAGATCGTGGTACCAATGTTACAATCCCGTACAGCCGAGTTGTTCCCGCAGAGGAATTGCACAGCGTGGGCCGTACGACACCTGGACACGTTTTGTTTGTTGCACGCACTAAATGTACCGCGTATGGCATAGCACACGCCACCGAATCCCGCGTGGTCGGAGTTGATTGGCTTACAAAAGAGCTGGGTGGGCGGCCAGAGTACGATGGAGGGTCTTACACAACCAACTGGAAGGTTGGATACAACGTCCTGTTGGCTTCGGACAGCGATATGTCAATTGGCAAGGCGGTTTGTGACGAGTGGAGATCGCTGATCATGTTGAGGGAATGGACCTGTGATGGTGTCTGCTTGTCGCACGACGAGCCTTATGCGTTCACTGGAGACCATCGCAGCCAACTGTTCAACATTGCAATTCAAGGGCTAGCAAACGTCAAGAATGGATACAGTGCGTTCAACGGCAACAATGTCGAAAGTCTGCATCGTGGCATTGCAAACGACTCCAACGGCTACCACGACGGAGGTGAACCGTTGATCAACAGAACGTTCCAAACTGCGTTTGGTGATCCATACTACCCATCCTTTTCCCAGCAAATGTTTTCGCGCAAGATTCGACCACTGTCAGAGATTTTTGTTGGTCTCGTCGCCACCAAGCGAAGATTGACGGGCGGGGATACCACGCGGTACAAGGATCAACTTTTGAGCACGGCCACGAACGAGGAAATAAAAACCATGATTAGAGTGGCAGACGCGTTCTACTCCTTCCACTTTTGCTTCTTCTCCAGTGACCAGGCATGGTTGAGGGAGCAGGCTGATGACGAGCAGTCGGATGAAAGGGCGACAAAGAGGGCAAAGCTCCATTATGAAGAGGCGGAACCGGGGGAATCTTACGATCCGTACGTTGGCATCAGTCCGAGGGAATGGCACGGGATGGTTGGGGCATGGAAGATTGGAAAGGTGCTTGACACCGCGGCAATCGCAAAACCAAAGTACACACAAGGCCCGATTGATACGTCGGAGAGTGTGACGGTGAATGTCGGGATCGAGTGGATGGATTGGAGAAGTTTGCGGCGGCGCCTGGGAAAGATGGACATTGGCGCGGGTGTGCCTGGAGGAGCGAGATGGACAACCGATATGAAGGACGACGGCGTTGTCCTGCAGTGGCCTACGGAGTATGATATGACCGAATCGTTAAAAGGGAACCGCAACAAATTGAATCGACCGCAAGTGGACGAAGCGCTCGTTGATAAGAAGACGGATCAAGAGGCCAATTACTTGGATCGCCTCAACGCCAATACAATTCGCCTTGGCGTAAAGAAGACAGGCACGTTTGGAGATCCATCCAGTTTTGGTTTGGATGAGATTGAAAGAACCCGCTCCGAGCCGCAGCAAGGTGCAGCTGGTGCAGCTGCACCAGCTAAGGTATCATCAGCTCCGTTCTCCGCGTCGGAAGTGATGGCTGTCGTGCCAGAAAAGAGCAAAAAGGGTGGCAAGAAGAAGGCGGCGAATGCCGCGGCAAATGCGGTGGCAACTACCACAGAAGGCGATGATGCGTTCAAGGAGCTCCCCGTGCTTGGTTCTACTGTTGGGCTTGAGCCGTCGAAAACAGGGGAGATTGCTGCCGTGGTTGCGGCCGCGCGCAACAAAACCTCGCCACAAGTATCGCCTTCTATGGCAACTGTTACAAATATCACAGAAAAGGAATCGGCGGCGAATACTGCAGACGTTTTTGCGTCGATCTTTGGGAATCCAACGGAGAAGAGCTCGTCAAGTGGCAATGACGGTAACGCCGATGGCCGTGAAATGCCACCAAGTCCATCGGAGTCAGATTCTGGGTCTGTGCGTGGTGCAAGAGTGAGGCGTCCAAAAGACGGCAGATGATGAACGAGGACGATGGGTTGTGGGGTTGTGGGGTGGTGAGGTGGTGTCTCGGTGGGGTGAAAGGGGTGAAAGGGGTGAAAGGGGTGAAAGGGGTGAAAGGGGTGAAAGGGGTGAAAGGGGTGAAAGGGGTGAGAGGGAGCATCGTGTTGGGGTCAAGCCAAGAACAAGGGGGGTGATTATGACGGCAACCGCGCTAACGAGTGTAAGGGTTTATGTAGAAAAGCCGAAAGGACTAAAGACGCAATTGTCGGACCGTCTCTGTTGATTTCTCGCAATGATTCTGGACCTTTTTACCTATATTCTTTTGCTCGTTGTAATGCTCATTACGGTCGTCGTTGTACTTCTGATTGGTGGGCTTGCAGTGTATATGATGGAGGTGGTGCGTCGGGCCGAATGTGCTGTATCTCGTGCAGAAAAGCGTGCCACCGCTCATGTAGTCGATAAACGGAAAGGAGACGCAATCGAACCAGATGCTCGGGGTGAAGAGGAGAGACCACATATAACAACTCTCTTTTACAAGGGCGCGAGCACAGCAAGCATCGATGAAGCGAATGCAATGGCACATGCCTGGCAGGCAGATCAGTCGCCTTTACGGCATCGATCGGCGCGAGCCTACGAACCAACTGACAGCGCATCCACAAACGACAACGGAACAACGGCGGGATGAATCGCACGCGCTGCACACCGAAAGCGCTGTATTGGGCTCTTTTGGGTTGACAGATGGCCATCCACCGGCCATTTTGGATTTGATTGTCGACGGGCGCTTGGACTCTAGGGGTGAGCAGGTGAGCGGGTGAGCAGGTGAGCGGGTGAGGCTGGCCATAATATCTAAATATGGGCATGCTTGCGGCCATTTCCGCTGTCGTGAGCGCTTGATGGGCGCTTGGCCTTTTTGAAAAATTCTAAAATGCACATTCATGTGCAGAGTGGCCATACGCGCGCAACTTGGCCACGCAATGTGCTCATTGCAGCGCTTCTGGGACCGCGAGCGCGCCGCCAAACTCGAGAGCGTCTGACTGGTCATAACCCGGCCGAATATCGCAAACCGTCACAATCAACATAACGAATGCTCTTGCTGACATCGCGCGCGATCCGTGATGGGAAGGGGGTAGATGGCCTGAAGAAGCTCAGGGAAAAAACGCCGCCTGCCAAATGGCGTGAAGAGACAACGGCCACAGCGGCTTCTGTTGGCGACTTGGCAAGCCTCACGTATGCACATGTTAATGGCTGTCCATGGAAAGAGAATACAAGTATCCACGCGGCGGAAAAGGGCAATCTCGCTTGCCTCAAATATGCGATACAGAATGGATGTCCCGCCACATATCATACGATGGGGGCGGCGCTCACTAATATTGACTGTTTTGTATGGCTGTTATCCGAAGAGAACGTGCATCGCATACAGATGATGACGCCATCGATATGGAAGCACGCGAATAGTACGATGCTTTCCCTTTTGCTCGAGTGTTGCAGTGAGAACAACTTTCGCAAGAAGTGGGACGGCAGTGTGATGGCCGATGCGGTGATCAAAAGAAGTCAAGACCCAGGGCGACTTGAACTGTGCATGGCAAATGACGCTCCAGTAGACGTGAAGACTATCGAAGAACTCATTAGAAACGGTACTACACTCGATATTCAATTTCTCTGTGAAGCTATACCCAACGGCTTGCCAAGAATCACGCCATTCTTACGCGACAGAATGTCCACTGTGATAGAGCGTGCTGATATCGATCTACTGCGTTATGTGCACGAGGAACTGAATATTCCATTGCCAAGATTATTCAAGTCGTTTAACTGCACCATGGGCACCATCGAAGCCAACTTACAATGCTTGAAATACATACTCCAGAAGGACGTCCGCATCTCGTACCTCTGCCTCAGACAACTTATACATGAAGACATGAAAGATCCCAATGCCACAGCATTGAGATCCATATTCGAGAGTCTTGTCGGGAAGGCACACATTCTGGACCAACGCTCTTTCGCGGACCGCTGCTTAGATCAGATACAATGGGAGGTTTATGGAGGCACGCGCTTTGACTCGCCAAGGCATCGAGACCATTTCTTCCGCACGGCGACCAACCTCGTGCACCTCTACTGTCTGCTTTGGTACTTGCAGTATGAACCTCTGACTTTAGGTGCGCTAATGAGGCAAAATCTGGATTTAGTAAGGGCAATGGCGGCAGCGGGCGAGACACCTAGTCCTCTTACTCACAGCCAGAGGTTGGAGATACTCAGACACAATTCGATTCTTCTGTTGGACACGGCAGCGGAGTTCTTTCCGGTGAGCGAGTTCACTCGCGATGAATGGGATTGTATTCCGCGTGAGCTGAGGTCACTGCTTGTTCGTCGATATGTGTATCCTCGGGCTCTCAACGTTGCGCGTTGGATGCTTAAAGTGCGTCCATACGCTTGGTTTTGGTACGAACACGTACAGATGATTCAATGCGGTCCAAACGGCGTTGGTCGCAAGCGGGACCGCGAAGCCTTTGAAGGGGATTTTGAAGGGAATGATGGGATTGGTGTGTGATCAACCCAGTAGGATGATAAGGTTGTATGACTCGTGTATTGTCAAAAGACCCATGCTTTTCCCCGACCTTTCAAAGCTCGCCCTCTCCGTGGAGGTGAAGTGCAAGGAGTGCGAGTATGAGGGTGACAATGGGGACAAGCCTCCGCCCGCCTTCGACATTGATCCCACACAGCCACTGCCATACCGCAGCCTAGGACCGCCGACCAAGCGCGCCAATCTTACCGCTCCGATTGTCGTGCACAATGTCCGCATGATGCCTCGGCCGGGCGACGCGCTGCTACCCTACGATATCTGGAAGCTGACACTCGAGGAGTTTGGCGCTTTTTTGCTGGCGGGTGATGAGACCGTGACAACCGAGCTGTTTGAGGAACGACTGGAGGGTTGGGTGCGCAACGCGCTGTCCATAAAGGTCAAGATGACATACAACGCCATGCTCATGTTTCTTGGGTACTACATCGCGCTCTCGATCATGGCGATCAACGCGTCGGGCCCTCCCGATGCGCCGTGGGGTGGACCGATCACGTACCCGGATCTGTACCCGGTCGCTCGCTCGATTGAGATCTGGAACGAGATCCAGGCCAGTGGTCAACACACGGCCGTGAAGAACGTGCTCAACCGCGTGTGCTCGGGCGAGCCTAACCATCCGTGGCATAACGTCGACTCCAAGTCACGGCGAATGGGTGCCTACCCATTCATAGATACAATGGGCGGCATCATGAACATGACGAACCCAACGGAGGGGAACTTTTACCGTGAGCTGCTCATCGCGTCGCGCGACGGCGAGTTCATGGGGCATGTCTTTGTGTCGTACGCGATCTCGCCGATCGAGGGCATCAAAGGGCTGATGCCCTACGGCATTCAACGCTCGGCCTTCTATCTACCCGGCACCTGCGCGCCACCAAAGGACGCCGGCGGGTTTGTGGATGCATTGTTCGATCACATCGGCAAAATTGCCCGCGAGAATGAAGTCACGCACATCTTCACGTGGCCGCTCAAGAAGATGAAGGCGCGCTTCCTCGCCATGGGCTACGAGCTCGTGCCAAAGAACAATCGAGCAAACCCCCTCTACACTCCACTCTATTACGCCGTCGTCAGCATCTACGGTGTCGGGTCGGCGCTGACCAACCTAATTTTGGGCCGTGAGTTTATCGAGTGGGACTTTGTGTTGCGACGCTTGTAAACAAGTCCGTGTGACCGGTATGTGATCGGTGTGTGATTGTAAGATAAGACCATATTTTGATGGTATGATAAAAGACAATAAGCGCGGTAGAGCGTAGACGTGTATTATGCTGCCTTCCACAATAGATACGGTGCTTGCAAACATAAATTTTGATTTCAATGCCCCGGCGTCTAAAATACAAAGAACGTCGTCTGACGATACGAAAGATTCAGAAGTCTCAGACGAACTGGAAACTCTGTCGGAACAGATAGTTCGTTTGTTGGACGATGATCTGATTCCCAACATGTTGTCGTCTAGCATCTTTGCGGACGAAATGTGCAAGTTTCTTACGCGATGGTGCAATGCACGCAAAAGCAACTGCAGTTCATCCGCCACGTGGGCAAAGGGATTAGAGTTCTTTGGAATTCAGACAACCCCAGACAACTTGGTGGTTTGGGAACAGAGGGAATCATTGTCTGTCATGCTGAACAAGTTGCGGTGGGACCCTACATATCCAACGCGGTGGGTAGTCCATCTCGACATCATAGATAAGTCCATCGAATCCAAAACGCTGTTTTTCAACATATGTCGCCTGATGGATTTGTGCTCAAAGGCTTACATAAAGGAGGACTGTATGCGAAACAAGGTATGGTCAAAGTATCGACCCCCTGAAGTGTACAAGTGGAAGAAAACGATTAGCTCGGACACTGAAGACATCGAAGAGAGCGACGACGAGAGTGACGACGAGAGTGACGAGAGCGACGACGAGAATGACGAGGGCGACGCGATAGAGGATTATGAAGAAACAATAGTCGACGAAAATGGAGATGTGTACTTCTTAAAGCAGACGGCAGAACCATCAAGTTTCATACCAGTCGAGTGGCCAGACCTGGTTCCATCGCTGAAGATGTTATTCTTCGCGCTTACCGTATGGGCCCGCGATAATCACAAGGCAGAAAAGGAGGATGCAACAATGGGGTACCTACATATGCAACGACGCAATTGGATCCATTGTATCTCTTTTTACCCTCCATACAGGATGAATAAGTCACTTGACAAACGCTTAGGCTTTGTCAATGAACGGGATCCAGAACTAGAAGCAGAGTGCAAAGACTCTGTAGCTGCGATCGTCAGGGAACCAGAAGCGCGCAGTCTCTTGGCGCTGCCGTTGAATTTGTTGATATGTAATCTGGACGTTATCGAGCCGAAAGGGTCTTTTATGAACCTGTCACTTCACGAAGACATTCCCGAGCTCACCTTCCAATATATCTATGATGCCGCTCTAGACGCCGCTCAGAACGCCACTCAGAACGCCACTCAGAACGCGGAGAGTCCCTCAGCCCCCATCTCCCCCATTCCCCCCATCCCCCCTCTCTTCGAGAAGTATGCCATTCCTTGTCAATCTTCATACCATAACACCCCCTTCGTGAAGAACCACATTCTGAACAGTCATGCACGCGTCGGCAACAACTTGTACGACATGTATACAAAGACGTTTGATGTACTAACAACTAAAAGATTCTACAGGAACAGGCGGGTGCAACAACGGCCTTTGCTTCGCAAATTGTATATTCAATATCTGCACACGCCAGACATGTACGCTACAGTGCGACATCCTTTCGTCCACCTCTTCCAAGGCGAACTAGATTATGATACAGCTTCCGATATGGCACGAAGCTTCTTTTTCAGGTGTAACAATCCACTCCAGGCTCCCTATGAAAATGAAGTTGAGATCGAATTGGACAAGATCATAGACGATGGTGATTTGGAAGACGACGACGAGGACGACGATATGGACGACGACGAGGACGACGAGGACGACGAGGACGACGAGGACGACGAGGATGTGGATAGGCAGAACAGTGTGACACATCAGGGAAGCATGAGAGTGGAACCTTACAGGAAGAAGATGCAGACTCTTTACATCGCGTCGCGCATTGGACTGGACCTCAAAAAGAAGTCGTTGCCTCTCTACATTCTCGAGGCCCAAGATACGGTAACAAAGTATTTCAAGCGCGCATTGAATGAGAGACGGTGCCTCCAGAGAGTGATGGAGGCGGCAGACAAAAGATTTGGGGGAGAAGTGGGAATCGTATGGGTGGCGGAAGAAATCGACAAACTTATGATTAAGGATGCCATGAATACCCCTGGGAATGATGAGTCGAGCCGGCAGAAACGAGCCATGGCCAATCAAGCCCTCTGCCTGCGCAACCGCGCACACGCACAAACAGCCTTAGATAGAAATCCATTTCGACTTGGTGGGTGGATCCTAACAGACGAGCTTTTTACTAAACTGCTGACCGAACTCATGAGTGAATGGAAACAAGACTCATTAGAACGTGATGCGGCAATGAGAAGGAAATGAGAGGGAGAGAGAGGGGAGAGAGAGGGCGGGAGAGAGAGAGGGCGGGAGAGAGAGAGAGGGCGGGAGAGAGAGGGCGGGAGAGAGTGCGGGGGTAGTGGGAAACGGCGTAGAAATTTCAGAATCTTGACATTTACCCACACCACATAATGTCTTCAACATTACAATCCCAAGCTGGTCAATACGTCGTCATCAAAAGGATCTGCATCCTCCTCGTTACCCGATTCGTCGTTGACACTGTCGTTGCCTTCAACTCCATCGATATTTTGGAGAACGGCAGACATCTTTGACGGATGCGATTGCAAAGGCGAAAACATCTCCATTTCAAACTCTTCGTCGATTGCATCCACAGGACGTGTTGACGCTCTCTTGTGTGATTTTCCAGCCTTCCCCGATTTGCTTGGCTTCGTGAATTTGGCAGAAGTCGCAAAAGAAGAAGACGGCATAGACGGCATAGGCGGCATAGGCGGCATAGGCGGCATAGGCGGCAT
>Ga0160422_10003000_pt1 | contig 10459 bp, 7 predicted proteins | sample Fk160mmetaG_FD_108192 | JGI IMG/M metagenome (GOLD analysis project Ga0160422, IMG submission 108192) | Marine microbial communities from the Central Pacific Ocean - Fk160115 60m metaG | ecosystem: Environmental > Aquatic > Marine > Oceanic > Photic zone | place: The Central Pacific Ocean... | reverse complement strand
TAAACATGGTTCTTTAGGATTCATTGTATTAGATGATGAATGTTTATTGTTTGGATTTAACTTACTTTGTGGCATCTTATTTAAGTTTAAAATAAATGAATGAGATAATTAACTTTTAAAAATCAATCTGATATTGAACTATGAAAGTTATTTTAAAGATAAATTGTTAATAATTACATTTAGTTATTGCGATTTTTCATAATTAAGTTTTACAAGTGGAAATCTTGGGGAACCAACACTCCAACCTAAAATTTCTAAAGCAGCTTTTATAGGAATGGGATTAGTTGTTTCAAAGAGTGCTCTGAAAAGATCTTGAAGACTTTCATGAATTTCAAGTGCTTTCAAAACATTACCAGAATAATAAGAAGAAACCATTTCTTTAATTTGTAAACCAACGACATGACTTGCAACGCTAACAATCCCTACAGCGCCAACAGATAACATAGGAAGCAATAATGAATCATCACCACTATATATTGAAAATTCAGGACCACAAACAGTCCTCAACTCGGTCACTTCCTCTATTCTACCGCTTGCAGCCTTGATACTAATAATATTTTCAAATTTGGTAAGTTTCTTCACAGTGTCAGGCGTTAGATTAGTTCCTGTCCTGCCTGGTATATTGTAAAGCATCATAGGCAGATCAGGTGATGCATTCGCTACTGATTTAAAATGTTCATATAAGCCTTCTTGAGGGGGCTTATTGTAATAAGGCACAACAACCAAGGAACCATCGGCTTTGGATTTTGCGGCTTTTTGAGTAGCCTCAATAGCCTCTGAGGTGCTATTACTGCCTGTACCTACTAATATTTTAGCCTTTGAATTTAAAGATCCCTTAACAGCTAAAAATAACTCATGTTGTTCATGCCATGAAAGTGTGGGGGATTCTCCAGTAGTTCCACAAAGAACTATTCCATCAGAACCATTTTCAATTAAATAATTCGATAGTCTTACTGCTAATTCATAATCAACTTCCCCATCTTTATTAAATGGGGTAACCATAGCTGTAACAATCTTGCCAAAAGGCGGGTAATTATTAGTGTTCATGATTTTTCTTAATTAGTATTTCTGCTATTTGGACTGCATTAAGAGCCGCTCCCTTTCTGATTTGATCACCGCATAACCATAATTCTAATGCATTAGGATTACTTAAATCTTTTCTTACTCTACCAACAGCAATATTATCCTTACCCTTTACATCATCAGGCATAGGAAATCTATTTAATCTAGAATCTTGAATTATATCAATTCCTTTAGATGATCTAAGTTTTTCAAGAGCTTGAGAAGAATCTATGAATTCTTCAAATTCAATATTTACTGATTCAGAGTGTGCTCTAAGAATTGGGACTCTCACACAAGTTGCAGAAAGTTTAAGATTAGGAATATTTAATATTTTTCTTGTTTCATTAATCATCTTCATTTCCTCCTCACAGTAATTATCAGAATTAATAGGAGAATTGTGCAAAAACAAATTAAAGGCTAAAGAGTAAGGTAAAATTTTACTTTTTTGGGGATCACCCTCCAAATATTGTTTTGTTAAAGTCTTTAGTTCTTCCATAGCTAATTGGCCAGCGCCACTAGCAGATTGATAAGTTGATAAGACAACTCTTTTAATGTTTGAAATACTTCGAAGAGGTGATAAAACAAGCGTTAATAATATTGTTGTACAGTTAGGATTTGCTATAACCCCATTATGATTTAATGCGTCTTTTGAATTAACTTCGGGAACAATAAGAGGAACATCTGGTTCCATTCTAAAAGCACTAGAATTATCTATCAAAAGAGCATTATGCTCTTTTATTGTAGAAATCCATTTTTTTGAAATTGAAGCTCCTGCTGATGCAAAAACCAAATCAACATTTGCGAAGGAATTTTCATTAACCTCTCTTGTTATAAACTCTCGACCTTGCCATTGAATTCTTTTGCCAGCAGATCTTGAGGAAGAAAGAAGAATTAATTCAGAAATCGGGAAGTTACGTTCTTGAAGTATTTCTAGCAATTCAGATCCGACCGCCCCTGAGGAGCCAAGAATAGCAACTTTCAAAGATCTATCTGGTAAAAAAATAGAATTTTTCAATCGTTTCAAAAAATGAATTCAATAATTTAAGAAGATGATTATTACTTTATCAAATAAAATTACTTTCAACTAATTCACTATAATGTGAAATAATTAAGATTCTGGTAACAGACAGCATTCAAGATTAAACATGGCAAACGAATCGTTAATTATTAAGACAAGTACTCTCCCAAAAAGCAGAATTGCTATTGAATTAGAAATTCCTGCGAGCAGATGTAAATCATGTATTGAAGAAACAATAAATACACTTAGTCGTTCAGCAAAATTACCAGGTTTTAGAGCTGGAAAGATACCTAAACAAGTACTAATCCAAAGAATTGGATTAAGTCAGATTCACGCATCTGCTTTAGAAAAAATCATTGATAAGGCGTGGAACGAGGCTTTAAAGCAAGAATCGATTGAGCCTTTATCTGAACCAGCACTTGAAGATGGCTTTGAATCACTTTTAGAAAAATTCAATCCTGAAAATAATCTTAAAGTTACTCTACAAACAGATATTGCTCCTGAATTAAAATTGAAAAAGGTAAAAGGAATTTCTGTTGAAATTAAAGAAAATACATTTGACCCAAAAAGTATTGATGACGCACTTGAACAATCTAGAAAACAACTAGCAAATATTATTCCAGTAAAAAATCGCCCTGCCAAAATCGGTGATATTGCAGTCATAAGTTTTGAAGGTAAATATAAAGATACTCAAGAAAAAATCGAGGGAGGTACAAGTGAATCAATGGATCTTGAGTTAGAGACTAATAAAATGATTCCCGGTTTTGTTGAAGGAATTGTGGGAATGAAAATTAATGATAAAAAAACATTAGATCTTAAATTTCCTAATGATTATGCTCACGAAGACTCTAAAGGTAAAGAAGCGATTTTTGAAGTTAAGCTAAAAGACCTGAAAACTAAAGAATTACCAGAATTAAATGACGAATTCGCGAAACAATCAGGTAATAAGAATTCTTTAAAAGAATTGAAAAAAGATATTGAAAATCAATTAAGAGAAAATTTTGAAAATTCACAAAAAGATCTTAGAGTAGAAGCACTAATTGATGCTCTTACAAAGGAATTAGAAGTAGAAATACCACAATCAATGATTGATATTGAAGTGAGGAATAGTATAGAACAAACAGCACAAAGATTTGCTCAGCAGGGACTAGATATAAAATCTACTTTCACACCTGAATTAATTAAATCACTTGCTGAATCTAGTCGTCCTCAAGCCGAAAAAACAGTTTTACAAAGCCTTGCTTTAAAAGCTCTATCTGAAGCAGAGAATATACAAATTTCTGAAAAGGAAGTTGATCAAAAGATTCTTGAATATCAAGACGAAATCTCAAAAACAAAAAGGAAAATCAACTTAAAAAAATTAAGAGAAGCCATTAAGAGTGATTTACTAAAAGAGAAGTTAATTGTTTGGCTTGAAAAGAATTGCGAAATTAAAAAAGTTAAAGAGAAAAAATCTGATAAGAAAGCTAAATCTAAAAATACAAGCAAATCAAAAACAACTTCAAAAGCCAATAATAAACAAGATAAAAAATCAAGTTCATCAAAGTCAATCCAAAAAGATTCAAAAGCTAAACAAAACAAATAATTTATGAAATAAATAACTAATTACAAAAAAAACTTTTAGATTATACTCATAACTATATTTAAAATATTTAATGGAAGCTTTAACAAATCATCCAATACATAATTATCATCCCTATTACGAATCTAATCATTTAAATGGCTCAGCACTTCCAACTGTGATAGAGCAGTCAGGTAGAGGTGAAAGAGCTTTTGATATCTATTCAAGACTACTTAGAGAGAGAATTATATTTCTTGGTACAGAAATAAATGATCAAGTATCTGATTCTCTAGTGGCGCAGTTACTATTTCTTGAAGCAGAAGATCCAAATAAAGATATTCAAATATACATTAATTCACCAGGAGGTTCGGTCACTGCAGGGTTAGCCATTTATGACACAATGCAGCAAATCTCACCGGATATAGTAACTATTTGCTTCGGAGTTGCTGCCAGTATGGGTGCATTCCTTCTATCAGGAGGAACTAAAGGAAAACGGTTATCACTACCAAACTCAAGAATTATGATTCATCAACCTCTTGGCGGAGCCCAAGGGCAAGCTGTAGAAATTGAAATTCAAGCAAAAGAAATTCTCTATCTTAAAAAGACATTAAACTCTTTACTTTCTGAACATACAGGACAACCATTAGAAAAAATAGTTGAAGATACTGAGCGTGACTACTTCTTATCCCCTAGTAAAGCCGTTGAATATGGATTAATTGACAAGGTAATAAAAAATGACAAGTAGAGGAATTATTTTAAGATTTTGATGACGAATTGAAATTTGTAAGCAATCCTTATATTAAAGAGGTTAAACTCCTTAAATTTTATTAAACAGTTTATAAAACGATGGCTAAATTTGACGCCCATCTTAAGTGTTCTTTTTGTGGTAAGTCACAAGATCAAGTCAGAAAACTTATAGCTGGTCCAGGAGTATACATTTGTGATGAATGCATTGATCTATGTAACGAAATTCTTGATGAAGAATTAATAGATTCCCAAGCTAAAAACAATCCAAGTTCAACTCAAGTTAAAAAGAAAATAGTCAATTCAAGCGTTGATACTAACTCACCACTCCAAATAACAACAATTCCAAAGCCTATAGAAATAAAAAGTTTTCTTGATAAGCAAGTTGTTGGGCAAGAATCTGCAAAAAAAATACTATCAGTTGCTGTCTATAATCATTACAAAAGACTTGCCTGGAAGGGAAGTGATAAAGAGAAAAGTGCTAATGCAGAAGATTTCCAGTCAACTAAACTACAAAAATCAAACATTTTATTAATTGGGCCTACAGGCAGTGGAAAGACATTATTAGCTCAGACACTTGCAGAATTTTTAGATGTCCCCTTTGCAGTTGCTGATGCAACCACTCTAACGGAAGCAGGTTATGTAGGTGAAGATGTAGAAAATATTTTATTAAGACTTTTACAAAAATCTGAAATGAATATTGAGCTTGCTCAAAGAGGCATAATATACATTGATGAAATAGATAAGATTGCTCGCAAAAGTGAAAATCCCTCTATCACACGAGATGTTTCAGGAGAGGGTGTTCAGCAAGCATTATTAAAAATGCTCGAAGGTACAATAGCTAATGTCCCACCTCAAGGAGGCAGAAAACACCCTTACCATGATTGTATTCAAATTGACACTAGTCAAATATTATTTATTTGTGGTGGTGCATTTATTGGATTAGAAGATATTGTCCAAAAAAGACTAGGAAAGCATTCCATTGGTTTCACTACTCAAGAAGAAAGCAATGAAAATAATGCAAAAAGAAACTTAGATTCACGAGAAGCTCTAAAGAATTTAGAGCTTGATGATTTAGTCAAATATGGATTGATTCCTGAATTCATAGGGAGAATTCCTGTTTGCGCAGTGCTAGATCCTCTCAATGAAGATACACTCAAATCTATTTTGACTGAGCCAAGAGATGCACTTGTTAAGCAATTTAGAGCATTACTAAGTATGGATAATGTAAATTTAACCTTCGAGTCTGGCTCAGTTACCGCAATAGCCAGAGAGGCTTTTTCTAGAAAAACTGGGGCTAGAGCCTTAAGATCAATCATTGAGGAGCTTATGCTTGACTTAATGTATTCGCTGCCATCTCAAAAAGATGTTAAGGAATTTACTATTACTGAACAAATGGTCGATAATCTATTCTCCTCGAAGATTGTGAAGCTTCCTTCAAATAAAAATCGGATTAGAAAAGAGTCTGCTTAAAAAATTACTATGATTAATAGAACAATTAATAGTATTTAATCGATATAAATGGCAACCAGTCATAAACCTTTTCACCAAAAATACAGGCCTAACTCTCTTGGTGAACTTGTGGGCCAAGAATTAGTAAGCGTAACGTTAAAACAAGCATTAATCACTCAAAAAATTGCACCTGCTTATCTTTTTAGTGGTCCTAGAGGTACAGGGAAAACATCTAGTGCTCGAATCCTTTCTAAGTCACTTAATTGTCTTGCTCATAAAACCCCCCATATTACTCCTTGTAATTGTTGCGATTTATGCAAAAGTATATCTGATGGAACAGCATTAGATATTATCGAAATTGATGCGGCTTCAAATACGGGAGTTGAAAACGTACGAGAACTAATTGAAAGATCTAATTTTGCCCCAACTCAAGCAAGGTGGAAAGTCTATGTAATTGATGAATGTCATATGCTCTCTACAGCAGCTTCCAATGCGCTCTTAAAAACCATCGAAGAGCCTCCAACAAGCGTAATATTTATCTTAGCTACTACCAATCCTGAGAAAGTTCTCAATACCATTCAAAGTAGATGTCAAAAATTTGATTTTAAAAGAATTAATACTGATGATATTTATAAACATCTTTTAGATATTGCCAATAAAGAATCAATAACTTTTGAAGAAAGTGCGATAAATCTAATAGCAAAAAGATCTAATGGCGGGATGAGGGATGCCCAAAGTTTATTAGATCAATTAAGTCTTATTCCAGGTGGCATTACTAAAGAAGCAGTAGAAAATTTACTCGGTGAAGTTTCGGAGAATAAGCTAATCAATATTATTGAATCATTAATTTTAAACAGTCCAGAATCCTTAATAAAAAATTGTTGTCAACTTTATGACTCAGGCCATGAGCCTATTTCAATACTTGAAGGATTATTAAACATAACAAGAGATTTACTGCTCAAAACAAACGATAGTAATTATTCTGATTTGTTCTACACGTCAAAAGAATTCCAACCAAAATTAGATACAATTTCAAAATCACTCAATAAAGCAAAAATCATAAAGTGGCATAATAATCTCAAAAATTCAGAATATCAAATAAAGAATAGTAATCAACCAAGATTATGGCTCGAAATTCACCTTACCAGCCTCATTGAGATCCATAGTACAGAAAAGGATATTAAATCTTCATTTAATGATAACGAATCAAGTGAGAATCAAAAAATTAATTTAAATATCAATAACCTTTCTACTGATAACAAGGACAACAAATTTTTGAATGGCAACGTAAATCCATCTATTGTAAATAAAAGTCAAGAAACTTTTGGTAAAAATATAAATCAATATGTTGAGGATAAAAGTAATGATTATCACGCAAATGAAATAGCTAAAGCAAATAATGAAAATGATAATCAATCAATCAACTTAAAAGAAAAATGGTCTTTAATACTTTCCAAATTAGAGTTACCATCAACACGAATGTTACTCTCTCAACAAGCTGAACTATTAAATATTCAATCTGATCATGTAGAGATAGGTCTAGCTCCAAATTGGGAAACTATGATCAAAAGCAGAAAAGTTATTATTGAAAATGCTGTGAAAAAAACTCTTGGAGAACATATAAAAATTAACTTTTCAATTAATCAGAAATCAGATCACAACATTTCATCCCGAGCCAAGACTGTAAAATTATCACATAACGGTTTTTCACAAACATCAAACATAAACCCTCCAAAGAATTCAAACAAGATGGATATTGAAGAGTTAATTAAAAAGGATAGCTCTCAAAACTTAGCTGATTTTTTTAATGGAGAAGTAATAGATTCTGAAGACTAGAATCATCCTTTATGAACAGTTTTTTTCCAATACAGTTTTTTAGGAAGTATTGACATTTTAAAAGTCACCCAAGGAATAATTACGAACCAATGCGATAAATAGCATAAAAAAATGAACATATTTAATAAATTAGTATTTGGCAGTGTTGGTCCCTCGTGATTTCTATTACAGCCAATCCAAGATGCAATAGCCGATAATGTAAAAGCTGTTAGTGAAATTGGCCAATAGATAGGAATTGTGCGCTGATAAAACGCAAAAGTTAAATCAAATAGTGAAATAATTGGAAGAGCATATTGCAAAATAAAAAAATACGATAAATCAAATTTCTTTATATTACTAAAATTTCCAAATAATAATTTTGATCCATAGTCAAAAAATCTTTGCAAACCTCCCTCTGCCCACCTCTGCCTCTGAGAAAATAATGCAGGAATATTTTCAACAGCTTCCTCCATTATGGGTGGATCCCATAGTATTCCAATTTTTGCATCAGATATAAGTAAACGAAAACTAAGGTCAAGATCATCGGTCACTGTATCCTCATTAAATGCTCCACAAGCTAATAAAGTATTTTTTTTGATTAGCTGCCCATTACCTCGCAATTCAGAAACATCAGCCATAGATAGTCTTCCAAGTTGAAAAACTGTATCCATTGCCATTTCCATTGCTTGGCAATTAGTTAAGAAATTCTTATTTGTATTAAGTACTGATTTTCTTAATTGAACGGCAGGCCATGATCCTTCAAAGGCAAAGTGGAATAGTCTAAGTAAAATATCATTTCCGAATTGAGCATCAGCATCTAAAATAAATAACCACTCCCCCGATGTGAATTTCAAAGCATGATTAAGAGCACCAGATTTACCTCCTCCGGCATTTTTTTCTCTACTTATAATTTTTAGCTTCTTATATTTATAAGCTAGTTTTTTTAATATTATTGGTGTTTCATCAATACTTCCATCATCAATAATATAAATATTTAATTTTTCAGAAGGATAATCTAAATCAAATAACCTTTCAACTAACCTTGATATTACATATTGTTCATCTCTTGCTGCTACAACGATATCAAGATTAGGAAGTTTTTTATTAACAGGACTATCTATACTCGATCTAATAAAATTATTTTTCGATAGCACCCAAGTGCCATAAAAAAATACTAGAAGTGAAAAAAATAATAAAACAGATAAGGGAGGAGAGTAATCTGTAAAATGAGGGAGAATTCCAATCAAACAACAAATTGAAAAAAATAAAAGTGAGTTAAATCTCCTATCGTCTAAAAACCCTTGCCGACTGTTTATGCAATTTTTTTCGACTATTTTTTTCATCTTACTCATCCATCAAATTCTTAAAATTTATCAATTTCGTACCTGTGTAGTAATGATTTAATATTTTCTCATACTTAAAGCCTGATTTAGCCATGTCAATTGCCCCAGATTGAGATAAACCTACACCATGACCAAAGCCTCCTCCTCTAAAAAGCCACAAATTATCATTTAATTTATTAATTATAAATAAATTACTTGGTAAAAATTTCAGATTTCTCCTGATTTCATCCCTTCTTAAATTAATTACTTGACGTTTTCCCGCTATTTTAATTTCCAAATTAATGACCCTACCACTAACCCCACGGTCTTTTACTTTTAAATCTAAAACATTATTATTTTTATCAAATAATTTTGTTTTTAAGAGCATATTATTAATCATTTCATCAGAGACTTTTCTTTCCCAACGAAACAATTTATGGTCATTTCCATAAAATTTCTCGGAATCATCATTAAAAAAATTTATTAGAACATTTCTATTTTGCATTGAGAAATTAGCAGTATTAGATGAGATTTTCTTTAAATCAGATTTAGAAATAAAATATGGATAATCTTCAATCATCCAAGATTCATATGCTTGAGCGGATATTCCCCCATTAGAAGCATGATAAAACGCATTTATTGGCAAGTTTTTAAAAGAAAGTATTTGATACGAAGTATCCCTAATAGCCTTTTCTATATTTTGATTAGAGACCTTATATGGCTTATAAACTTGGCATTGGGTTGTAACACATAAATGATAATTATCAGCTTGGAAACGATCGCTATTAAAAACTGCCCAAGTTCTTGCAATGACAGCCTGAGCTTTTAAAGCTTCCAAAGGAGAATTTGGACCCATTTCATGCGGTAATACTCCTTTTAAATAATTTGGAAAAGATATTTTCTCGATAAGAGTCCAAGTACCATAAGAATCTTTTATTAAATATAAAATTTTTCCATATAACTGATTATTAATTTTGATATTCTCGGGTGAAGTAATCATGATAGGTCCACTAAGTGTCCTAGAAATATATTCACTCTGTAAAACAGGAATTGTATTATTTCTAATAATTTTCTTTTGTAGTACAAAATTATTTTTACTTAAATCCTTAGATTCATTTTTTAACCATATTTCCCAATCATCAGGATTAACAATAGTTAAATCATAACCTTCTTTCTCAAGCAATTTTGATTTTCTTTTTGCTGATTCAAAACTAGCAAAAGGTCCAGAAACAAATCTTTTTAATATCAGTGGTTTTTCTTTAGGAACAGATTTAAATAATATTGATATTTCTTTAGATTTATGCTCAACTCCATTAGAGTCAATAACTCTTAATAGATTATTCTTTGTTTTAAAATTCAACAGATCATTATTTTTAGGATACTTATTATCATTTCCCAAATATTGTTTAAGCCCTATTAATAGGTTTCCATTTTTAATTTCATTTTTTAAGTTAATTTTTATACGACCCTTTGCCAAGGCTGAGG